>Ga0302188_10001325_pt1 | contig 19600 bp, 7 predicted proteins | sample II_Bog_E2_1_FD_198783 | JGI IMG/M metagenome (GOLD analysis project Ga0302188, IMG submission 198783) | Peat permafrost microbial communities from Stordalen Mire near Abisko, Sweden - II_Bog_E2_1 | ecosystem: Environmental > Terrestrial > Soil > Wetlands > Peat | place: Sweden: Abisko, Stordalen...
ACCCCAACCCCAATATCACATCAGTCAAATGAGTCATAAATATAATCTTCATTTATGTAAAAGATTAATCAATTAGTGAGATATAATACACTCAAAATATATAAATATCAGCCAAAATTACGAATAGCTTTCTTTTTTAAAGTCTATTTTTTAGTTTTATCATTTTTGTTTTGGAAAATTTAATCGTATTTGATTTCTTTCAGTTGAATTTACTGATCATATCCAAAGGCTTACATCCATTATTTAGGTAGTGGATTTGAATTCAAGCAATCTCGAGTTGGGAATAAAACAGAGTTAAATTTTTTAAGAGGAACTTCTGGTGATTTGTATACTCCATCATACACCAGTCCCACCTTCAAAGTTAATTCACAATATTTTCTTGTTTAGAAAAATAGCAAGACTGTAGTGGTTTGACGTTGACCACTATCCACGATAAATTTATTTTTAAAATTCGCCAAAATGCCAGTTGAGCCCTGAGCAAGCACCTCTTCGTTCTCCATTGATAGGAGAGTGACTAAAATTTATGAGTTTTTTAGAAACTCTTCTATATCCGGGTTTTAACTGAAGAAATAGTGTACTTTAACGCGTTTTACAGGAATTTGTCCTTGCTCTATAGTGCATTTCCATTTTTCCTAAATCCCTTTTCCTAGTACATATCTAACAAATACATTTTCAAATTTGCCCAATCCTTTACTTATTTATTTAATTTCCTAAAGATAAACCATCAATCGCCATTGCCGAAGCTATTCCTTGTCTCCCTTCCCTCCGTTACCTTCGTCCTCCACTCGAATATTACAGAGTCTTCCAAGGTGCCTTTCATATTTTTTAAGTTATAATTCATGAATGATGAGTGCATAACAACACTTACAAACAGACGACTTTGCATTTTCCTTCCGATTGAGAGTTAATGTGCTGACAAACTCAACGCTTTTCTGATCCTATATCCTAGTCCTTCGTTTTAAATGATGCAAAAATTACAGAAGCATTCGTACAGAAACTGTATTTTGGAGCTGGCTTTTTTGAAAAAGTCCACTACAAAGGCGACAATATCCGACCTGAGAAGCTACAAGCCATTTTTATTGGGCAGATATTTAAACAACCTTATCGAAGTGTACTCCTTTGAAGCCCACTACCCACAACTATCCAGCTAAATCCTCAACAATGTCAACACATATATTTAAAATTCGCTTGCCTGTAACTTTTTATAGGAGTCTTCTTGCTTCTGCAGCTGGGATAATCAATCTTTGAAGGACTCCTGGTCCTGTGAGCTTGCTGTACTCTAATGTATTAGGGCGTGTTAAAGAGGGTGATACTTTAGCTCTAAGATCATGTGAATCGATCAGCCCATTGCTATTGGTCCTAAATATGCTGGCAATATTTTGAAATCGATGAACGCAATACTCCTGATGCTGCTAACCTCTTTGAGCTTTTTGATATTATATTCTGAATATCATGGCTTTTAAATTTCGTGAGTACACATATCTCTGTACCATGCACTCTGGAGTTGCTCTCCAACGATTTTATCCAAAATTTCTAAGGTTTTACACTTAAATACTGCCATCTCCCCTTTCCCATCTAATGACAACGAAAGGAGCATTAAAATTTACTTTTATATCGACTTGTTATCCATACATTTTGTATTTTGTCGATTCCTTCAATTTAGAATTAGACATTTCGTGCCCCTTCTCTAAAATAGCCGCAACTTATGATTTAGAAATGCCTTTTCTGTGTACGACACCATTATTGGAATACAGTAGCTGAAGCGTACCTTCTTAGTCGACTAATATAGTTTATGGAACTTGAAAAGCGAACTGATTATTATTAAGATCCTCTGATAGGAGACAGTTATAAAGAGAAGGAAAAATATGTTAAAACTTTTTGTCCTACAATCCATCACCCAATTAAAAGAGCTGCACAATTCTTTTCCATTTGTCCTCGGCAGTAAGCCTACCATTTATAGTTGATATGGCTCGTTCATATGTAACTGGTCCTCTTGAAGTGCATCTCGACTGTGATCTTGAGTGCTTAGGGGTGGTATTATAAGAAGACAGTTGCTTTTTGGTAGAAACGACTGATTGTTGTCCCACCTGATGCACTGACAAATGCATTGAAGAATTGGAACGTTTGGGAAAATTTAGTACCTGCGTTACAAACATTTTTCTATTATAATATAAAATATTTTTGATCTAGAAAATAACAGCACTATTCTATGTTTTAATTACTTTAATCCAAATCAATATTTATTTTTTCTGATGTATTGTTTATTATCAGTCATTACCATAAAAATAATTTTGTTCTTATCTTTATATTGCATTTGTAAATATATTAACGAATGAAAAAACAAGTCACCTAATATTCTGTACCAGATCTCTCCAGAGCATTGATTAGATAGTACCTTATTCAAAAAGGAATGAAGTCCACTTTGGAAAATTTTTAGAGGGAGGACAACAGAAATAGAACTAAAATCAACCGATCGCTTCTTATTGAAATGATTTCTCTGAGGAATCTTTGCATACTAAATAAGTTATCCCCACAGCCACAGCAAACTCTTTTAGAAGTATTAGTTGCCTATCTCAATAAAAAGTTTCAGATAAAGAAAATCAATTGCATTAATAATCAGCAAATGCCATAGTTTCCGACCATAGAAATAGCAGATGACAAAAAAAATAATTGCGAAGTGGGGAAAAAAATAGAAAGCAAAAGCAGGCAAAAGGAAAGGCCACTAACGAGTAAACCAATTCGAAGGGAAAGCACAGAGAACAAGCAGAGACCACCAATTTAAAAATAATCTTTAAAAATGATCTATTAAAAGCTCAATAAAGTTGAGCCTATCTTTCAGTATAAAACAGAAGTTTAGTCTCAACAGAATGTTAATAAAAAATAACAAAATGACGTATAAAAATAGATTTCATGCGTTCCTTCATTTCAGACTCGATAACTTGACATCGAGAAGCAATATATTGATGTTTTTGAATAATAGGAGTCGAATCCCATGTAAAAATTAGCGAATAAAACTGTAGAAGAAGGAAGTGGGTGGAATAAAAGAGGTAAGAATACTATGCAGTCTTACTAGTCACTTATAAGATAATAGATACCACAGATAGGTTAAATTGAAATTCGCTCTATCTCAAAACATTAAGAGCATAAAAATAACCGAATATCTTCATAAGACGCAGTGATAATCAACAAAAAATTAAATCATCAATAATAATTCAAATAGAAAGCAAAAATTACGCATACAAAGGTAATATAATAAAAATTGAAAGAATTTCCAGAAGAAAAACAAAAAATATAAAATCAAAATAGACCAAATCCATCAGAAAATAAAGTTCAATAAACACAAATAGTAGAGTAACTCAAACCAAAAAGGAATAGAAGTCAAATGAGAATGCTCGATAAAAAATAACCTTCACAGAGAAATATTTAAATCATTGAGCAAGCAACAAAGGTTGAATAATAGCTTATAATCATGAAGAAAGAAGAGAAGCCCGCTTTTTCAGAATTAAAACCAGACTAAAACTACAAATAGAGCGAGTAGATCAATATTAATAAATAAAAATCAGGAGCCAAGAACATGATGACTTTAGGGAAAAAGCGAAAAAACAAATAATAGCCACCCAACGAGTCTAACTATCCCACCAAATTTAAGTTTGACTAGAACTTCAAAATTGATATTCCTCAATAAATAAAGTATGAATATCAACCTTATAACTTTGAAGGCATAGTTATCAACTAAAAAACAAAATAACTCTACTCGTGGATGATTCTATAGAGTGGAATTAATTATAAGCAAAAGGGGGGAGGTATGGCTCCTCAGAAAAAAAGACAGGAAAAAATAATTTCATCAAAAGATGCAGAAAAATTAAAAAGGATTATTTTTCAATCCGCTCCTCCAACTTTCCCAAAATCGTGGACACAAGGATTTATTTTGTCCTCTTTCTAATCAACTCCATATGGTCTCAAGCAAATTTAAGGAGGGCCATGCGGAATCATAGCAGTTCTTCAATGCTATTTTTTGAAGCATTTACTTCTATGCTCCGGCTAAACCAATTACTCAGATGAAATCCTTAGATAGGTAAGTTTAGTGGCGGCTATTACTGATCTTTTATGGAAAGTTAAATCAACGGATAAAATTAATTTGGCAATGCCTCCGAGGGGAGCTACTAAAGTCGACATTGCAACAGTCCGTGTGATATCCATATAGGCAAATGATTTTTCGACTGCCTTTTCTGGAATATGGCTCTTTCGTGATGAGTTCATCGGTAGTAGTAACCACGGGGTTGTTTCTCTTCTTCTCTCCTCTGTGCTCACTCGAGGTTTTGAGAAAATATAAGAATAGATAGATTGTAAGGAGAATCCTCTCATTGGTAATCATGGTCACTGTACACAATAATTTGTGAATATGCTGTTAACTGGCCAAGCAATGTCCAACGTTTTTGATGGATTTAAACTCCTTGAAGACTACAAACTTAAGGGAATTGCATAAAGATCTTAATTCGGATTTTTAACAATTTTTTAAACCCTAAAGTACATCGAGGTGGGTAAAAATTTAAAGAATCCCATTTTTCCTGCTTGGGTTATTTGCAAAGAGTTTCACTATCATGTCATTTTTGCTCCTCACTACCTCATCTCATAAAATAACAAATCTTAAAAATTTGACATTGTCTACTTCGACGGACTGTACAACTGCGAGGACAGGATACGCTTAACAGTCTAAGCAATGAAATAAGATGAGGATGATGACAATGTCAAACTTAAGGATTTGCCTCTCATATAGCAGGTAATGATGACAAAGTGGGGACGCAGGCATGTCAATTGGAATGGCAGCACTAAAATTTTATGATTGAATAATTGATTTGAATATTTTATAAATTTATATTTATGATAAACTTTAGACTGACAGTGCTTAGATTCGCTTTTGGAAAAGTCAGCGATAGCCTGAAGATACTACAACTGACTCCACCAACCAATAAAAAATAGATCAAAACAAAATACTTATAAATGGCCAAACAACTTCATCCTGACACCAATGAACAGGAAAACCAGAATAAATCAAAATAGCAAAAGAAAGAACAAAATTAAGCTTTTATTCAACTTACATCCGCCTACAAGTATTTAAATTAATTGAATGAGGAGGAAATTAACAACCCCAAATAAGAGACATAGGATCCTGAATTTTCTGATTATAAAGGAGAAACCTCGTAAAATGCTCACTCAGAAGAATATCCTAAGGCAATGAGTGAGTAAGAGAGAGCACGTAGAAATACTTATGCTTATTTTAATCGAAAATATCGAAAACAGCAACCTCAATAATAAATGCAAAAAGTGCCCCTCTATCGCCAACTACCTGAATTATTTTTAGGCATGGCGTTTGTGTTCGCTTTTTTCTGTGAATGGGCTTACTATGCTATAAAACGCAGTCAAAGAAATAAAAAGTAAAAAGATGGGGATAATCATAAATAAACTCTCTCAACTCTCAATTTCAAGAAGAGGTACAACAGAAAATAGAGTTAAGATTACCTATAATGATAAATTAGAGTAACGTACTGGGACATATCCTGAATATATTGATCGATTTCTGATGATTGAATTTGAAATAATAATGTTAATAATTGATGCAAAAGCTCAGGTACTACTCAATAGGCATTCATGTGCTGTTAGTCATATTATTTATTGGAAAGTAAGGCCTTGTGCATTTGCTAATGCTGATAGCTCCACTTCTGCATTTGCTCATTCTTAAGAACGATTCAGCATGCTATTAAAACCACTGCCAAAGGATGGAGGTGTTACTAACAAAAACTCATTCCTTATAAGATTACTTTTGCTCAGACTGCAATATACATAAATGGATACGCATGCGGCACTGCTATAAATGCAAGTGCTGCGTTCACAAATACGATCATCACTGTGTACTGATGGGCATCTGCATAGGATAATTCAACCATAAGTATTACATACTTTTCCTGTATGCTTTTTTAGTCAATGCGCTAGTAGCAATGGTGGAATTTACCATGCAAATCAGGAATGAAGTCACTATCGATGAAGGAGGCATATAACACCTTTCAATATATTTCTATGCTTATGCTTTAGGCTTGATTTTACTGTATTTCAGCTTGGTATTGCTGTTTTATCTAATTGCTTACCATTCCTACTACGTGATCAGCAATCAAACGACTTGGGAGTTCTTTAAAAGAGATAGCATACCCTATTTGAGAGGAGTTGATCATAATATTCACCATCCATTCAGCAAAGGTATTGTAACCAACCTCAAACAGCTTTTTTTGACGGATTCAAATAAACCAATTAGTTGGGATCTGGGACAGTGAATCTTCAAATTAATTTTGAATTTTGCTATCTATATCAATAATCTTTAATTTATAATCATATTTTATGCAAAAGCCGATCGAGTTAGTAGTAATTATCACCACTTTACTAGTTTTGGCATCTGCATAACCTGCAGGAGATTTGATTGATGGGATACCAGGCTACTCATCAGACTTCAAAAACCGAGCTTTTGCAGGATATCTAAACACTGAATCTGATTTAAGGCAGCTACATTACATTTTTGTATAAGGAAAATAAGGGGAGAGCAATAATTCTCCTGTTCTCCTGTGGCTTAATGGTGGTCCAGGATGTATCTCAAAAATCGGATTCGTACAATAAATATCCTCTTATTGTCTAAATGACTCACAAAAATATAGCACAGGCGATGACTTAACCTTCAACGCCTTTGGATGGACCAATCTTACTAATCTTCTTTTTATTGACTCGCCAGCAGGAGTCGGCTTTAGTATCAACAAAGACCAAAAATACGAATATAATGATGCCAACACTGTCAAGGATAATCTTTTCGCCCTCAAATATTTTTTTAAGAATAAATTTCCCGAATACGCTAACAACACCTTTTATATTGCTGGAGAATCCTACGCTGGAAAGTACATTCCTGATCTTGCAGTTAAGATTCTCAGCGATAACGAAAATAACCCAAATCCAATCAACATAAAAGGCATATTGATTGGCAATGGGGTATTGAGTTGGCAGGATCTTGCACATAATCGGGTTTAGTTTATGATATCTCATAATTTTGTTGATCCTAAGCTCATTCCTTATTGGTAACGCTCTTGTAAAACTGACCCTGATTCGGCTGGCTGCCAATTTTTCCATGAACGTTTTGAAGATCTGGTTTATAGAATTGATGAGTATAATATGTATGGAGATTGCTATGGTCGAAAAGCACCGCCTCAAAAATCGTTAATGGCTTAGCTTAGTTTACGATTTAGCAAATTCTATTAAGTATCTCAAAGATATGGATCTAAATCTCAAAATAATTTGAAAGTTGATTGGTGTTCCTACGATATGGGAGTCTAAGAATATCTCAACATAAACAAAGATGCCTTTCACTCTCTCAAAAACTAAAGCATAAACGTGTGCAACATGACTATTTTTGGGAAGTATACAGTCAATCCTAAAGGGAGTATGAGGGAAATGGCATCTCTGCTGCAACAAAATATCAAAATTTATCTCTTCAATGGAGACTGGGATGATGTCGTCCCCTTTACCGATACCTATAAAAATTTGGAGCGCTTAGGATTGAAAGTGCAAGGAAGTCCATAGCCATGGATCGTGGGCGGACAGCATGCTGGATTCATCAAAAGATACAGCTATGGACTTGTTTTTTATTTAGTGAAGGGAGCAGGCCATGAAGCACCAATGTATCAACGGGAAAGGACCTTTCGGTTGTTTTAAAAATTTATCTATGACGTATGATGTGTCAATAACGTTTTATAGTTATATAATTAATCTTTGACATAGACTTACTAACAAAGTTGCATAAATAACTTTTTTTGGCATTAGACTTTTTATATTAAATCATTATTAAAGAGGATATTTATTATTTGCAAATTAAATTATATTTTATTAAATCACATTAATTAAAAAAAAAACAATACCATTTAAAAATTTACAATCTACTTAGTATCTTTTAAAGAAGACAGTCAAATTTGCGCACGTGTTCTTGATTTCTAAACAGTGAGATACAGTCCCAATAAAATAAATCATTTGAGCTTTTTTTTATCTCTGCTCTACCACTATTATCATGCGAGGTGCAGAGTAGGGCTGTAAGCAGCTCCAGAATTACTGTTGGATTTGCTTCAACAGCCCTTTAACAGTGATATAAAATGATTAATTATGTAAGGATCTTTTTTGTTATTATGGTTTTTCTATTTAATTATCAATTACTGTTAATCAGTAACTTTATCTTCAATAAAACATATCATTAAAGCTCTGTTATAAATATCTTTCCTATCTTTCAATTTTATGTGAGGAGGTATTATCATATATATTTTTATGACATTTTATTTGATGATTTGAGGATATAAAGGATAAAATTTGCTTCCATTTATGTTCTCGATCTGAATACTTTGATGATTTTGATATTGTGAGCGTTGATCTGGCTGCATTCTTTTTCTTTGATGCTCTAATATTATCCTCGTAAAATTTTTTAATCAAATATTTATAGCAATTTGACTTATAAATTTAAGAAGATCAATTAAAATATAATAATTAAATAATTCATAAAAAGCCAGATAACGTACAAATCATTAATTTTTGTTTTTTATCACTTTTATCTTTTGCTGGCCAGTCAGATCGTAATACATTTCATCTATTAACTCATAAGTCATGCCACCAAAAACAAGTACTAAGGCGATAATTTGGTAAATATTTAGATGATGATTGAAGGTATATATGCTGAGAAGTACAGTCAGTACTTTCCTGCTTGTTGAAATAAGAGGAAACATGTGCTGCTTGAAATTCAGAACGATAAAATAAATGGAAAGTTGCCCAACTATGGTCAGCAAAGAAGAAACTAATATATCTCTGTCTATTTAGTGATGTGTCATGCAAAATTATAAGGCTGGTTGTAATTAGCTATTTATGAAGAGTCTTCCAAAAGAGATGATTGCCGTTATAAAATTTACCGAGTATATAAGTTGATTCATGGTTGGCCGATAAGTTAATTTCACATAAGCTTGACTATCAGAAAAAAAAGCCTATGCAGTGACTGAAATGCCCAGGAGAAGATACCCTTTCCACATTTAGTTGGGATTATAGAGTTAAATATGATCTTTTCTGACCTATATGAAAGAGTGATTACTTTATTAAAACTTGCAAATATTAGAGTTCCAATAGTTATCATAATGGCAATAACTATTTTTTCTGTACCTAATTTAAATTTTGAATTTTTGGCAACTCTTGTAAAAAACACTCCGACAATGACTGCAGTTAAATATCCAAGTTTATCCCCTACAACTTTGACAGGGTAGGGAATATAGTAAAGTGCAAAATTTAGAGTTGAAACATTTATGGTGTAGAGTATTCCTAATATGATTGTTTCCTTGATTGGAATAGAACTGATTCCTTCCTTCTTGATTATTGAACTTGTAAAGGTAAAGACAAAGCAAAATAAAGCAGATATGCCTGTTGGAAGGTCTGCATACTCGAATAAATCCCCTGAAGAAGTATCTAATCCCGTGGAATCTATATATCGATGGGTATAACTTTTATAACAAAAGGTAATACATTTTTTCATTGATGATAGAAATTGTGAGATAAGCAGCATAAATACCGACGGCTCCAATAGCAAGTTTTTCAGAGCTCATTTACCTAAGTATTGATTATAAGATTTATCTTGTAATTAAAGTTATATACTATATGTGATGATGTGGCAAATTTTTATTAATTTTAACTTTCTTTAATGCTGACCAAGAATTGCATTTTAGCTATTAATGGGATATACCTTTAACCCTTTTTAGAATGCAGATAAATATGAGAAAGGAACTTTCTTTTAAATAGTAATACTCTTATACATATACATATATAAACAAAATTCATATTAATATGAATTACTTAACTCATAAAATATCATGCTATCAAGGAACAAAATGCTCGGTTGGGTACTCATGAAAAGCACTACCATTGTAATCAAAATATAGAGTTTCCCCCGCTTGAATTGGTTTTATAGTATGAAGTAACAGTCTAACTCTTCCTTTATAATTGAATCGTAAAGCTCGAATATTTTACAATTTTTTTTGGCCTAATAATCTTTTACGCTGATTGTTAATACCTGAAAAAAATCTTGCAATGTTTCCGTATTTTTGCGGAACAATATCCAAACTTTAATCTGCACGAGAACTTCTGACGAGAAGAAAGATACTGTCGTTTTATTATTAGTTTAATGCGTTCCTTGCTGTCATCACCTCTCCCACGTATTCTGAAACTATGGTAAAGGGTTCAATGTAGTCAGTGGAAACCAGATAAAAACCTTTGATGCGATCTTATTTGACTTAAAAGGGTCCTACGTACCCTTTATTTGAGTTTTTCTTAAATTCTTCATAAGCTTTTTCATCTTTCTCGTGCAATTTATAAATTTTTCCTTGAGTATCTCGTTTTGGATTATTAAAATTTATTAAAAACTTATCCTTTTTAGCATATATCTGCTAATCTATGAAGTGAAGCCCTTTTGTTTGGAAGGCATAATAAAGACTGGCTTCGTTTTGCACAATAAATTGCCAAGTGGTCATATAAGCTGGAACTCTCAATGTAAAATGACGATATCTTTCAACAGTTTAATCTCCTTCCAAATTCTATAGAACATCGAAGTCTGAATTTTTATTATGCTCTATCGATTGATATATGTATTGCATAAATTATTCATGACTCTTTGGCCCATTTTCTAAGTCATAATTAAATTACTTCTTATTTTGCATTCACATTCCCAACAATTTAGTGAATTTTTGCGATCACTAAAACAGTTATTATGAAAAATATGGGAGCAGTATAAGCAAGTTAAATTTACTAAAGATTTGCATTCAATTTCTTCTTACATTTACTGCTAATTAATTCCTTTGATAGTTTGTATTTTAGAAAGGGATTAGTGACATTTAAAGCAAGCTGTTTATTTTGGCATGGCCATCTTTTATCCTGACTTATTGCTTAATTACTTTTTATCATTGCCACAATTTCTAACTGTTTGAGACAAACAGGGCATATCCAATCTCTTTCTGGTAGTACATCGAGTTTGGGAGTAAGACAGAATATGTGATATGAATCATCGCACCTATCACAAAGCAAAAGTTATTCTTCCATTTCTTGAGTTTGGCAAACTTAGCATCTCTTACTATTGATATACTAAATATCTAACTTGATACTGTTTATATTTGCGATTTAATGTTGTTACTCGATGAAGATTGCCGACCTCTTTTGTTACGAATAGCAGTCCTTTTTATTATTGAATCATTTTTAGGACTTTTAGATTTGCTTTGACTTTTGCCGCTTGAGCCACAATTTTTTGATCTCATTTTCAAAGGAAATTATTGGCGGCTAACTAGATCCTGATTAAAATATATAAAGTGTTAAGTTTGTGCCCTATTCATGTTTTACATAATTAAACAGTAAATGTACAGCAATATTTAGAAATCATTAACTTCTTTTAATCTTTAAGATGGTACGTGGCTGTTAGTTGACTCTTCTGACCAAGGTCAGTCTCCTCACAACATCTTCCATGTATCTATCTGTCTTGATGAAGTCAATCAGATCGATCTAAAATTATTAAAGAGGCTTGCTATAGTCGTTTAGATACGTCTCATGATGACGAATCAATCGATCAATAATATCACAATATACTTGATAAGGGTCCAAACTTGCAATGGGTGATTTCAATTATGAGCTCATCATCCGTATACATTTAGCCTATTGTTTCTAATTAATACTATTCTAAGAATGCTTAGTATTGTAGTAAAGCAGTTCAGTTGCAAATCTGAAGCACTCTGCAACTCCAATATTCTTACTGCGAGATACTAAAAATTGAAGACTAAGAGTTTGGATTGTTAAGTCATATGCTGGAAGTATCTCGAACATGTATTTTCGCATAGGTTAATAAATTTTATTGATTAGTTTGACATCAAAATTAGGGTTTAAAAGAACAGTGCTATACAATCTGCTTATGGTTACGGAATCATATTTTATTGTCAAATTACTTTAAAACTATATTTTTAGTTCGTTTATTTTCTTGCGATCATTGTCCAGCTATTTCTACATAACTGCCATGTAATTTGATAATTTAAATAAAATTTCAAAAAATTTCTTCTCTAAGCATTCAGCAATGCTCGAAACAAACATTAAAAGCTGTTGACTTCTAAAAATATTACCAGCCATTAAGTAATAAAATTCCTGTAAAATGATGCAGACCTGATTCAGTGAAATTTAACTGCGATAATATGTATCGTTCATCCATCCTAGGATTGTTTTATACAGTTCTTCGCTGAGTTAAAATATTTTAGCGTTGATTATTTGATAGATCAGCTGAAATGTAATATTATTCAGGAAATTAGTTGCACCTTACATATTACATCTTTTGTCGTGTAAGAGTAGAAGGATCTCAAAATCACAAATTTGAGCCATAATTTCCTAGTTTAGATAAGAGTTCGATCTCAATAAGTGAAGGATAAGAGTGCAATGGTAAAAGATAATCTACATCTCTATATCAACTGACATTTCCTGCTTGAGTATGGACATGTGATTGGTTAATATTGTTGGAGAGACTAATTCGCTTGCCAATTGCTAATAATAGGCATGATCTTATTGAAATTATGGGTATGGCTAGTGCAGGTTTGACTAAATCAGTTCTGAAGCTAATTTCATAACTGAATGATACAACAGAAAAATGTCTTTTACTAATTCCTCATCTAAATTTTGAAGACTGTATTACATCTTTATTTTGGAATTTAATTTTTAAAGAAATCGGTTTAGAAGATTCAAATTAAAGATAGATTTTCTGGCTTTGTCAAAGTCCACAACCAAATTTAGAATTTTAAAGATAAAGGGATGGCTAGCAGACTATAAAGCACAAAGGGATTCATCAATTATCTTTTCCACAAAAAACAAATAGTTTCTATCAGGGTCAGCATTACCAACCAGCAGTAATTCAATAAAATGAAAGGCAATTTTATTCAGAGACGCAGACATTCTATTCAGACTAAAGGCATTTTAGATATAGAAATAATATTTTACCTGTATTTCTGGTAAATCAAAAAATGAAGTATTTGAGAGACAGGTATAAATACGGCACAGTTACATTTATTTAAGTTCCCTTAAATTAATTATTTCGAGCAACACCTTAATCCGTTTTCGGTTTTAGAGCTAACTATCAGACGAATTCATTAACACTGCAAAGGTTAGGAGAGTTGATTCAAGATCAAAACACTAGAAAATTGTTGGCTGCAGATTGTATTTTTAAAGAAACATCCTCTAGTATTCATGGTTTCTAGTAGGGCGGCAATCATTTTCCAATCTGATAATGTCCAACACAATTTCCATGAATATAGAGTAAAATCCTTCCACCATTCTATTAATTTTTTTAAAAAATAAAGCCACATTCTTCTTTAGGAAAATATCACCGAGAGCAAAATTGGTTTATTCATCAATTTATGGATTGCATATAAATGTTATAAGTGTAAAATAATCTTCAGGGTCTTCTTGGTAATTTTCGATCTCATCCTCATACGTTTTCATGTATGGAAGAGTCAATCTAATAATCTGCTCTATCTTGAGTCTCTAAAATCCCTTTTTAAGATCTTAAAATAGTACTATTTAAGCTAAAAGTTCAAACATGCATGAAATTATTCTGCGGGCCTAAATCTCTTGACAGAGAGACTGCATTACCTTGGGGTTTGAACAAATTATAAGTTATTAAGTGATTAGATTGGCTAAAGTAGGCAACTCTTTCATCAACAATTTGTCAGTATGCTCGAGGTTGAATTTCTTGTCAGTAATACTAAGAATTAAACGTAGGGCTGAGTTATATTTCATTTACTCGCTAGGCATGAGGACTTAAGTCGATTGATTAATCTCTTCTCCTCAATTTTTAAATTAGATATGACAATAATTTTAAGGCCAAATAGATTTTAATGATTGCTATCGAATAAATCCTTCTCAATTTTAAGAATGAAACTTAAATATTTGGCCAGTTATGGATCTAACAACAATAAATTTATAAGACTATGCAAATGCTTATTTTGCGATTGAGATTTCTCCAACAATTTTTGATATATAAACTTAATGTAATTGCAAATAGTTTCCAAAATAAATTAATTTTCCTTGAGCCTAAATAAAGCAATAGTTACATCTGCGCAAAATTGAGATTATGCAAATTGGCCTAATTTTAACTTTCCATATGCACATCTTTATAATATTTTACCATCTTTTCATATTAAAAATTTGCGATGTAGTAGAGGTGATGATAGACGAGTTCAATAGTTTTAATCTTCTCGCTGTCATAAACTTTAGATTCGAGAAGAGCTGAAAAATAAACAAATATTGAAGATGCCATCGGAAGAGAAATGCTAATCATCTTTTCGAGTACGCCTATTAATCGTTCTGCCTTGTAAGCTGAAGCATTTATTACCAGCATCAGTGATGATACTAATGTTTGTTTTGAAGTCAGACTTATTTTGTCACAAATTAGAATGTCGATTATCCATTCATATAAATTTTAGACTTGCAGGTAGATGTCTTTGCCTTTTTACTGAAAGATAATATTGATAAAGCGATTAAACAGGACAACTAAGTGTTTGCTCATTACTTCATATTGGGTACGTTCCTCAATTGTGGTGGGTTGCTGTCGATCAAATAGCTAAATTGCCATGGTTTTTAGCTGTAGCAAAAAATCGGGATTATTGTTATGCATTCTCATAAGCCTTTTGGTTGCTTCATTAGGAGAATGAGGAAGAAGAAGAATGGCCTCATAGATAGCTTGCATGGTAAATTATAAATGAGTCAATTATAAAATCAAATCATGGAAAATGACATGATAAGTAAGAAAGTGGGGATTAATATAAATATTATTTCATATTTACTTTATCCTTCATCTTGCTTATGATGAAAATGACAAATATTTTATAATCTATTTTGATTTAGTATTGTCAATTCATGATTTAAGTTTAATTAATAATATTGGATGACAAATGAACGTATATTCCAAATATAGAGATATTATTTATTTAATCTTTTGCAATCCTAATAATAGGTATTTAGTATAATTCCCGAAAATTAATCATTTTCAGTGGGTCAAACTTTAATCATAGCACCCGCATTGACATCTTAAATCACATATTTTTAATTATAGAGATATTTTCTAAAAAATGATTGCGAATGGGTTTCATTGATGATGTTATCTTTGTTTTTAAGCAGAAAAAGATTAAAGGTTTTTCTTGTTGGGCCAATAAATTTAATAAAGAATTTTGCTTTTCCTATTATTCCTTCAGCGTATTATTGAGAATGTCTAAAAAAAAAGTAGTGCTCACCATTTGGATTTTAATTTTCATAATTTGTGTTTTATCGTATCTTTGACTGTCCAAGAAAGCCATTCATGGACCATAACTTATAGTAATGATTTGCATTGCTCCATTTACTTGTGTTTAGCTTCTTCAGTTCCTTCTATCTTCTTCCTAAAACACATTTCACTGTGTCCATAACTAGTAGATAATGTTCTTTCTCAGATATCCAGGAGAATTGGCCGGTAACCTAATTTTACTTTAAAATATTTAAAATCTACTCGATGGGCGTTTATATCATCTTTAAATGCAACTCCAGCCACTCTTTAATGAATTAATTATTCTTGACTGCTGCGATAAAACTACTCTCATAAGCAAACTTCCATCCCAATTTTGTTTGAGAGTTAATTTACCAATCAAAATATCCTCCAAAGAGTGGATGCCAAAACATTAATACTGAAGGTACCTGCCCAAATCTGTTGTATATGAATTAGCTTGGGTATTTTGCGATGTTAATGATCCAGTCAAAGTTTTATATAGGAACAGTGGAAGCATCCATGTAAACTCCTCCAAATTTATATAAGATTGCAAGGCGATAGAGATCGGACAAAGTTTGATAACCGTATGTTATTAATTTAGCATTTTCAATAGTTCTCTTTATTTTCTAAAAGGTTTAATGATCCAAATACCGATGAATATTTGAATTATTTAACTATCTTAATACAAATCCTGATCGTGCACTCATTTATTTCATTTTTTATACGCAGAGATATGTTTAAGCTGTACTATGGCTTATACCATCTCCCCAATACACCCAAATTATTTTGGGCAGACGACTCCATTATTGTGCAAATTTATTGGCATAAGATTTTTCAATATTTTAGTAAATAAAAGCTTCATTTCCCTAAGGAAAATACATTTTCTGCATATATGATCCTTTCATGATCCCTTTACCTCCTGTATGAGTTGAGTTTTTTATTCTAGTAAGAAAATCATTTTTTTAGGCAGAAAAGATAGGAAATGAAATGTATTTAATTGGACCCACAGTCACCTAATATTCTTTAATATCATATCTAGCTAAGTGTTGAATTGCTATTTCAGGATTAACATATTTAAAGTATAGGCTATTCTTAAAAGGACCGTAAACGCAATTAATGAGATTGAGGCCATAGTAATCAATTGCAAAAGTTCTAAAATCCCCCTTTTAATGAGAATTATCTAATTATTTTTGCTTTTGTAAAAGTACTCTTTGACTAGCTAAAAGTAAGTATTAGTAATAAATATCTGTTCCTTCAAGTTTGATGTAGGCGTATTCTTGCGAAGAGATATCTGATATCACTGATTTGGGATCAATTAAAATGTTGTATGATTCTTTGATTAACCTCACAATATACTCAGCATTTTTAACAGCTGCGATAAAATAAGTTTATATTGCTGGAATGACTACCATATATCTATCCACTTCTTCCATTTCAGAACTAATGACTTTATGTTATTTAGAGATCTACGAACTATAATAGGGAGAGTAAAAGCCAACGATTTGCGGTTATACTCCAGCATTTCCCCTATTGACATAAATATTATTTTTGATTTATTGAATCCAGTTAAAATTTTCAGTAATGGTGAATATTTCTTGGGCAATGATACCACCATTTTCATATAGAATGTTGAGTAAAATTAATCTCTTTTCAATGTAATCAATATGAAATTTTAGATTAGATTATTCGTTGGTGATTCTTTCTTACAAAATATTTATAGTTTTCCGGAGTCTATTATTGGCCTATTTGGATAAATATTGGTGATAATTTTGTTTGTTAAGAAAGTTGACTGTAAAATTGCTGAGCTTAACAAATCTTTTGTTATTTTATAAAATTAGCGACTATAAATACGTTGTATTCTCCTGTTAAAACACCCAATATTATTGGGGAATTGAAAAATATTATGATTTGTTGATTTAGTTTTTCTTTTTTTCATTTTAAAGTTCCTCCGTGTTCTTTTTTGTGAATGATGTTTAAATTGGCAAATGTTTGGATTTGCTTTCATTGATATTTTGGTTTAGGTCTGTTCCTAAGTTTTCTGTTTTATCTTAGTTAGAATCCAATTGATTAGCAGTTTCTATTTCTTTTTTTTAAATTTCTTTTTAGTTAGTCGTCAAGTTTGATGTTATTTGACGTTGTAACATAGGTAATTTTTACTATAATCCTCTGATAGTTATCTGCAGAGAGAATTGATAAAATATAATAGCAACAATTCCTATGATTAATAAGCCACTCAGACAAAAAAAATATTTTTTAAGATGAGGCTACTCACTCTTTAACTTTGGCACTTCTAGCTATTTCTTCTGGTCAATAGAGTTTCTGGGTGATGATTCCATTCCTTCCAAACCTAATTATTATTACTACGTAATGTGCCCACTGGAGCCTATTTTGATCATTGATTTCTAAATTATATCAATGGTAATCTAAACTATAAATTTAAATATTTGTAAGAATGGCAGCTGCATATTATTATTGAAAGTTAAATATTTATAAAGATTTCATTTATAAATAAATGGATCTCCTTGTAATTAAAATACGAACAATTTTAAAGGATTCATTGACTGAATTAACTTATTTTCACGCCTTCGAAAAAATAGAAAAAAATCGACAATATTAATCTTGTTCATGACAAAATATAGATGTTATATGGCTTTAAAACCACTTTAATATCTAATCTAATTCACAATCAAAAATATAAGAAAATATTCTTCATTAAATAGGATTTATAATATTTAATTTTTGCTTAATAGAATAAACGACATGATTTTTGTTCTTTTGTAAAATTATTAATCCTTTGGTTCTTGGAAGATTTATTTATTGCAAAAATAGATTAATTTTTATTATTAAAAAGTAGATGCGAAAAGATAAATGTTAATATTTCATTTAATACAAGAGAAAATGTATCTAAAAATATTCCTCAATTAAAAAGCAATCGTAGGGAGTCTCCAATTTGGCATATAGTTTAACAAAGTTAGAATACATTGCCAGCAAGCCAACATGTCAATGATTAATTATTAGAGATGCTGCACCAAATCGTTTATTAATGAAATAACTAGATTGAAAAAGATTATTGTTACTTTTTGCAACCATTATGGTTGCTTGAAAGAGCATAATTCCAAAAAAGCAAAATCAAAATTCTTATAAACTAAAACAAAGTTAAGCGAAAGGATTGAAGCCTCGTGATGGTGAAATAAATGAAGTAATTTTGAAAAATATTAGTATTCATTCATAGATATACAATATACTTTAAAGAGAGTTCATTGATAAATAATATTATTGTATTCCAAATTTAAATTGAGGTCGATTTATAATTGTGAGTATAAGTATCATAATAGGATGCTAATAGATGAGAAACATTATTTTAGAGGTCACAAATGTGCTCAGTATTTTTGATACAATTGCAGTCAAAATAATTATCACTTTACTTATCGAGAGTGATTTGATTTTCCAGTGAGATTCAATCATATGGATCATATGGAACGTTCCTCATTCCCAGCTGCTTCAGTCTCATCTGATTGATATCTAAATTACATATAATCAATTAATTTTTCGCCAAAGCTCAATAATAGCTAAGATATTCCATCCCTTCCAATAAATGTTATTTGTTGCTGAATATTTTTAATTTTACATAGCCACATCGCTTCTAATTTTGTCCAATCAGTTTTGCTTAGCCATCTGCACCCTGCCTTTAATATATTGGTATTAACTAAATAAAGCAAAGAATTACAAAAGATAATTCTTTTACATAACGCCATTCAGATTGACTGAAGCATTTACAATCAATGTCTCCAATTGGAATCCCTCCCTAGTTATTCTATATTGCAAATGAAAAGAATGGGGAAAGGATCAATTTTTCTCATTATCTTTTAATACTATTTTTTTAAAATAATTATTATCTTACCCAGTTGAGTTTCATCACGCAGCGCCATCAGTCACCCTTTGAGTCTTAAATAAATAAATCGTAATTACTTAAAATACAATTATTATATTTTCAATCAGCCACAATTTGAACTCTCGAAGGTGATAATTAAAACTTTATAGTTTCAATAAATAAGATATGAAATTACACATAAAATTTTATAACAGTTTTTTAATCGGTGTTATATGTTGGGCTCACTGATGGAGCCAAAATATTGGTAAGGGCTCAATGGTCCAAACGAAGCCACTTTGATATGAGTAAAAACACATTTACTCACGAATCTATACCTTATATTTTGTGTGCTCATTGAAAGA
>Ga0302188_10001327_pt1 | contig 19577 bp, 27 predicted proteins | sample II_Bog_E2_1_FD_198783 | JGI IMG/M metagenome (GOLD analysis project Ga0302188, IMG submission 198783) | Peat permafrost microbial communities from Stordalen Mire near Abisko, Sweden - II_Bog_E2_1 | ecosystem: Environmental > Terrestrial > Soil > Wetlands > Peat | place: Sweden: Abisko...
CTGTAAAGACCCACAATTCCAACCGGATTTGCACCGCAGTAGCTCTGGTAGAACAGCCACATGTCCCGAACGCTGAGACTTGTCTTCGGATACCTGGTTCGCATTGCGCGCTCTCGCCACTACCTGCTTCTTGAAAATCTCGCCCTGCGTCAACAACTCGGCGTTCTGAAGCAAAAGCACCCTCGGCCTCGGTTTGCTGTGCCCGATAAGTTGGTTTGGTGATCTTGCGGAGTTTCTGGGCGGGATGGAAGTATGCGCTGGTCCTCATACAGCCCGACACTGTGGTTCGATGGCACCGGGCAGGATTCAAGCTCTATTGGACGTGGCTGTCGCGGCATCGGAAGCGTGTGGGCAGAAGATATGTCAGCAGGGAACTGCGTGAGTTGATCTTCCGCATGGTGGCCGAGAACCTGACCTGGGGTGCGCCGCGGATTCATGGTGAGTTGAAGATGCTCGGCTTCGATATCTCCGAGCGGACGGTCCTGCGCTGGATGAGGAAGGCGCCCAGATCCCCGGAACCTGTGAAACGATGGGCGACCTTTCTGAGTAACCACAGAGAAGCGATTGCTGCGATGGACTTCTTCACTGTGCCGACGCTGACTTTCGGTGTGCTCCACTGCTTCTTCGTCATCTCCCATGACCGGCGGCGCATTCTGCACTGGAATGTGACCAGGCATCCGACGAACGCATGGGTTGCCCAGCAACTGCGCGAGGCCTTTCCGTATGACCCGGCAGTCAAATATCTCATCTTCGACCGGGCGACGAACTTCAGCGGGGAAGTCATCGACACGGTGAAGAGCTTCGGCATCAAGCCGAAGCGCACCAGCTTTCGCAGTCCGTGGCAGAACGGTGTCGCGGAGCGCTTCGTCGGCAACTGCCGCAGAGACCTGCTCGATCACGTCATCGTGCTCAATGAGCGGCATTTGAAACGTCTGATGGGCGAGTACGTCCTCTACTACCACGACGACCGGACTCACCTCGGTTTGGATAAGCAAACCCCGGCGGGACGCGAGGCGGTGGCCAGCAGTGGTGACGGTGGCAAGGTCATTTCGATACCGAGGCTCGGTGGACTGCATCATCGTTACGATCTGGCTGCGTAAGTGTTGGGTTCGACTTCCTGCAACAAATTCACACAAAGAGCCACAGGAGAGGTGTGTCCGCTGACTTGCGGCATCAGTCGAGGGTAAGCGACCGAGCAACACACCTGTTAGCGGGAAAGTGTTTGTGATGAACTCTGGTCATGAGTGTGGATGCTGGGGTGTTGGTTGGTCGTCGTAGCCGTGGGGAGATCGCTCGGCTGGTGGCTCTTTACGGGTCGAGTGGGATGGGACGAATGGAGTTCTGTCGCAGTCACGGGCTGGCGCTGAGCACGCTGGGCCGTCATCTGAGGAAGCAGCGGAGCAAGTACAGCGAGTCGCGAAGCAAGGGTGTCGAGCAGGGCCGACTTATGCCGGTGGAAGTAGCCGCACCTGTTGCCTCGATCGCAGCCGATAAGGTGTCCGCCGCTGCGATCGTTCTGTTGATCCACGGTCGCCGAGTGGAAGTTGGTCGCGGCTTCGATGCGGAAACGCTGAGTCAACTGGTGACCGTGCTGGAGAGGATATGAGCCGGTGTTCGGGGTAGGCGCGGCGACGCGGATCTATCTTGCACCAGGTGCAACGGACATGCGCAAGGGGGTCAACGGCCTGTATGGTCTGGTGCGCGATCAACTGATGTGCGATCCGTTGAGCGGCCATCTTTTCTTGTTTTCGAATGCGCAGCGCAATCGTCTGAAGGTTCTCTTCTGGGATACGACTGGCCTGTGGGTGTGCGCGAAAAAGCTCGAGAAGGGGCGCTTTCACTGGCCGTCGGCTGGCGCTGCGGCGCAAGCGAAGATAGTCCTGAGTAACGAAGAGTTCACGATGTTGCTAGGCGGCATCGATCTTGCCCAGGCACGATCCCGGAAGTGGTATCGCAGGCCGGTTGCAGAGGAATCAAACGACACACGGATATCCGCATGAATCCTCGACAAAATGCTTGTGCTTCAACAGGCATGTCTGTTAATCAAGAGACATCGTGAGTGCGCCTTCCAACCCTTCGACTGCCTCCAGTCCGCCCGCGCCTTCTTCTTCCCACGCTGAACTTCTCGAACAACTGAAGACGCAGCTTGCAGCGCCTCTGTTTGCGATGGTGAGCGGCAAGCTGAATGGCTATGAGAGCAATCTGCAGCATGCAAGGTTACATATCCAGTTGCTGGAAGAGAAGCTGCGCCTGCAGCGGATCGCGAAGTACGGGCCGGGCAGCGAGAAGCTGACCAGCCTGCAGTTGGAGTTGTTGGAACTGGAGCCCGGAGTCAGCAACCTGGAAGTCGTGGCCGAGGGTGAACGCGATGCGCTGCCCGCAACGCCGGACCAGAAGAAACGCAAGCGGCACCCTGGCCGCCAGACGCTGCCTGCGGATCTTCCGCGCGTGGAGCGCGTGATTGCGTGCATGTCCGAACAGTGCGTGTGCGGCGGCTGCGGACAAGCGACAACGTTGATTGGCTACGAAGAGAGCGAGCAGTTGGACGTGGAGCCGGTGAAGTATTTCGTGCTGGTGACCAGGCGCGAGAAGCGTGCATGCAAGCGATGCGAAGAACGCGGCGTGATGGCTGCGCCGCTGCCGCCTCGGATCATCGAGAAGAGCCTGGTCAGTGATCGGGTGATCGTCGATGCGATCATCAGCAAATACTCGAACCACTGCCCGCTCTATCGTCAGAGCGTGATCCTGCTGCGCGACGCAGGCATCGATATCAGCCGCGCAACCATCGATGGCTGGGTGATGCGCGTCGGCGACTTACTAACTCCTCTGGTAGGAGTTATGCGCAACGAGTTACTCGAAGGCACTTACATCCAGGCTGATGAGACGCCGGTGGATGTGCAGACACGCGATGGTCGGTCGCGTAACCATCCCGGCTATCTATGGCAGTATGGAACCCCGGGCGGAGCCACCATCTTCGAGTTCCGGATGGGGCGCGAGCGTGAAGGACCCAGGCGCTTCCTGGAACACTTCGCAGGCATCTTACAGACCGACGCATATGCGGCTTACGATCGTGTCGGCGGACCGAAGATGGTGCACGCCGCATGTTGGGCGCACTCCAGAAGACGATTCGTCGAGGCGGCTAAACTCCTTCCGCAGGATGTTGCCTCGGCACGTATCGTGGCGCAGATGGCGAAGCTGTTTGCCATCGATGCTCAGGCGCGTGACGAGAACATGGACCATGCCGCACGTCACGCGTTGCGCATGGAACGAGCTCCGTCGGTGCTCGCGAAACTCAAGGCGCAGATCGAGGCTGCCAGCCGAACCGCACTTCCATCGAGCCCACTCGGCAAGGCGTCTGCATACACTCTTCGACTGTGGGACAAGCTCACGCGCTTCCTCGACTATCCAGAGCTGGAGCTGAGCAACAACCTCGCGGAGAACTCCATGCGCCCAGTGGCGCTTGGCCGTCGCAACTGGACCCATATCGGTCACGAGAAGGCAGGACCACGCATCGCAGCGATCCTCTCCATCGTTGAAACCTGTCGCCGACTCAAGATCCCGGTCCGCGACTATCTCGTCGCTGTCCTGCCAGGGCTCGCCAATTTATCCATCCAGAGACTTCCAGAACTCACACCCACCGCATGGGCCGCTCGCAATCTGTAACTGTCAAGGTGCGTTCGTCTGACGGATACGGTCTTTCCGGCATAGAGTACGTGAGTTAGCCGCTTCATGAGTAGAGCAGAGCAAAGAAAAGGGGCCCAAGCGATGGACAAGCGGGGTGGGCGGATGCGAATGCACAGATCGCGCTGATGGCGGCCCGGCGATCCCAAATAGCGCCATACCACATTGACCGCATTTAGCTATATAGCTATGATATATAGCAGGAGGAGAGATTATGCCCAACACTGCAAAAGCGCGTGTTTTCATGAGCGGCAGGAGTCAGCATGTAACGATTCCTGTGGGATTTCGTTTTCGTTCTGCAGAGGTTTCGATTCGCCGTGACCCTGACGGCAGCATCATTCTTTCGGAAATTCCGAGTCTCACGGAGGTCTTTGCTGCGCTTGATGCCGCAAAACTTCCTGATGATTTCATGAGCGATACCAACCGGGATCGCCGGCCGGCAGAAGACCGCCCGGCACTCGATCAGCTTTTTGACGATGCTAGTAAGGAATAGGAATGACTTTCACCTACCTGCTCGATACCAATACATTTAGCTATATCGCCAAAGGCACCTCTCCAGCGGCCCGGGCCGAGTTCCAAAGACTTTGTCAGGACAAGAGCACTATTCTTTGTATTTCGGTAGTTACTGAGGCAGAGGTACGCTACGGGATGGCGAAGCGATCTCTATCTCGCGCCCGATGTTCGGCCATAGAAGGGTTGTTTGCCAACCTTCAAATCCTTCCTTGGGGTTCCGATGAGGCGGCGGCCTATGCCCATGCCAGAACCAAACTGGAAACTCACGGAACCACGGTTGCTCTAATGGATATGCTGATTGCTGCCCAGGCAATTGCTGCCGGAGCCGTCCTTGTTACTGGAGATAAAATCTTTGCGCGGGTGGACGACCTGCACGCCACAGTGAATTGGGCGACTGACATCTGAGGCGCCCAAGGGCCGGATATCCACGGTGCCTGGGTCGATGGATCACAAAGACGAGGCGCTGACCTGACCAAGGACGAGAGAGACCAACTGAGACGAGCACTCGAAGCCGAACGGGTCGCGCGAAAGACCGGAAGCAAAAAATGAAGAAGCAGAATGCAACCAAACGGAAGCTGTTCGCCGAACTGGTGGACGGCGTGCTTACGATGAAGGCCCATCGCGAGGGAAAGGTCACACTTCGCACGCATAGTGTGGCCGCTCCCAAGATCAAACTGTCTCCGGGGGCGGAATTCTTCGCCTCGCTGAAGTGGTCTGCAAAGGTTGGCTGAGAGGAAGCGCGGCTAGAGTCCCTTTTTGAGAAGCGGAAGGAAGGGAATATAGCCAGACTCGTTGCGTATCTACGAGTCTGGCGTTCACGTCTGCCAACTGTGGAGCTTACCCCGTGACAACTGTGATTATGTTGCGTGCCGCTGCTGGCGTCTTGAGCCGTGCTTTGGACGGTCGCCCACTTGTTCTGATCGATAGGCGACCCGAACCGCCGCCCATACTCGTTCAGTCGGTCGAGTTGCCCGACAGAGAAAAACGCCATCCGGACGTGACCGGATATTACAGCAGGATCAAGAGGAGGCCTCGCTATGAAGGAAATTATCGCGTACGCCTCCGGAGTAAACGAAGCGCGTGAAGTTGCCGGGTTTGCTCTCGCCAGCGTCCCTATTGGAGCTTCCGCGTCGGACCTGCGCGAAGATGCCATCCAAGCAATACTTCGCGCGGCAGGCCCGGTCTTTCTAGATTCTGGAGCCTTCAGCGAGGTCAAATTCTCCCCGCAGTCCCAACGTATGGAGATAGTGAATCGCATCGCTCCGCGCGAGTGGCGCCACCGCCTCGATATCTACCTTCGCGCGGCCCGGGGATTGGGAGACCGCCTCAGCGTCGTCGCCCCCGATTGTGTTGGTGACCAAGCTGAGACGCTCAAGCGACTTGCACTCTACCGACCGGAGCTGCAGCAGCTCGCGGGACTGGGAGCCAGGGTTCTCATTCCCCTCCAGGTCGGCGCTCTCAGCCACGAGGAATTCTATGCGGAAGCCACGGCCGTTGCCGGTGTTCCCTTGGTTCCCGCCTTCACGATGAAGAAAGCCGTCACGTCAGAAGATGATGCAGCCCGCTTCCTCCTGAATGTTCGGCCAGAACGGATCCACCTCTTGGGGATGGGCCCTCAAAACTCTCGCGCGCCCCGCGTAGTAGAGATGATTGGTCGATGCTCACCGCTTACGGAAATATCGATGGACTCAAACCGTTTGCGGGCCGTCACCGGCAAGAAGCGCACCATGACGGTCTTGGAGCGCGACTTCCGGAGCGGAACACCTGAAGACCTCTACAGCGAGGTAAGCTCGCCTGTGCTCGATGCTACGCAGGTTCGGCTCGACTACACCGATTGCATCTACTCCCCCGGAGACTGGGCAACCCGCGACATGCTCCGCGAGATTGCCATTTCATCGGGCTTCAGCTTGAGCGAAATGCACGCGTTCTTTGCCGATCCAAACACCTTCATCGCCCGAACGATGCCGAGCTCTGATGTCTGCTACTGGGAACACCCGCTTGTGGACTTTGCTCTGGATCGCGCTTGGCGGAAATATGTCGGCCAAGTCATCGACGCCAACGTCCGCACAGCAGCAATTCAGCAGACGTTTCAACATACAACAGCCTAAATCGGCATGGGATTGCCCTCATGCCGATAAAGCCTGAGAAGGGATTCCATGAAAATCGGCACGAAAGCGTCTTAGTTGGGGCTCGCTGTTTCTTTCTTCACCCGTGGTTCGTGGCCCTGGCATGGTGGAAGCTGTGCGGATTTCCTCTCGCGGCGTTTAGCAATTCAACCCCGACAAACTTGCCGCTAGGAGCGACAGCATGAGCCAGGCTTAAAGAGGAGAGGATAGATATGGACCTTTTGAAAGTGATCAGCACCCTTTGCTCCGCGGTCCAACCCCCGTCGCAGCCAACCTGCATGTACCCCGAACAGTGGAGCGATCCAGCGGCCATCATGGTTGACGGTGTGCCCAGGTACCCGGGAAGCTATGCAGCGCAGCTTGTGCGCAGCCGGCCTACGAATCGGCTCGGGGCTTTTCTGGACTGTTTCTAGCCGGCAACGAGGAGGCGGGCGCTTCTCAGAGGTAGGAGAGCGCTTGCGCTCTCACCGGCTTCGGCAAGGATAGGGTGATTCCGCGTGAAGAGCGCCAATTCGAGGCGATCAGAGACACCACACTTGGCGAAGAGGTTGCTCAAGTAATTCTTGACGACCTGCTCTTTGGTTCCGAGGCAATCAGCAATTTCTTTGTTCTTGTACGCCTTGGCGATCAAGCCGACGACTTGTAGCTCCCGTCGAGTAAGGCGATTGCGGACGCATCTACCAATCAGGTCCGATTCAACAGGGGCAATGGCACCGTGTACGAGGCTCTGGCTATCCCGGTGTCCGCGAGCCACGTGCCGAACGGAATGTACGAGATCGTCTACGGAGATGTCGCGGGAGATTGTCCCATGCAGATGCTTTGCCATCTCAGTGGGTATGTGTTCAGGTGTGGGTGCAACGACAATTACTCCGATGGCGGCCCGTTTGAGCGGGTGAAGCAAGTCTGGATGGTCGCAGAGTATTGGTAGTGAAACAATCAGGGCCGATGGCTTAAGCGTCTCGACTGCAACGCGAATTTCTGTATGTTCCTCGCACTGGGCAACAATCTGCATGTCGTGCTCTAGCGAGAGAACGCGCGCTACTCCGGCGCGGAAGGTCGTCTGAGGACCTGCAAGGACGATTCGCTTGTCTTTGATGATCCGTCTCCCGAGCGGCGTGCACAACCTCAGATAGCTTACGGCCATTTACCGTCTGTTAATGATCCCCCAAAAGTTGTAAGTATCTCTATTTATCAGCAACTTGCGGCCCGCTCTGTCCTAATTTGGACAGGCGCTCTTGCCTCCCATTAGCTCAATCAGGCCGCCTAGCGAGGCCATTTCCGGAGGTTCAATGACGCTATTTCAGCATGTAAACCAGCTCAGCCCTGTTACTGGTCTTGCCAGCGGATCCAAAACCGTCCATCATCCCGCCCTGCACGCGCTCGATGTTCGCAAGGAAATGGCGGCGCTCGGTGTCGCAAGCCATTCGTACAACGATCTAGCGGGTAACGGCTTCTGCTTTTGACTGCGGGCTGGAGGAAGCACACCCGGAGGCAAAGCATCCCGCATCGGGGACATCCATCAAGGAATGAAAAATGGAAAACAGAGGTATTATGTCAAGCATGGCGACCATTCACATCACGAGAGCAGAAGCTGTCCGAGACATTGAAAGACTGTTGGATCAGGCTGCCGGCGGAGCGGACATTCTCGTGGAATCCGAGACGGGTGGCCCGGTGTTGATTCAGGGGAGCAGTCTTTCAATGGATCCGAATGATCCGGATTTTGAAGCCTGGCTCCTCGCTGAGGAGGCGGAAGGGCTGCGCGAAGCCGACGACCCCGACACTGTGTGGATACCAAACGATGTCGTCGAAGCGGAGTCCCATATGCTAAACGCGGACCTATTGGCGCGCGTCGAGGCAGAACGAAAGGCCAAGGCTAGTTGAAAATCCTCTGGCTCCCCTCAGCCTCAAGAAATAGACGAGAACAAATTCTCTTCATCGCTCAAGATAAACCCAGTGCCGCTCTCAAGCAAAATAGCCTAATCGAAGCTCGAGTACGGTTGCTGGCTCAGTTTCCCGAACTCGGCACGTACAACCTGAAGACTGATACTTATCGCCTGGTGATCAATCGAACGCGTTTCATTGTGTCCTATAGGATTCGCGGCAATCGAATCGAAATATTTCGCTTCCTCCACGGTAAACAAAAGCCTCCATAGACGAACATCCTCGCTGATCTCACACCAAGGACGGCCCATCGCGGGCCGTCCTTTTAGTTATAGAAGGAGTTTTATGGCGAAACCAGCGATTGAGTTGATTGAGACCCGGCAAGGCTGTGAAATGTTGGAGTCGACCCCACGTTACAACGTCATGCTCAGGGGCGTCAAAGTCGATCAGTTGTTCTACAACATGCGTGGATACGTCGGGAACCTGCCAACACCGGACGGTTCCAGCCTCTACGTTTCCGAGAGCGGCATCTCGCGCTTCCGCCGTGAGGCGGCCAAACTCAACCGCGAATTCGCAACCGCCGAGAAGACGACGCCCACGAAGTAAATCAGCCGGACCCCCGATCCGCTCCTGCTCAATTCTTGAAGGGACACTATGCGCATTGAATTGGATGGAAAGCGTCTCGGCTACGGCTGCGACGGCATTGAAATCGGTATCAGTAGTTTCGAGTCAAACCCGACCGATGCAGAGGATCAACCCAGCCAGGTCTTTATCGAAGTTTACGAAGGCCAGTTGCGGGTCCATGTTTGGGATGGACATTCCCAGGACCCGGTCACAACGCTGATAGCTCCTTCACCGGCGAGGTGACCGCCGCCTAGGCTGTCCGGCTGTCCAGAGTCTCATCCGCCGAAGGTGTGCGCGGGAAACTCGAACTGGTCAAATGCCGCATTTAGGGAGCTTCGCTTCTCCCTTCGCTCTAAGCTCCCGCCAATCCGACACTCCGGCTTCGGGCCGACCTCCAGACCCTGCGCAAGATTGTTCCAAAAAGCCGACCGCTGCCGGATCCTGCAATCTGCTGAAAATAGGAGGGCGAAATTGATGTGCTGCGCTGTTCCAGAAGGGGTGGGTTAAGAAACAAACCACCAGCAACTGACCTGCTCGACAGGACGTCTTTATCCTCGAGGTTCACTCTATCTCGCAAGGGAGATATATCTGTGGCACAATCAGACTCTCCTTCGGAGAACTCATTCGTGTCCCAAGAGTATGGCATCAAGGTTGAGAGTTATCTCAAAAATTGGTAGATGCGTTGGGGCAGGCAAAACATGACGGATTGTCCTGGGTTCCGACATCCTCGAGAGAAAGCCATCTGTGTGATGCACTCAGTCTGCGGCTTTGCTCCTTTGCTCATTCGTAGTTGGCCGACGCCCGGATTCTTTGAAAGGGCACAAGTGCGGAATCAATCGGTGGGAATCAAGATGCGGATGTGGCTACGCTTATCGGCCCTCCTAACCTGGCTTCTCGGGCTTGGGGTTGCATTGGCCCAACCGCCGGGAGAGTTGAGCTTCAATTACGTAGCTACTCCCCTTAATATGCCCTGTGGACCATCGCGTGTGAATCCAATTGATTGGGGTCCCTATTTCACGGTGAAGGACAATCAAGAAGACCGTCTTCAAGTCAGATTCAAGTCCGGTGACTTCAAATATGAGCAAGGCAGTTATCAGATCGCCTATCAGTTTCGAAACGGCTACTCGGCGCCTGTCCATCTTGAGGCAGAATTTCAAGAGTTGAGCGAGAAAGGGCCGGTGCGTGAAACGGTAGATTTTGTCATACAGCCCGGGGAGAAAAGCGATCTCTCCGGCGCTTACTCCATCTGCAGGCAGATGATTTCAGTCCAGATCAAAAATATCTACGTCGAAGGGCAGCAGAGCCCTCCTCCGCCCGTTACAGGGGAGGATCAGCTCAATGCGCCAACTAAGTGGGGACAAAAGCAATCAGATCCGAACCACCCATCGTTCACCGTAGAACACGGCCCAGGTCAGTTGAATCAAGCGCAGGAAGAGTCTTCGGGAAGCAATTGCGGAGGTTCAGACTGTTTGACGATTCTCACTGTGAGAACTGGTACGCGATGCGGTTCGGAGTCAAGCGTCGAAGTGGACGTACGTAACGATTCCGATCTATATCTGCGAGGTTGGGTTATCTTCGACGTCCCCGGCCGCAAGGACTATGAGGGAACAGATCTATTGAAGCCTGGTCAAAAGGCGCGGGTGTACGTTTGCAACGGTAGCAGTTCCGTATCACGAATCTCAAATGTGGGTTCTGATCCAAATACACTGCAATATCCGAAACACTGACCGACTTCGCATCACGCGATAAGGATTGAAGGGTTCAAGGCGGACCGACCGCAATCATCAAGTTTCTCAGATCGCAATGCATGGATCTCGAAGCGATTAGAAAAAACTTGCTGACAGCACGACTAAGTGCTATCCTCCGTCAACTCATTTCAAAAACCTGACTCCTTATGACACCTTTCTCCCGTTCCGGCTTACTCTGCCTCGTTGCTGCCTGCGTCGTTTCCACCACTGTCCCGGCGCAGACATCCCCCCGACCCGTTGCTCAAGCCGCCGGCCCCGCACACAGCGCGAACGGACGCGCAGCGTCGCCGTCTGTGGTCAAGCTGCCGGTCGTCTTCCCTCCAGGCGAGAAGAAGGGACCACCAAAGTCCTCTGAAGCAGTGCTACTCGCCCGTGCGAACAAGGGTGATGTGGACGCTATGGTGCAGCTTGGCGACCTTCTACCCTCTCCCAAGGATTTTCCGTGGTATTTGAAGGCTGCCGAAGGCGGCAACATGGGCGCCATGTTGACAGTTGCGGATGCGTATCGCGAAGGATCCCACGGAGTCGAAAAGAACGCCCAGCTTGATGAACAATGGACGAATAAAGCGCTTCCATATATGAAGCGGGCATTGGAACAGAAAGATGCCGAAAAGCTTGCACAAGCCACCTTGTTTTACAACGGCCGGAGTGCCTCAGATGAGAATACCTACAGGCTTGCAAGCGGTAGGGCGGGCGGGTTTGAGCTCGGCAATTTTGAGGGCTCTATCGTAATGAATAACTTCCCGACGGGTATCGAAAAGATCCAACTCCTTCAAAAGTGTGTCGATGACGGTCATGTGGCCGAATGCGGTGGAACACTCGCAAAGGATTATTTGATGGGCGCCGACGGTGCTCAGCTCGACCCGCCACGCGCTATCGAGATATATCACAAGCTGGCGATGGAGGGGGACGGGTTCGGCTTTCCTGACGGTTGGTCAAAGCATCTCACCCAGGCGGAGGCGATCGAGTTATGGGAGCAGGCGATTGAGCACGGCGACATGTTTCCAGCGTTTTACTTGGCCGATGCGTATTGCGCCGGAGATGGAGTTCCCAAGAACGGCGCAGTAGCTCTTGGACTCTTGCAGGAGGCGATCAGCCGAGCTAGCGGTAAAACCAAAGCGGTGCTCATTACCTCGCTTGCAGAAATACACCTCGATGGTAAATGCCTTCCCGTAAATGAGCAGCTTTTCCTGCGCGACTTCAATTCGGCTTCGTCTGCGGATTTAGAGGCACGCCAAATATTGGGGTGGCTTGCATCGAACTGGGCTCGCGCGTATTCGGGCGAGTTTCCCGAGATGGCGCCCGATTACCCTTTACCTAAAGGTCCGGCAGCTGTAATAGTGCTGAAGAATATGGCATCGAATGGCCCCCCCTTTAACGGTGCGGAAATCATCATGATGCAATACAACGCTGCTGTTGCTCTGGGCCAACTGTTTCTTGACGGGAAACTCGTCAAACAGAGTTATCCCGATGCGATGACCTGGTTTCAGAAGGCAGAGTCTATTAGTACCAACCCCGGACTCGCAGAGAACGAATCCTATAATAATGGCCACGCAGAAAACAGCATCGGCATGCTCTACGATGCGGGTCAAGGCGTTCCAAAAGATTCTGCCGCAGCGACGGATTGGTACCGAAAATCGGCAGCCCACAAGAATTCCTGGGGAGAGTTCAACCTTGCCTCCAAATACATGGCCGGATCTCCCACTGCGGGGAACGCCACTCAAGCCGTTCAACTCTATCGTGCATCGGCTGACGCAGGGAATGCAAAGGCCCAATATCAGCTAGCGAGCATCCTCTATGTGGGTAAATATTTGCCGAGGGACCTCTCGGAATCGGCGAAGTGGGCGCAAAAGAGCGATGCTCTGGGAAATGCCGACGCCACCGTAGGTCTAGCCGGGATGTATCAAAACGGCTATGGGGTGGGCCGCGATCCCGTCAAGGCGGTTGCGCTCTATCAGAAAGCGGTGGCGGCAGGAAATGTGATCGCTTGCATCCAACTCGCGAACCTGTACTACGCGGGAGACAGTGTTCCGAAGGACCTGACCCAAGCATTTAACTTGTTTAGGAAGGCTGCCGACGCAGGCGATCCGCGAGGCGAATATGCTGTCGGCTACTTGTATAAGAACGGCCTGGGGGCGCCGCAGGACCTCTCAGCGGCGTTGAACTGGTATCAAAAGGCGGCATCCAGGGGTGACGTTCAGGCCGAGGTCGAACTTGCGGCGATGTATCGGGATGGCGTGGCAACCGCGCAGGACTTCGCCACCGCAACGTCACTCTATGAAAAAGCAGCCGCAGCCGACAACGCCGAGGCCCAACTAAACCTGGGCGACATCGCCAATGCAGGTTCCGACGCGGCGCAGGCTGCCGCGTGGTACCGCAAAGCAGCAGATCACGGCATCGCTCGTGCGCAGTTTTCTTATGGCTATTTGCTGGAGCACGGCCAGGGCGTCGCCCAGAATAACGCGGACGCCGCGCGGTACTATCAAGCTGCGGCCAATCAGAACTTCGCCGCTGCCGAGAACAATTTGGGCATGATGTACGAAAAGGGACTTGGCGTCAATCAGGATCAGCAACGCGCCCTCCAGCTTTATCAGTCCGCCTCCACCCACGGCGACAGCGCCGCTCGAGGGAATGCCCAGCAACTCACGGCAATTCTGGAACAGCAACGCCATGTGGCCGAAGCTCAGGCGGCCGCTCAGAAGGCTCAGCAAGACCAAGAGGAGCGACAACAAAAAATCGCCGATCTTCGCGACGACATCGAAAGGCAGGAAGAAACTGCGAAGTCGTACGAGAGCTCAGCTAACGACTTAGCGAATACCAATAATTGCTCGGGGGCCGCCGCGGCTATCTGCCAGGCACTGAGCGACGCCGGCGCCGCCAAGGAACGCCAAAAAGCGAATCAGGCACACAACCAGGCCAACGATGACCGCTCCCAGATCGAACGCCTTCAGGGCCTAGCAGTGCAGCAGCGAGATCACCGCGACACCTCGTACATGGGCAATCTCGCCCAGACCATGAACGAACATCCGGGCCCCACCATTCAGGACACCCTTGCGCAGCAGCAATCCCAGTTCAATGCCCTTGCGGTCGCAGCACAGCAGCGTCAGGCTGCTGTCGCACAGGCAAGTCTTGACCGCGCGTCTACGGCCCGTCAGGCACAGGGTTCCACGCTGCAGAGTCGGCTTCCGACAACCAGGCAATCGGCAAGTGCGACCGTCCCGTCAACATCAACCCAATCAACGCAGGCGGTTGCCCAAACGGCCACCAGCACATCTTCCAATCCCTATACTTCCACCGGTGGATATAACGGGTACAACGGCACCGGTGCTCCCGCGCCGAACTCGCAACCCAAAAGTGGCAGCGGCTGCATCCAAATCAATCCAGTGGTCTCGCTAACCGTCGATCATCCAGTTGGAGCAGGCAACTGTGTGGGCGAGGCCGTCGGCCATTTGAGCAACCATTCCACGGGATCGGCCGATTGTGTCTTCGCATTTCTCAAGGGCGGGATCTGGACGGATGGAGGCGGGATGCTCGTTCGCCCAGGAGAAAGTGTCGGCGGCGAGTTGAGCGGAATGTGGGCCTGCGGTACAGACAAGCCTCAAATGCGCTATGCCTGCTTTCAGGAAGGGTCGACAAGTCAAAACGGAGCGAGTTGCACTTCATTGGTCACCTTCTAGTGACATAGGTGCCGGCCACGGATTTGTTACTTTCTAACGCGCTTGCATTCACAACGCTTACAAGCTGTGATCGGCTGGTGAAATCGATTTCAGCGAGCCGATTCGGAACCTACTCCGTGTAGCGATACCCCGGAAGGATCTCAGCATTCAGATCCTGTCGAGCAGGTCAGTTGCTGGTGGTTTGTTTCTTAACCCACACGTTGTGGAACGTATCCGTCAGACGAACGCATGTTGACAGCTACAGATTATTAGCGGCCCATGCGGTGGGCGTGAGTTCTGGAAGTTTCTGGATGGATGAGTTGGCGAGCCCTGGCAGGACAGCGGCGAGGTAGTCGCGCACGGGGATCTTGAGTCGGCAACAGGTTTCGACGATGGAGAGGATTGCTGCTACTCGTGGTCCGGCTTTCTTGTGACCGATGTGGGTCCAGTTACGACGGCCAAGAGCTACCGGGCGCATAGAGTTTTCCGCAAGGTTGTTACTCAGTTCCAACTCTGGATAGTCGAGGAAGCGAGTGAGCTTGTCCCACAGCCGAAGGGTGTAGGCAGCTGCCTTGCCGAGTGGACTCGATGGAAGTGCGGTTCGGTTGGCAGCCTCGATCTGCGCCTTGAGTTCCGCGAGCACCAACGGAGCCCGTTCGATGCGCAGCATGTGACGCGCGGCATGGTCCAGGTTCTCGTCACGCGCCTCGGCATCGATGGCAAACAGCTTCGCCATCTGCGCCACGATACGCGCCGAGGCAACGTCCTGCGGATTGAGTTTGGTCGCCTCGACGAAGCGTCTTCTGGAGTGCGCCCAACATGCGGCGTGCACCATCTTCGGTCCGCCGACACGGTCGTAAGCTGCATATGCGTCGGTCTGCAAGATGCCCTCGAAGTGTTGCAGGAAACGCGTAGGGCCTTCGCGCCCGCGGCCCATGCGGAACTCGAAGATGGTTGCTCCGCGCGGGGTTCCGTACTGCCATAGATAGCCGGGATGGTTTCGCGACCGGCCATCGCGTGTCTGCACGTCGACCGGTGTTTCATCGGCCTGGATGTAAGTGCCTTCGAGTAACTGGTTGCGCATAACTCCAACGAGAGGAGTTAGTAAGTCGCCGACGCGCATCACCCAGCCATCGATGGTTGCGCGGCTGATGTTGATGCCTGCGTCGCGCAGCAGGATCACGCTCTGACGATAGAGTGGACAGTGATTGGAGTATTTGCTGATAATCGCATCGACGATCACCTGATCGCTGACCAGGCTCTTCTCGATGATCCGAGGCGGCAGCGGCGCGGCCATCACGCCACGTTCTTCGCACCGCTTGCACGCACGCTTCTCGCGCCTGGTCACGAGCACGAAATACTTCACCGGCTCAACATCCAACTGCTCGCTCTCTTCGTAGCCGATCAACGTTGTCGCTTGGCCGCAGCCGCCGCAGACGCACTGTTCGGACGTGCACGCTATCACGCGCTCCACGCGCGGAAGATTGGCAGGCAACGTCTGGCGGCCAGGGTGCCGCTTGCGCTTCTGCTTGTCCGGCGTTGCTGGCAACGCATCGCGTTCGCCCTCGGCGGCGACTTCCAGGTTGCTGACTCCGGGCTCCAGTTCTAACAGTTCCAGCTGCAGGCTGGTCAGCTTCTCGCTGCCCGGCCCGTACTTCGCGATCCGCTGTAGGCGCAGCTTCTCTTCCAGCAACTGAACTCGCAGCTCAGAGAGTTGCAGCCGCTGCGTTGTGGCATCCAGCTGCTGCTTCAGTTGTTTGATGATCTCTGCGTCGGAAGCGGCGAAAGAAGTCGTCGCTTCCGACGGCGTTGCAGGGTGGGATTTCGCGCTCACGATGTCTATTGATTAACAGACATGCCTGTTGAAGCACAAGCATTTTATCGAGTGTTTATGCGGATATCCGTGTGTCGCTTGATTCCTCCGCGACCGGCCTGCGATACCACTTCCGAGGTTGTGTCTGAGCAAGATCGATGCCGCCCAACAGCATCGCAAACTCTTCGTGACTGAGCACTATCTTCGCTTGCGCGTCGCCCGGCTTCGGCCACTGAAAGCGGCCTCTCTCGAGCTTTTTCGCGCACACCCAGAGGCCGGTCGTATCCCAGACAAGAATCTTCAAACGATTGCGTTGCGCATTTGAAAACAAGAAGAGGTGGCCGCTCAAGGGATCGCACAAAAGTTGATCGCGCACCAGACCATACAGACCGTTGAACCCCTTGCGCATGTCGGTCGCCCCGAGCGCAAGATAGATACGCGTGGCCGCGCCTACCCCGAACACCGGCTTACAACCTCTCCAGCACAGTCACCAGTTCAGCCAGCGTCGCCGCATCGAAGCCGCGACTGACTTCCACGCGGCGACGATTGATCGATAAGACGATCGGAGTGGCGGACGCCTCGCCGGATACCACCGTTGCGGCTACTTCCACCGGCATAAGTCGAACCCGCTCGACTCCCTTGCTTCGCGACTCGCTGTGCTTGATCCGTTGTTTTCGCAAATGGCGGCCCAGCGTGCTTAGCGCCAAACCTTGACTGCGGCAAAACTCCAGCCGCCCCATCCCACTCGACCCGTACAGGGCCACCAGCCGCTCGATCTCCGAACGGCTACGACGACCAACCAACACGCCAGCATCCACACTCATGACCAGAGTTCATCACAAACACCATCCCACCAACAGGTGTGTTGCTCGGTCGCTTACTGTGGAACAGCGTTTCTGGAGGATTTCGTTGCATTGTTTTCATTGGGATGCAACCCGCGCAGTCGCAAGCCTTCTGGGACAGAGAATGCGGTTTTTAGAGCAGTTATTGTGTTTCAAAAGGGCCAATCGGGGTCGTCGTGTTGAGTATCCTGTTTGGAACAGCCCCAGGAAACCATCTGTGACCTTACTGACAGCCGAAAGTTCAGCCATCTTCTCGTGTAAATCGTCATTGCATGAACTGTGCGGCAGACGCACGTCTGCTATTCGAAATCGAATCGCTCGCAATGTCGGGTTTTCTGCAAGTTCGCAAGAACCCAGTGAAAGAGCCTCGAATTTCGAGGGACTTGATCTGGATTGGCAGTCCATATCGCGCCGATTGACATGGCGAGATGGGAATGTAGCGGGTGACAGGATAAGCGTTGCACTGGGTTGCGGCATATCGTTGCTTTCCCAGCACAACGTCAGTCCAAGCTCACTTTGTGAGATGGCCGAGGCCGCCGGCGCAGTGTTCACCCCCGAAGAAGCACAGAGTTTTATGTAGAACTTACCCGTTGTGCAAACCGAGGGGTGGCCTATTTCCGGCCACTCCTTTGTATTTCATCCCGAAAACAAGGACCCCCATCATGTTCAAAGAACTGGCACCGCTTCTGGCAAAACGCAGCTTGATCCTCACCGTTTCGTCGGTTGGAGACGAGCGCATCCGAGTCACCGTCACCCCGCGTCCCACCGGCAAGGACGACGTCAAGGAACTCTCGCAGCCGTTCGCCGTCGAAGGGACCGCCGAGGAGTTGGACACCGAGTTGCCCAACGCGATCGTCGGCTACACCGCGCAGCATATGACGCTGGAGAACTCGCTCGCGCATGTCAAGGCCAGCATGGAAGCCACACTCAAAGAGGTGAAGGACGAGGCAGCCAAGAAGGTTGCCGACGCCAAGAAAACCGCCAAGGTCGGCGCGAAGATGCCGGCTGGTCCCGCAAAGGCAGCGGAGGTGAAGGCACCCGAGCCTCCGAGTCTGTTTGATGTGGCCGCCCCGGCTGCAGAGACTCCTGTGCTTGCTCCTGTTGTAATCACCGCCGCGGCCGAGGCGGAGGAAGCTGACGAGGAAGAAGAAGAGGAAGAGGTTCAGGACGATGAAACTCCAGAGGCTGCGGCGACTGAAATCGCAGCAGCCGCGCGCTCGTCCGATTCGGCGCCGTCGATGTTCGATCAGCAGGCCGAGGAAGAGGCCGAGATCATGCGTGAGGCATTCCCGGAAATGGGAGGCCAGCTCATCGCAGCCTGAGTCCAACCTCTCTCAATCACGACACACCCCTGGACGGCGCCGCTCAGTTTGAGTAGCGCCGTCCATCAACATTGGCGACATTGCTGTCCACCGAAGGAGCTTCTATGGCATTGAAGACAGTCGCACTCCCGAGAACGTTCTACAGTTCGGGCCGAAAGCTTGCCGACCCGAATCCGGCGCTCTCGATCGAAGAGGTCCGCGCGCACTATGCGGGCATCTACCCGGAACTCAACAACTCCTCATTTGAGGAGGAGATCACCGGGGCCGAGCACAAGATCACCTTCAGCACGTCTGTTGGACACAAGGGCTGACCCCGATGGCGGCCCCAATCCGAAAGGCTGATCCCCAATCGCGCAAGTTCCTGCTGGCCGAGTTGACACGAATCGGCCGGCAGGAACGCACGCCCAACGAACAAATGATTGCGAGTTTTGTCCAATGCGAGAAGGCACAAAAAGCATCCAAAGTCGTCGCCGCCGTGTTGGGCCGACACAGATACAACGAACGGCCGATCCCAACGCCGAGCGCCTTGCTTCCCTGGCTGCAATGACGATGACCCGGCAAACGCCGGGCCTCGTTCTCCCATTCGTCAATACCGTCCCGACGTCCTTCACCTACACAAAGGGGGAGGACAAGACGCTTACCTTGGCCCGTACACTCGTCGATTTGGGCCTCGGCTCCCCCGAACTCTGGAAGCGCTTCAACGGGAATATCTCCCGCTTCATCCGGGACTCGATCAGCGCATGGCTGTCAGATATTGGCGCCGATGAAATGAATAACGAGGTTGACGTCGACCTCGCTGTGTTCGATCAACTGGAAGGCTACAGCGACAGCAACGCACCAGAAGGTAGCCTGTACGCCCTGCTGGATACACCGGACGGATGTGGCTTTATCTCTGTTGGTGACGAGCTGGATCTGTTGGAAAAGGAACATGTCGGCTTAGGCCGAGCGTTCTACCTCGTTCTCCTCGGCACCATGAATCAGTGGATGGACGTCTATGATGCAGAGCGCACCCGCTACTATCTGGACAACTGGAAAGAGTCGATCGAGCAGGATATCGACATGTCGGGCGAGATCACCGAAGAGGCATTCCAGCAATATCTCAAAGAGCGCGACATCGACTTTCCCGATCTCGACAGCGCAATCCCAGAGTGCGCCAAGAACCTCATGCGCAAAGAGTATCGGTCTTCCCTTGCGCTCCTTCGGAAGTACCGGAGCGGCCGTTATGCGGAGTGGATCGAGCCTTTGCTCACGATGGACGCGGTAAAACAGCCGAAGTCGAGCCAGGACCCCCGGGACTTTGAGGGTAACTGGGACGATGGTCCGCTGCCGACTTGGGTGCTCGCGTTTAGGCACCACGACCCCATAACGCAA
>Ga0302188_10001328_pt1 | contig 19574 bp, 15 predicted proteins | sample II_Bog_E2_1_FD_198783 | JGI IMG/M metagenome (GOLD analysis project Ga0302188, IMG submission 198783) | Peat permafrost microbial communities from Stordalen Mire near Abisko, Sweden - II_Bog_E2_1 | ecosystem: Environmental > Terrestrial > Soil > Wetlands > Peat | place: Sweden: Abisko...
ATTTTCTTAAATGTTCTATTCAGAAAATATGTCTTCCCGCTGATTAAGCAGTCGAGCTTACAGTTTAATACATTTCTCAGCCGTTTCCTAAATGGCAGTTAAGTCCTATCCAATCAGGCAGTGATATTTTAGTTTTTGCTAAAAGATAGCAGTCAATTGCTTCATCTCTTCCTCACTAAGCGAATTGAGCTGTTATTAATATTCGATCTCAGTCTGATTGACTAATGTTTTACTAATAAAATTGCTCAGTATTGTGATTTTATTGGTTTGATGTCCAGAAAAAGTTTCATCTTTTGGGTGCTTGTTGATTAATTGTTCTAGTTTGAGATTTAGCAGTTCCAATAGTAGTGTTTTCTTCTTTAAAAATACGAAGATATCACCACTCTATAATGATGTTTAGCTGAGTTATACCTTCTTGCAGTACTCCTAGAGACAATTCTAGTCGATTAGTATCAGTTGTAGCACAGCTTTACCTAAAATGAATCGGATGTTGAAGTTATTGAGAATGCAGTCACTGATTATGGAGGCAGATATGACTTGAGAAATGAGCTAACACGTTATCCTTTGGACCATACTTTAAATATTGCTAAAAAGGATATTGTCCTATTATTAGAAGAGAGAACTCCCCAAGCGCAAAATGTTTTTCATTGAAGAGTTTAATTTTTTATGATACTCGCCGATTCCTTTGCCTTCATTTAATTCCTAACTATTTGCACCAATTATTTTTTAATCAAAATGATACTATCTTTTTACGTTCTTGCGTGTTGATCTTTTACTTATTTTAGGTTGCCCACAGATGAGTCCAAAGTAGGTTTGGAACATCTCTTTATCAATAAATTGTAAATGCCTCAGCCACTCAGGTTTAAATTTTTAATTCAGGCATAGTTCATGATAGTACTCCTCTAAATTTTTATACCTCGGCATATACTCATATTTGTGCATTTCTTGTTTGATGTTTTTATACCTATCTGTCAGCATTTGTTCGCTGATTTCTCGTATCATATCTCCGTAGCGAATCGAGCTATCAAGCGAATTATTAAGCTGATTTAGTAGACTGGCAAGCTACTACTCATAAAATACAATCTCAATTTAAGTCTTCCTCAGGTCCATACATTTCACAAAGTACCTCCACTCTTCTTGGTCTTTATATTTTTCGAGCCATGTCTTCCGTTTCAACCCTCTTTTTTTCTGACTTTTCAGCATGATGTAAACCATCGTAAGTAATTTCTACCAAACACTAAAGCACTTCAGTTCTGATTGATTCTGGCACAGATTTATCCGAATTTTGATCTTCGGGATATACTCAGTTTCTTCCTCTTACTTTTTCTATGATTATTCCAGATCAATGAGTCCCTATTTTTAAGTTCTTCTAGACTCATAATATACATCATCATCGAAGTCGTGTTCCAATTAGAGTAACTTATCAAAATTTTCATTTTTTTAATAAAGCTATTTGAGTCTTTGCAGTAAATTCTTCTTCCACTTTAATGGACTTTTGGACACAGCTTTTTCCAGGAGTTCAATGTGTCTGTCAGTCATTTTAAGTTGTTCTGCGATTTGAATCATTTTGATCATGAGATTAAACTCTTCCTCTGCCTTATTTTAGCGAAGCATGTTGTTATTCACATCTTTCATCAGTAGAGTCAATCCGATCTAAAAACAGTTTAGGGCCTCTTTCTGCGAATCTGGCTTATTTGCATAAAACTCTCCCAGTGATATAACTGACGAATACCGCAAAGTCATCATCTCTTGTTTTTAGATCAAGTTATTGTTGAGGATGCATTTGAGGATGCTGATTCCCTATTCAATATGTTTATTCTTAAATTAAGCGACTGCCTGCATGTAGAGATCATGGAGATGTTTGCCACGATCAGTAAAATCTTGCATGGAGTAAGCAGTAAATAATAGTGATGGGATGGATGAATTTATGTATATATCATATTACAGTGTTCACTTTTATTTATTAGTTTGCACAGGTAAAACAAACATTGGCATGAGAGCGTCGTAACTTCTACAGACGTAGTCCGCTATCATGGCCCATTAACTCTATTGATAGCATAGAACCTATTTAATATATTTGCTATATATTATAATATTAATACTCCCATTTAGTTGAGGACAAGTCAACTCTAATGAGTCATTTGATTCAAATTATCATTAAAACATCATTTTGCTGATAAGTGTCCAGCACACTCCATTTGATGCTTTTATTAAGTGTTCACTTTGAATTAATAATTTTATTATATGAACACTCCCATCAAAAGTATCGATATCCGACAATCTCTAGATGAGGACATGGACTATTCCACTGCGCTTCACCAGGGGCATTCTCCAGAATCAGTTAATACTCCTAAGATACTCGAACGATACAGTCGCTTTGCTGATTATGACTACGTTTCCCTATTTCACATACTGCATAAATCTCATCATGCCCGAACTCATAACTAACTGCGTTTCCTTGTGGATTTTATTAAGAAATGCTCGCCCCTCAAGCATCTCTCCGAAATTAACGGTTTTTAGTTCTGCAAAGGCATTATGAGATGCGCCACCCTTTAGGAATATGCGGAGCATTAAATTATTGGATCCCGCGGAGAGTAAATAACTTCGGTGTACATCATCCTGTAAGGTAAATTAGCGACTATAAAAAACTAGGACGATAGTGACATGATTGAATAAATAGGTACGCAGGACGTGTATGAATCCCTAACTAACCTATCCCGGAAGTAAATTAAAAAGACAAGTAAACTGATTAAAAAGTTTTCTTCGTGGAGGGCCGAGCCTTTCAGAATTCATCATTGTTGTTCAGACTTATAAGAAAAACAGTTTCTTCAGCAATTCTAAAAGGGAGAAATAGTAGGAGATAAAATGCGTTGCGCTAGTAATTAGTATACGCACATGACTATCGCTCTGTAAAAATCGTTGCTGATCTCCATTGACGTTCGCAATATATTATTTTGGCTAAACCACTCCTTCGAGCTCAAATTAAAGAAATCTTTCAAGTTGCTGCGCCATCACCCGTGTTTTATTCAATTTGATGATTAGATGCTTGAAGATATCATCAGCTTTATGGTTGTACAAAAACGTAGAAAAAATGACATCATTTACGAACAGGGAACAGAAGCAAATTATATATATTTTCTGGAGGAAGGACAGCTTAAAATTTAAAAAGAGAGCAAATTGTTCGTGTAAAACCCCAATGAACTTTACATGGACAGACGTAAATTGATGTCATCGAGATAGCTAGATAATGGATAATACCTCCCCTATGGAAATTTTGAACATCTTTACAACTACCGTCCGACTAAAAAGGTAGTGGAGCTTGGCATCATCACTCCATTCTGTTTGTTTGGTGAGTAGTAAATTTTATAAAATAAACCCAGATAAACAACTATTAAATGTGAGTCCATTCATACAGTATACTACAGTGTTTAGCTCAAAAAGATCTACCAGATTTTGGGTGATAAATTTCCAAACTTTTTGTCTGTCATAAAAAATTCCATAAAGGATAAAATTCGTTACAGACAAAACTCATATGCAACCACCATCAATCTGGAAAATAAATATAATCTGAACTATTTCTATTATGATGGAGAAGGCACTCTTCCCACCCCAAGGAAATATGTGATCAAAAAGATTAATTAGAAAATTAACCATCATCAAAATAGACCTCATTCACAAATGAGCACATTTGCTTAGGCAACGGATTCGTATGAAGGCGAGCGTCAGGATCAGAGACATCAACATAATCAAGTAGCCTCACAGCAGGATGCTAATCCCGAAGCTACACTGATGAGATCGATAAACATCAACGAGGCGAACAAGCAAATTCCACCAAAATATAACACCTTCAATTTTCATAAAATGATGAACACAAAATTGGTAAAAACTGATTTCTCAGATTTTAAGAAGGAGTCATAAAGTTCTAGTGAATAAGAGATGAGCAGAAAAGTAGCAACTGGCCCTGTTGAATAAAACATCAAACAAGAGCAAAGGATCATCACTAACAGTCACACTTGGCGTTTGGTCAAAAACAAGGTTCATAAAGAGAGTTAGCTCAGCAAAAAAATTGGATCACTCAATCATAATATGTACATAATTCTTTATCTTTAGTAACTTTGCTTCCCCCTTAATCGATGAGAAATTCTTTAGAGATATCGAAGGAAAAATTAAAAAACTTGAGAGAGAAAAAAGGAAGGGTAAATTCAACGTGTCGGCTCCCAAAAGATCAACAACTGCATTTGAATTTAGTCCTCTTCCTTCGAATCGTTGATGTCATAATTTTTGCATGAAAGACAAATAAAAATCATTAATATTATCCTTATTTATTTGAGCATGAAATGTGCCTCATAATTGTGTGAGCATTGATAATTTCCTCTCGATATTTTCTATCATATTGTTATTAATTTCGTTTTGTATATTCTAATATTTCTCACGGTCGTTTCCGACCTTTGCTAAGTATTTTTGCTTTAGTTCAACCATCTTGTCCTTACTTTTGAGTTAGATTAACATATTATTCAGCTCAATTCGATTAGGCTTCTAAGATACTTTAACACTGAAGTGTTTGGGACGAGGCAGATGAGGAATCTAGATCATCTTTGGTCGTGATTTGGAAGTCCCTTCCGTTAGACCATCAGAAATAGTTTTATCTTCAGAGGATTGACGCTTTTTTGGAAGGTTGAGCACATGCTAAAGGTATCCATTACCGATCCTTTTCTGTAATTTTTACGACAATGGCATTTTCACAGTTTAAATAATTTACCCACATGATTTACCTTGTAAAAACTTATACTTTCTGACTTTTCTCATGATGGGATATTTCATACTGCCTTCATCTTCCTCAACTTATTCTTCTTGCGGCTCAACATATTTTTGTTCTTAATTCTCATCACCACTGCCTTCTTTGTCCTCGGGTTTGAAATTTTATCTAACATATTCTTAATACTTTTTAATTCTTTGCCTTCTGTCCTTCAATCTATTCTTTTCTTTCTATTTTTACTATAATTCTCTCTGGACCATTTCGTAAGTCTTTCCTCGATATATCTTCTCAAGTAATTTTAAATTTTACTCCATAATTTCCTGCTGTTTCTCTATTTTCTCCTGCTGCTTGACCTGAGAAGTGTCTTTTGATTTTTCGTTATGTAGTTTGAAGTGATTTACCAACTCTTCTTGCTCAATTGGTTTATATTTCAGACTACGCTTGTTAAGATATGCTTGTTGAAACTATTTCTCTTTGTTTTCTCGCTTCTACTGCTTCTCTTCATATATCTCGTACAATGGCTTCTCTTTTATATATTTTTATATTGATAACTGAGCTTTATCATTCTTTTTGGCCTGTTCCTGCTTTTCCTGATTCTTTTCCTTGCGCTTTAACTCTAAAGACTTTCTAATCTCGTCCAATTTCTTTGCTTTTTCTTTTTACTCAGATTTTCGCTAATTTTCCTCCTCTTATGCTTGCTTTTTAGCTTAGTTCTGCTTTAACTTTGCATATTTTTTAACCATTTACTTCTTTTGCTCGCGCTGATTTTTGATATAAGCTTCTGCCTCGGCTTCTTTCCTTCTGTTTCTCTTCTTCAGAATGATCTCCTAGATTTCGGCTTCATCATATCTCTGCTTAAGTTCGTTAACACTGGCACTAAGCCTTTCCATAACTCCATTCAGTCTTTTTACTTTCTTTATAAATTTAGAATCGCCTTTTTTCTAGCTGCCTATTTGCTTATCCGCTTGCTTACACTCTTCGTCGTAAAATTAATTATCCAGGTCCTATTCCTCAATCGGTAAGGTTTGCAATTTAGGCTATTATTTGGGTGGTTATGGGATGACAGGCTGAGGTTTGGGAGGTACTTGTTTAGGTGGAGGAGGTGGCGGTGCCTCTTTCTGCAATTGCTGTAATTTTCTGATAATTGCGGAATTCATACCTAACTTTTGTCCTGAGTTCATCGACCTAAACCTGAATTGTCACTATGATAAATATTATAGTTTTATTCTCAATTTCTTCTCATAACATGCTTAAAATCATTAACACTCAATGAGATCAGAAGGCATTACTTTAGTGAGTGATTCGGGTTTTGGATCTCTTAGTCATATTGTCATTCTTTCTTTCCTTAAATTGTGTATTCATCAAATCTTATAGTCTATTAAATGCGATTCTCGTGGTGGACTCGTTTCTAATTGATAAGTGAGGTTCCAAGGTTAGTCTTTTTGTATCTGAACTGCTCTATCTCTGCTAATCACATTTATTATTATTTTTGGCATGCAATTCCTTGAATATGATTTGACATTTATTTTGTTCACGTTCTCTGATATTGGAACTTGCCTCGATATTAAAGTATGGGTCTTGTAGAACTCTCTTAGTCTGAGCCCGTTTTATCATCTTATCTCCATTAAAATGTATTGGTAAGTTTAATTTATTGAGGTTCTCATGTTTATATCTTTTTCTTTATTTTTAATGCTGCTCGGATTCTATAAAATAATTCTATAAATCGTAGAGTTTTTGTTTTTTCTAGCGCAGAACCTAAATTTCCTCGTCAAATTACTATTATTGTCCCAATGGCAAGCATTTATTCATGTTATGTCCTTTTTTTGTTAATCCTTTCATAGTCTGCCTGGACATTCGCCCGCTTTATTTTCTTTTTAAAGAGCGTGACCTTGATGGAGAGGGTGAGACTAATGCTGATTTCATTATCTTTACAATTTTACGAACGGGATTTTGAGGCGGTAGGAGCAGTTAATCCCTTGAATATTTTAATTGTCCGTCTTTCAAGGGTGAAAATTAATACAATTACATGAGTTGTTTAGTGCACTCCACTGGAAATTTTTTATTCCGCTCATAGGATTACTTGACTAAAGTCTAAGCTCTAGCATGCTACATCAGTAATTTATGTGCTTTACTGAAGATGAAATTGGATATTTGATGCGATATTTGAGTGGAATACGACTGGAAAGTTAACGATGTCATAGTAGAAGAATCGATGGAAAGAATATATTATTCCTTATGATAGATTTAATGAATTGGAAATCAGCTTACTATGAAGCAAAAACTATTAATCAAACTAATAAAGGATTTATTTTCGTGTTTAGGGTTCACTATGATTTTGCAAGAGATTAGATTTGAAAAAAGATGTATTAATTTAAGCCGTAAATTTAGATTGTTAGAGTATGTTTTAGGTTGATCTCTTCAAAATATCAAATATTCTCATGGTTTAAAGACAATTGAGAAAAACAAATGATTTTAATTTTAATAAGGAGCATAATCATCGGGAAAAACATTCAATTTATGAAAATTATTTATTTAGTGACTCGTTTTGGTCATAAAATAAAAACACAAACTTTGGAATATCTCATCAACTAATTCTTTGTTTTTGTATTTTTAAATGTACCTTTTCTTAAAACAAAAAGTATAAACCTCCTGATCTTCAAAATCCAAAACTTTACGTTTTTCAATTACAAAACGAAAATATGATCTACTACAAATCATGATAACTAATATTCAATACAATAACATTTTAAAACTATGATGCACCCATTATTGACAAAAATATTAACTCTCAAATAGGTATGATAACCCATAATAATACAATTGATGATCGGGAAAATCACAAGGGTTGTCTATAACTTTGGAGGACATATCAAAAATTTAAAGACTACTGCAGCTTCCCTACCCAAAGGACTTAGAATCACCTATCCTAACGTTGAAAATAAAACACACGACATTGATAACCCACTCTAAACATTTATCTCTAGTCTCGCAGCATGTGAAACTGCTACACTCAGAGCTATTGCTCCCAAGGCACAAGTTAAACTGGGAACTATCACTTTCTCTCGGATTGAGAGCAACTACGACCTTAGCCACTGGGCGACTGGAGGAGGCAAGGATAACAAAATCAATGACATCTTTCTCGAGGCTTAGGTAGAGACCAACGTGTAAGATGAGAAACTTCAAAAGCTGAAAGAGACCACCGAGAACCTATGCCCTATCTATCAGGTGATCTCAGGCAGTGGAGTGAAGGTGCACTCAGTGTGGAAAAACAAAAAGGTGTTGTGAACAATGATGAATCTCTGATTATCCAAACAAAATTATTAGTCATATTAAGCAAAATTTGATAGGAAAAGCATGTGTTGGTTTGCAATCGATCATTTTAATTAAAATTGAGAAGTATACTCAAAATAAAAATAGGTAAGAAAATCTATATTATATTATATGGACAGCATAACAATTTTTTCATAATGTTTATTTGGAATCATAAAGGGTTGATTAGGGACTGGAAGACATTTAATTTAGTTATGGGACAAGAGAGCAGATCAATGCTTTTGAGAGAAATAAAATTAACAGCCAATTTTGAATTTATTTATATTTTACTTCTTTTCTGAGCAAGATTTTCTCGGCAGATAATATAATGAATGAGATAGATGCTAGTATTCATTGTATTCTTATATTACTAATCACCTTTGAAGTATTCCTTATTTTCCTGTTCTTCCAACTTAACTTTTGAAAATTCGCTTTACAACAATGATTAAAATAATATTTTTGCTTTCTCAACTTTTTTATAGAGATCATTTTATTGATCAGTGAAAGTTGTTTAAAAAGAGGCAATCTAGAAATAATTATTTTTTTGTTAATTGTAAGTTTTATAGGAGACAATAGCAAAATTTGTTGTTGGATTATTCGGATAAAATTTACAATATTCTTACTCATTTTATTAATGATTTAATAATTATTTTACCTCGTAGGGTAATCCAAATATTTATTTATTAGGGTTTGCTTTGGCTAATGTCAACATTTTACTGAAATTTATCCAAATATTATCCATATTCTGAGTATTTTGTTAGTTGCCGTGAAATCTTAAAAAATTAGTTGAATAAGATATTTTAAAAATTCTAGAAAGGATTTAATACTACGAAAGATGATAACTCATTCGAATTATTGTTTCTGGCGTTTGAAGAATTTTAAGCAGAATATTTTTAAAAGCATAGCCGTTCTCTTTTTATTATTATAAATAAATAGAGATAATTTCCTTGTAGGATTTTATAAAATAGCATTTATCTCTAAATTTTTAAAGTTAATTAATTTTAAGATATTCTTTAGGAGTCCATTGTAACAAAACAGCTGAACCCTCAGAATTAATTTAAAAAGGGTAAAATTCACGATCAAATTCATTTAAACATCGGACAAACGTAAGCATTGATAATTTTTTTTATGTATAATATTCTCCATTAATCCGTAAATACTAATTACATTTATTAACTTCCATTTCCTTGTTTAATTTGCTTCTATGCCACTTTTTAGAAAATTATCCTAAATTGGTCGTAAATCTATTTGTCGTATATTTCCAATTTCTTATAAAATAAATTAATTTTTTTCCAAACTGTATTTAGGCTAAAAATGTTTAAGTTTTTTATCAATTAACCAAATCTTGCATTCATGATTTCATCAGAGAAATGTTAAGTGTTTGCAAAAAAATTAAAGAGAGATTATTTGTCTTAAAATGATTAACCAATGTTGAGAAAACTATAGTATTTATGGATTTTTTAATCCTTTAATTTATCGTAGAACAATTTTTTTAATTTTTATAATCGCTATTAAGCGAATCCTTTGATGATGATGAGCCTTTTTTATATTTCGAACCAAAAATAATGTTTAAAATCATTTTGACCCCATTGCTCACTCAATCCATCATTGAATGAGATCTTTTTCTGATGGAGTTGGCCAAGGCCCAATAAGGCAAGAGTTACCTTATTAAAATTATGATTGTTTAAGAGGAGGTACTCTTCAAGCTTCATAAAGCCATTATAAAGGAGATATATTCCTACTTACCCAAATGAATTCATAAGTTTTAAAAAAGCTTATGAAGGAATTCGAAAGAAATTTTTTCTTATTGAAGTAGTGACCCCTTCATAGATCATGCAATTGTCAAAATAATCAGATGAATAATAATCTTATGATATTTGTATTTTTTATGCTAATTATTTTCTTTTTTAAAAGTCTTTTGCAAGGGTTTTCTTATCAGTAGAGTAATAATATTATCGGACTAATTATGACAGCTTATCACTGAGATTCCATTTCCTCATCAGAGAAACAGCTAAATTTAATTAGTCAAAGGCCATTTTCATTACAATATTCTTGGCTTTATATAATCTCTGCAACTCCATTGAGAATGTCTTTAAAGATTAGAATTGTGGAAGTTGTAATTGATTTTTTTCATCTATTGGTAGTTCAGTTGCCTGTTGTAGTAAAATATTTTTAAGGGTGCTTTCCGTAGGAACTTCAGTAACTTCTGTGGATGCTAAACTCCAATAAAATAATTTGGGGACTTTGAAAAGCAAATTCTTGGCAATGAGTTCTTTGAGATATGGTTGCTCTTCAGGATCAGAAAAAGCTGAATATGCATACATATTAATAGTGGATGAAAGTTAATGAAATAACACAAGAGAGGTGGTTTTACTAATTCCATAACCTCCTAGAGTCACCATTTTATGCTCAAAGCTGTAAAGATGTTGAAACATGGGTCTAGTGACTAACATATTTGGGCAGAATATAAAACGTTGACCAAATTCTGAACTTGATAACCGATTTCCAAGTGTAATTGATTATATTTATGGAGAACTTTTTATTTAAGTTTGGTTGAAAACTGTGAGATTTAATACAATTCCTTTTCTAAACAAATTAATGATTGAGTCCCGACTTTATTGGCTGGAAGTAAAGCCTTTAATGTCAAGGTCAAGAATCTGATCACGAAGAGAGGGTTGATAAATGTCTCTCTTGTTATCAAGCTAAGCATCCTTTATTATATTGATGACTTGGCATGCCCAAACCGCCCTCTCACGGTTAGATATCATAGATTCCCTTTTTTCCGTCATTTTACTGCCAGATAGATCAGCGAAAGCATGGTGGATATGGAGGTTCATAAGACTGAAGAGTCTAAAGACTTGGGAAATAATCATATATTTAGATATAAACATTGAATTCACCACAAATTAATATAATACAAGTCAAATATAATTAAAATACAAAATTCATTAACTATCATGTTCTATAATCATAATTTCCCTCTCTTAGAAGCATCCTGCAATTTGAAGGATAAGGAGAAAAGGAAGAAAACTATTTTTACCTTTACTCTGGGAAATTAACAATTTTGTATAAGTATTATTGGCTGTATATGATCAGTCCTCCTCCTTATCCTTCCACATCTCCACGTCGAACACTGTCTCCGTCTTACCCACAAGTAACATTGAAGCTCCAATATCTCCAACTCCGTCATTAATCAGTGAATCAGAAATGAGGGAAATGGTCGGGTGGTAAGCCATACTCTTCATGCAACCAGATACAAAACCCATTATGATTGAATGGTAGTTAAGTCCTTCCCCGTTCTCGTCTTTAATTTGATTTTTTCCCAATACAATGAAATCACAAAGAGGATTCTCTCGCAAGGATACTCTAAATTTAATCAGAAAGCGGTTCTTAAGATAACTGATCTCACTCCCACTAACAATAATTTCACATCCCATGTACTCACGAATGGCTCCCTTCATGAATAATAATATACTTTAAGGAAGGTTGTAGCAACTTCATCAGGTTTATAGGAGTTTGTCTCACGCTCGCTGAACTCGTCGGCAACTCGAAGTCCAATTTCCTCTCCTCTGAATGTTAATATTCTTACAGATTAAACAATTTTTTGTTGGCCTCTGCGTTACTTTTAGACAGTTTAAATATCTGTTTGACTACAGCACTGTATGCGATGGCAACAATTTCCGATTTCTGTATGACAACTTCGTTACTATCATGGTGCTCATTGCTGTCGATTGCAATTATATTTGGTAATTATTGATATTGATAATGATGATAAAAATTAAATCAAGGGTGAATTTAAGCTGATAGTTTATTAATGAATGCAACAATTCAAGATCATAATTTATACGCTGAAGCCAACTGAGTGAACTGATCTATAATGACCCCGTGGTTGTCGTAGGCATAATGAACCACCTTGTCCTAGAATATCTCGCTGTACCACATGTTATTACTCTTGCTGTACGCGTCAAAGATATCCACTGTTATGTCTGGCTGACATGTTTAAGTTACTATCGCGCCGTATGCTCCATCTCCCACGTAGACTGTACCATTCTATTTAGGTGTGTTGCCTATGAGTGGTTTAGTTCGCTTAAAAGAGTGCACGTGATTCTCAAAAACTGTCATGATTTTGTACTTATCGAAGTTAGGTACCCAGTGGAAGAGAGCATAGAGATAACGGGAAGGATCTTTGTCAAAGGCTTAGCACACAGAGTATATTGGTACGTGGTAGTTAACAAATTTAATTTTGTTTCGATTCTGTTACCATTCTTGCAGCATGAAACTCTTTTGATAACTAAATTAATGAAAAAATACCCCTCAAAGTGGTGTAGATATCCAGAATCAAGAACAAGGTAATGCACATTAGCAAAATTATAGCTTAAAATAGTTCTTCTATGAGCAAGAGGAGGCACACGCTTGACTATGTGGTTATCTAAGTTGCGGTCATAGTGTTGAGGGAAGTAGAGGAAGTAGGCAGGACCATAGTTGTTGATTGTGATGTTGATGCCAGGGAGTTCGTTGAGGCCCACATCATGATTACCAACTGTGGCGACTATAGGCATAAGATAACCGAGAGTGGCTGTCAATCGGCCATACATGCCGAGAAAATAGTCCCAAGTATATGCACAGGCTGGCATGTTATCATCATAAGCTATATCGCCTCCCATGAAAAACACGTCTGGCTTGAGAGTTGCTGCAATCTTAGTTAGATTCACGGCAGCAGGAGTATATCCTGAATCTCCAGCATTAAGCATTCGAATTGGTCGTGAATTATTGTTAGGCAATGTGCGATAGATGGCGTTTGTCCAAAACTGATTACTATACTTCACTTTTGTTAGATAGGAAGTGTCTGGCTGCAGACCAGTGATCAAAGCAGAGTGAATCTTCCTCGTAGCGCGAAATTCAAGACCGTGATAGGGGTAGCTTTCAGCTGTAACATTGAGAAAGACAGTTGGATCGGAAGTATGCAGTTATTGATAGTAAACCACTACTTCTCCAACATCAGAATGCGTGTGCAAATTTAGGAAGAAAGCTGTGGTTGGATCTTAGGGAATAGTTGCATACATTTGACAAGGTGCGCCTGGAGGACAGGAATCTTTGAGTTGAAAAATGCGACTGAGATAGGTATTGATGCCGAAGCCCAACTTCTCATTGTAGTAACCGATTTATGAATTATAGAAACAAAGGCAAGTTTTGTACATCAGTAAAGGGAATATGATAGCATATATGGCTGCCTTTATCAACTGTTTTTTTTTATCGGATGGCTTTAGACACAGCGATATATAGGCCTTTATAGTGGAAGCACGGTAATGCAGAGCTTGTTAATTGCTTACGTCATCCCATTACTTGCGTCCATTATCAAGGTAGATCTGTAGGGTGGAGACTGCCATCATTCCAATCATCCCTTCGATGAGATAAAGCACATCTAATGCAGAGCAGATGAGGGGAATGATTGTTATGAAGACAAATGTGGCGTTGAAAGTGATATTTTTGAGTTTTTCTATAATTTTCTTCTTGTCTTTTAGGAACCAACCACCCTATCTTTCCTTCTCTATCTTACATAAAATTAGATAAAGCACAAAAGAGAGAAGGGACAGCACTAGCAGAACAAAACTACCTATAGCTGCGAACCACTGGTAGTAGTTGAGGTACTTACCTTAAAGGTAGGGTACCCAGTCAAACTTTGCCATGGAGAATTATAATTATTATGTAGATGAGAGTCAAGGCTACAATTAATTTGGTATAAATCTACCAACGCATAAAATGGACTCTGCCTCTACTAAGAAACGTTAGTGAATTTAATCTAATTATGATTTAATGAAAGCTCTGTTGATTATTTGAGCTAATTTATAATTTAAATTATATCGACCAATAAAATCAATAACTTAATTTAATTACCAACATAATATCCAACAGCTCATGTAAACCAAAGGAACACCTCAAATTGGAGAACGCAAAGGAACTCGACTATATCGCTGCTGCAGGACTACCACCACTGTCTTCTTGACTCTCATTTTGTTAATCCCTGCCATCTATCTACTGGGAGCATAGGACTCCTATCACCAAGAGAAACCACTCTACACAACCTACCAAAACAATCATTTTTACCAATTAAAAATAGAAGAAGTTTAGAATATTTTATAGGGAAAGGACAACATTTTGGCAGTCAATCTCCACTGTTAGTACAATAGAGTGATGTCACTGGGAGAAAGGACTAGAAATTGGGAAAATCTTATCGATTTCACAGACTACCTCGGTTACTCTCTGAACCTAAAGGGCATTTCAACTGTAAGTCAAACAATTTCCCTTCCATAAATAAAGCAGAAAAGAAATAAAAAGTAACTTTCTCCAGAGTCCATCAAATCTTTAGAGGAAAGCTATAAGCTCAGCAAATTTGGAAGTGTCAACACAATGAAAACCAAACTTAATAAACTTGCAGCCAACATCATCAAAAAGCTCAAAGTACAGTTGACCTAGCCAACAACAAACAATTGGCTTGAACAATTACGCTATCAATTTATCCAAAATGTCCATAGTTCCAAGGTATGGTTGATCGTAATCGAACCCAAAAACATGGAAAACAACTCTAGTGAACTTTTAAAGAAGCAGTTGATCGCTCTTGGCAAAGAAAGACCAAGAGATAAGTTTATTGTTGTCAGTCAATGGCCAGTGGACCCGGCCAACCATAGAATTAAATAGGTGATTGTTAAAATTAACGAAGAGGTGCTTATTGGAATGAGACCAGAAATATAACCATTAATTTTACGATCATTGAATTTGAGCGAAGCAAATTATCCCAAAACAACAGCTACAGTTTTGTGTAAAACTAATGGCTCACTCTTGCAGCTTAACAACTTTATCTTCAATTGCAAGCATAGTAACTGTCTGACATATTTGGACTTGTTGGTCAAGAAAAAATTAAAAAAACTAGAAAAGAATGAGTAGTATACAGGAATCAGTAAAGCAATGAGAGATTTATGCGAAAAAGGTACGCCATTCAGCGAGTAGGATTGGGATCTCTATGCCAAGGCTTTGGGGGTGGGATATGAAAAGGATATTGGTGAGGAGTTCTTAAAGTATTACTATGAATTGGCCAACGGCGACATTTGCAAATCTCAGAAATCTTGCAATGCCGAATGGCTCTATTTTGATAAAACAAAAAATGAAAATATCGCAAAGGTTAGTAACGATAGTATTACAAAATAGGCAGATTAAGTTCCAAATAACCAGTCTAGTTAGAATAATACTGTTTATTAGAAACAAACTTCCTAAACTGAAACAATTGAACCGATAAATTAATAATAGACCTAACAGCCCTAGGAAGGCAAATAAATAAAAAATAGTAAATAATAATAATAAGTTGTTTCTTAAGGCAAGAAAATAAAGAAAAACGATAAGGAGAGAAGCCATCATAAAACTAAAAAATCATAATCAAAAAAGACATCCTCAAATAAATCAAAGAATAAGTAAAAGAAGGGGAAGAAATCTGTAAAACAATAAGAGACACATTAGGAGTTAATATCTGCTGAAGTTAGTGAAGAAATCAAAGAGGACACCAAAAAGCAGACGTAGATAGAAGAAAATAAATGTGTGGATGATAGTTGTCAGTCAGATAGCAACGATGCTGCTCAAACAGCATCACTTTCATCAGAAAACAACGATTCATAGAATATACACGAATAGGGCAATTCTTTGAATATTTAAATCCAAGGGGATGATTAATAGGAGGAACAAATCATACAGTCATAAAGTACCATTTAATAGACAGATGATTCCAACAAGTAATTCATTTAAACCGTTCCAGAAGAACAGGAACAAACTATTTAGCTCAACTAGAATTAGGAAAACACCATTCAGTAAACCGAGCAAATTCCTGTTATTAACCCCGAAACATAACAAACAATAGCAACCGATATCTCTCAATAGTCTCAGCCTCCTCAAGAAGAAGCTGTTCAAGAATCAGATTAATGATCTGTTTATCTTTATAGGATTAATCTTATGCTAATCATTTTCCAATCTCGTCAGAAATAACCACAGACAAGTGTTTGTCTAGACTGGCGGGAATTACATAATCTGCGCTGGGCTCTCGATCGAGACACTTTGACAATGCGATAGCGGCTTTAATTTTCATGGCCTGAGTTATCTCCTTAATATGATGGTCCTTAATGCTGCGGAAAATGCCAGGAAAGACTAAAGAGTTATTGATCTGATTTTAAAAATCACTGCGACCACTTCCATAGATAAAAGCTCCATTGGCTTTTGCTTATTCCGGCAATATCTCAGGTACTGGGTTAGCAAGTGCGAAGATTATAGGCTTCTCATTCATTTTATGAATCCATTAGCCCTTTAGAGCACCAGCTGAAGATACACCGATGAAGATATCAGCTTTTTAGATGATGACTTCGAGTTTTCCGGTTTCATTATAAGGGTTTGTTACCTCTGCCGTCAGTTATTTCGAACTGTTCATATTTTATGCTCTACCTTTGTAAATTGCGCCTTTGGTATCGCACACTATGACATTCTTGACTCCGAAAGCAGCCAAAAGTCTGGCAATTGTTAAGCCAGCTGCACCAGCCCCGTTGACAATAATCTTGCAGGAAGGGATGTCTTTGCCAGCCACCTTAGTTGCGTTGATAAGAGCAGCGAGCACAACAATAGCTGTACCGTGCTGATCATCATGAAAAACAGGCAGCAATTTCATTGCTTTGAGCCCACTCTCGACATCAAAGCAATGAGGGGCACTGATGTCCTAGAGATTAACAGCCATAAAATAGCCTACAGTGTCAGCGATAGTCTTAATCAATTCTTCAGCAGTTGATCGAGGATATAAGCATACAGGAATAACTTAAACTTCTCCAAGTAGTCTGAACAGAAGAGATTTCCCTTCCATGACAGGAAGTCCAGCAGTCGGTCCAATGTTGCCCAATCCAAGTATGGCAGTTCCATCAGTCACAATAGCAGCGACTTTGCTTGTTTTACTGTAAATCTTATCCATCTTAACAACTTTTCTAAGATGTTCCTAGGTGAAGATTTTTTGGAGTTGATCAAAGTCTTCTTCCCGAGTGGCAATTTTAATTTTTCCTAAATCAAAGCAATGATACCTTGGTAATGAAGATGAAATTATCTCGAGTTTTTATCAAGGTCATGACCTGACTCAACAAAGGGCTTGAATTACTCATTCCTTTTGCAGATTGGTGCCTAAATCCCCAGTAGCAATTCCTCACAACTAGGTGATCCTTTCATTCCCTTTTTAAAACAATAACTCAAAACACCTGCTGTAGCTTTGGCATCAATTATGCTTGACTTGGCCATAAAGGCAATCACTTGATGACGGATGAACAAAATATTTTCGGGAATAGTGCCGATGCTTTGATCATCAAGGTCAACAACAGCTGAATAAGTAGTAGATAAGTCTCTCAGAAGGGCCACACGGTCAGTGCCTTTCATTATAACAAAAGGAAAGGCGTCCAAGCCAGAGTAGTGTTTAATTTGCACAACAAACCAGTCCATCACTGGCATAAAATGTTTTCCCTAGCTGTTCAGCATGCTGCCGTCCGAAACTATGGCCACTGATCTCCCTCTCATGGTCATAGTATCGGCCAAGTTGACATCCTTTTGAATGTCGAGGCAGATAGTGCCCACTCCTGGCGTGTAGGCCAGTCCCAGCAACTCACGATCAATATTTGGAACAATAGGTTAAATAGAGTAAATTCCCCTTTTCAATGCCTCAATAATGCTATCAGTCCCTCCCATTTTGTTCAAAACCTAATTAGTAACTAAAATAACAAAAAAATAGGATTTAAATTAGTTAAGCTATCAGGAAACTTAAATTTTATAAAGTAAAACCAAGCTATTCAGATTATATATACTCTTATGATATATTTTGTTATGGCAGATTATTTGCTTCACTTCTACTACTTTATGCTATTCGCCATTAGCAGTTTATTTTATCGGTGACAATCTATGCTATATGGACTAAAATAACGTTTTGCCATATTATTATTCGTTATAATTCATATAAACATGGAAATCAGTCAGTATGAAAGCGATATTTTGGACATGGAATACGATCTAGAACGCATGTCCTATCTGTAAAGAAAATCCAGGATACGCTTGCAAGTTATCTCTAAAGGCAAAAGGCCCTTTTTAAGGTCCATTCAAGATGAACATTCTACTCTGCGAATCTTCGTCATTGGTCTTCTCCTTAAAATATACGGTTCGACTGATAATAGAAAAGACTAGTATCGTATCAATAAATTTAAAGAAATTGTTTACAATTCACAACTTGAATCCCTCACTACTTCCCGAGGACTCTATCGAGAGCAACTCCATAAGAATGTGGCGGTTCATCTTCTGAAGCTGCAAGCGTGCACCAACATCGAAGAGGAGCTGCTCGGTTGCTTCAACTGCGTGGCCTTCTTTGATGAAGTACTCATGATCAGCTTCAAGGAGCATTTTAAATTTGACAAAGGGGAAGAAGTTTAGTTTTGGGCTGGTATCATGCAGCAGGAGTTTTTGCTCAGGATTAACTGGAGTGACAAACTAAGGATAAGCTGTAATGATAAAATAACAATCACTCGCGATGCTGATGAACTGAATCTACCCTCAACGGCCGCCCTTATTTTGGATGAGACGGAGGGCGCATCAATACTGACCAGTAATGATCAAAGTTTTGAAAAAACTCAAGGGCTTAAAAGAAAGATCGTTCAGACGGTATCAATCGACGAGAGCATATAATCTCCATTGCATTTGTCCGCCAATGAGAACAAATAAAACATAAATAGACTGAACTGCACTCGCAAAATAACTCCATTTGAGGCAAATGTTGGGCAACCACGGCACAATAAGCGCGAACCATTCTGGTCGATGTTTTGCTGTGGGTCAGATTGAATGATGCCTTACTTTATTCTCGCAACAAAGATGATTGGCTGCATACATTTACCAATAAAACCATTGTATTTATCCTGATTGAACTGAGTGAGTCTTGAACAAGACTGAGTTTGGCATTATATTATTCATATTAACAATTGTATGCTTATAATTTATCAGTATTCACTTATCAAATATGCTATTGTAGTTTGCTTTTGGTCTAATAGCTCAGTTTAGCCTTCGCTATGATCTAACTCGCATTTCTACCCGTGTTATGTACCATGTCAGTGAAGAGACCATTGTGCTGGATCAACTCGTAAGGAGAACCCGATTCCACGATCTTGCCTTTGTCCATCACGATTATTTGATCGTAGTCAGCCACAGTGTTCAGGCGATGGGCAATGGTAATCACTGTGGTGTCAGTAAACCGTTCTTTTAACACTTTTTGGATAAAAGCGTCAGTCGTCATGTCGACATTGGAAGTCGCCTCATCCAACACTAAAATCTTATTATGTCTCAGCAATGCCCTTGCGAGGCAAAGCAACTGTTTTTGACCAACGGAAAAGGACTCGGAAGTATTCGATATATCAGTTTCAAGTTGTTTTGGCAACTAAATTAAGGAAAAGATACTGATTAGATATAC
>Ga0302188_10001334_pt1 | contig 19530 bp, 17 predicted proteins | sample II_Bog_E2_1_FD_198783 | JGI IMG/M metagenome (GOLD analysis project Ga0302188, IMG submission 198783) | Peat permafrost microbial communities from Stordalen Mire near Abisko, Sweden - II_Bog_E2_1 | ecosystem: Environmental > Terrestrial > Soil > Wetlands > Peat | place: Sweden: Abisko...
GAATAGGACGTAGGGTAGTTCGATCTTTTTCAGAAATAGCAGGATTAATTCTCGGATCTCTTATTTCAGGGGCTTTTTTGATCCCAACTCTTGTGGTTTATGGCGTCCATCAAGCCTCCACAGGAATGGGGTTGGCCGTCAGTTTCAACTGGGACAACTTTAAGGCCATTTATCTGGTTTTGCCCCGCTTTTTTTCCCTAGTATCTTATGAATTGCCCCGCTTTTTAGGGCCCGGAACCCACGAGCGCATTGAAGCGGTCGAAAATTTTCCGATTATGTTCTTGCCTGCCGTTTTTCTCTGCCTCGTGGGCTGGATACAGCCTGTTTTTCTTCTCGTCATGGGTTTCATGAAAGACCCGAAACATAAAGACTGGAAGGCCATTTATATCCTGACAGGCATCGCTCTTTTGTTGGTTTGGGCCAGCTTTTGGTTTACGTCCAAGCCCCCGCAAGCCCACATGTACTACATTCTTCTGCCGCTGATTTCGGTTTATTCTTTTTATATCTGGGGCCGGTTAGCCCTCAATAAAAGATGGAGAATTTTCGGCATCATTTGTTTGGCGGCCAGTTTTTGGTTTGAAGCGTCTTTCATTGCCTGGCAAATGCCCTTTTCTTCTCTTTACACAAACCGGGCTAAAGTCGCTAACGCGATTGACCATAAAGACTACACGCTTTTAGGTGAACGCCGACCGGGAAGCCACAACTAAGATCATCGAGGTGTTTTTGAATAACTTTTTGTCCGCGCCAAAGCTTCGGCAATTCCTTCTTCTCATCATACTTGCCCTGGCTTTTTTTGTCCTTCGCTTGGCCTTTGGGCTATTCACGGCGCCCATCCAGCCCATGATCGACGAGGTCCAGACCGGTTTACTCGGTTTAAAGTATTACGCCACTAACACCTGGCCCTACTATGGCAACGACCTAATCACCCCGCCGGATAACTTGATTCTACAGAGTCAGGACCCCGGCGCCCTGGAAGCCCTTCTTATCGGCCTTCCCCTGCGCCTTTGGCCCAACCCACTCGCCCCTTTTGTGCTGATGAATCTTTTTTCCATGGCCGGTCTTTGTTTTCTCGCCCATTACGCCCGCAAGAGGCTTCCCGCGCTTCCCGCCTGGTTCATCTACCCCTGGCTGCTCATAGCCCCCTGGTGTGTCCATTTCTCCACCAGCATGATGAATGTTTCTTTTAGCCTGCCCCTCTCCTGTTTGTTTTTTGTGGCCTGGATGGAATCCATCCCCGAGTTAAGCCTGGGCTGGATTTCCCTTCCCCTGGCCGACACTTTGATGGGTTTTGCTTTTTCCGGGTGGATACAGCTCCACCGAAACTTTGTGCTTTTAGCCCCGTTCTTTTTGATAACCTTCCTGTCACAGCTCAAGAACTCACGAAAGCTGGCTGGTTTCTGGTATTTCCTGCTGGGGGCACTTCCCTTGTCTCTTCTTTTAATTCCCACCCTGCTTCAGCAAAATTTTCACTTAAGCCGGGACGTCCACAGTTATTCCTACACCTTCAATTGGCATAATCTCAAACTGTTTTTCACCACCCTGGTCCAATTTTTCGCCATGGCTTCTTTTGAAATACCCCGGTTTATCGGCATGCACACGCATGAGAGACTGCTCTATTTGGCGGATAATATTTTTTTATGGCCCGGCTTTTTCCTCTGGTACTTTAGTTTTGCCCAGGTTTTAATCCTCATCGGGTTACATTTCGTCAGAAAAAGTCCCCACAAGGATTGGAAAGGGATTGTTCGACTCTCCGCCGGCACTTTTCTCTGGGTCTTCTTTGTTCTGCTTTTCACTATGAAAAACCCCAATGTGAATACCTTTTACGAAATGATTCCCATTCCCCTCCTGTACTCCCTCTATGTTTGGGAAAGATGGTGGAACCAACGCTGGGGAAGAATTTGCCTAAAGGTTTTCCTGGCGGCGGCCATCATCTTCCAGATCGGTTATGTTTTCGCCCGGGTTCCCCTGAAGGAATCCCTATACTTGATGTACCACGACCAACTAACAGCGGCCGTCGATCAAAAAAATTATCACCTGCTGGGCGAGCGCCGTCCCGGCGCCCTGTACTAAGAAAGGAAAACTTGTGGTTTACACTTTTCTTTTTTTCATCCTTACCATACCCTGCCTTGCCGCAGACATGCATTTTTTAATTATCCCCGAAGCGGTCATCGGCCCCATTAGCCCTTACATTTACGGCTTGAACGACCAGGACCCCGCCGATATCAATGCCACCTTCCGGAGGTTGGGCGGAAACCGACTGACCGGCTACAACTGGGTGAACAACGCTTCCAACGCCGGCAGCGACTACCAACAATACAGCGATGACTGGTTTTGCAAGAACCATCTGAAATTCACCAATTGCGATGAACCCGCCGCCGCGGTGATTGATTTTGTGGAACAAAACCAGAAAGCGGGTATGGATTCGCTCATTACGGTGCCCATGGCCGGCTATGTGGCCGCCGACAAGAACGGCCCGGTATTCGACTCTGAAAAGGCTCCCTCGGCCCGCTGGAAACCCATCGCTTTCCGCAAAAAGGGTCCTTACACCCTGAACCCCAATCCCGAAAGCAAAGTGGTTTATGAGGACGAGTTCGTCAATTATCTGGTTCAAAAACTTCATTCCGCCGCCCAGGGAGGTATCAAGTTTTACGATCTGGATAACGAACCCGATATTTGGTCAACCACCCATCCCCTGCTTCACCCGCAGAAGACTTCCTATTGGGAACTCATGAATAAAAGCGAAACCCTGGCTTACAGCATTTTAAAAATCGATCCCAACGCGATGATCCTGGGCCCGGTAAGTTACGGCTGGAACGGTTTTTTAAGCCTGCAAGACGCGCCAGACAGCGCGGACGCCAATCAAAGCTTGGGAACCTTTTTGGATTTCTATCTGGACCAGATGAAATATATCGAATCGCGCGATGGCGAGCGGCTTTTGCATGTGTTGGATGTGCATTGGTACCCCGAAGCCCAAGGTGGGGGCAACCCTTCGACCGGGCTCGGGGCAAAACGTATTACGGAGAATGACATTACTCCCGCTTCGATTGACGCCCGTCTTCAGGCGCCCCGAAGCCTTTGGGACCCTAGCTATGTGGAACAAAGCTGGATTACGAACAATAGCAAGGCGCCCATCCGGTTGATCCCCTGGTTGCAGGAAAAGATCACCAAACATTACCCCGGTACCAAAATCGGAATTTCCGAATATGACTACGGCGCCGGCGACCACATTTCCGGCGGATTGGCGATGGCGGATGTGCTGGGCGTTTTTGGGAAGAATGATGTTTTCCTGGCCAGTTACAACGGCGATTTAAAACCCTATAACCAGGCCGCTTTAAAAATTTACCGCAACTACGACGGTAAAAACTCCACCTTCGGAGATACCGCCGTTTCCGCCGCTGGTGAAGATATTACCCAGACCTCCACTTACGCCGCCACCGACAGCAAACACCCCGGACTGCTTTGGGTATTAGTCATCAACAAAAACCAAACCAACTCAATTAATGGAAAATTTAAGATTCAAGGACAAACCAGCTACAAAGCTTATGCCGCTTATGGTTTTAACGCCAAGTCATCTGCCATTCAGACTCTTTCCGGCGGGTCATTAAGCCAAAACCAGTTTGATTATTCCCTGGCGCCTTTATCGGCGACGCTGTTTGTTTGCCGATAAAGGCTTGTTCTGGAATCCTGATGAACCATACCCGGTTTCCTATTTACCAAGAACCGGCAATAACCTATCCACTCTGGTTTCCTATTTACCAAAACAATCTATTAACCTTACTTCATCATAAAAACACCTCTATCGGGCCGTTTCGGCAATGACCTCCCCGTTGTTAAAAGCCTTGTTTCTTGTGAAGGCCCCTAAAAATCGTTAATATACCGCCCCTATGTCCCGATTAATCATCAAAGGAATGCCGTGGCCGACCAAACCTTAATCAGCGAAATCAAAAATGCGGTGGCAAAACGCCGTACCTTCGCCATCATCAGCCATCCCGACGCCGGTAAAACGACCCTTACTGAGAAGCTGCTGCTTTATTCCGGCATGATCCAGACCGCCGGTATGGTGCGGGGACGCAAGGGCGGCAAAGTGGCCGTATCCGACTGGATGGGCATGGAGCAGGAACGAGGTATTTCTATCACCGCTTCGGCCATGCAGTTTCCCTATAAGAACGCCATTATCAACGTGCTGGATACCCCCGGTCACCAGGATTTCTCCGAGGACACCTACCGCACCCTGACCGCCGCGGACTGCGCCATCATGGTCATCGACGCCGCCAAAGGCGTGGAAACCCAGACCCGTAAATTATTCGAGGTCTGCCGTTTGAGGGGCATCCCCGTAATGACCTTCATGAACAAAATGGACCTGCCGGGCCGGGACCCGCTGGAACTGATGGAAGAAGTGGAACAGGTGTTGGGCATCCACTCTTCCGCCATCAACTGGCCGGTCGGATCGGGCCGGGAATTTGTGGGCGTAGTGGAACGGGCTACCCAGCAATTAATCCTCTTCGAGAAAAAATCCGTCGGGGGCGCCGCCAAAGCCGCGGTTGAAAAGGTGCCCCTCGACAGCCCCGAGGCCAAAGCCCATATGACCGACGAGTTGTGGGAAAAACTGCGGCACGACATGGAACTGCTGGAAGTGGCAGGCAACCCCTACAACCGCGAGGAATTTTTAAAAGGCAAAGTGACGCCCGTCTTTTTCGCTTCCGCCCTGACCAACTTTGGGGTAGAGCCTTTCTTTGACGCTTTCGTGGACATGGCCCCCGCGCCCGGCCCACGGCCCGCGGACACGCCCCAGGGCGAGATTATGATCGACCCGGTGGAGAACGACTTCAGCGCTTATATATTTAAGCTTCAGGCCAACATGAACCCCAAACACAGGGACTCGACGGCCTTCATGCGCGTCTGCTCGGGCCGGTTTGAGCGCGACGTGGTGGTGAAAAACGTGCGCCTCAACAAAGACCTGCGCCTTTCCCAGCCGCACACCATGCTGGCCGCGGACCGCAACACCCTGAACTTCGCCTACCCGGGCGATATTGTGGGCGTCATCAACCCCGGCGTCTTCGCTATCGGCGACACCATTTCCTTAAAAGGGGGATTCACCTTCAAACCGCTGCCGTCGTTCCAGCCCGAAATTTTCGCGCGGGTCCGCCCCAAAAACGTCGAAAAGCGCAAACCCTTCGACAAGGGCGTGGAGCAGATGACCGCCGAGGGCACCGTGCAGATGCTGAGCAGTTGGGACGGGTTGGAATTTTTCGTAGCGGCGGTGGGCCGCCTTCAGTTTGACGTTCTGCAATACCGGCTGAAAGCCGAATACGGCGTGGAAACGGTGCTGGAAACCCTTCCCTTTCAATGCAGCGCCTGGCTGATAGGCGACCCCGATACCTTTGACCCGCCGGTGACGATTTTAAAAACCAAGGACCGCCAGAACCGCCCGGTTATTCTGTTTAGAACCTCCTGGGACAAGGACTACACCGCTAAAAAATGCCCCGACCACCAGTTTTTGGATATGGCTTAGTTTCCCGTTCAAAACCCAACAAAACGAATTAAAATGTTTAATATGAATTTTGGTTCCCTTGGCTTTTCTTCTATCGAACACAACTCTTATTCATGGCTTTATTTCATTCTTTTTTTCATCTCTCTTTCCTTGCTGTCTTATGGCCAACTTTCCCTTGAAAACCAGTTGTGGATCGGGCTTTTCGGATTGATCCTGCCATTAGGAGTGGGAATAACGCTTTCGTTGCAAAACCGGAAAAAATCAGGCTTCCCAGATTTATCGATTGAAGACTCGCCGCCCATCCCTTTCTGGTCCGTAATGCTTTTTTTCGCTCTTTTTATTTTTCTTCGTTTTTACCGCTTAACTACCGTTCCCTTCTGGCCGATCTCCGACGAATCCGTCTTTTCAACCCTGGCTTTCGATCTGACCAAGAAGTGGGACTGGACCCTGCTGCGTACTGATGGACAAATGGAACCTCTGCTGCTGTGGCTGCTTTCGTTTTGGTTCAAAATTATGGACCCTTCCATTCTTTGCCTGAGAATTTTTACGGTTTTTTTCTCCATCGCAAGTTCCTTGGCCGCCTACTTTGCGGCCCGGATATTTTTAAACAAGTCGCTTTCTTTCATCTTTGTCTGCCTGTTTTCTTTTTCTTTTTGGGAAATCGGCTTGTCACGCCAATGCACGCCTAACGATCTCATTCCCTTTTTTGAGTTAGTCGCATTCGCTTGGCTGGGATTTTATTGGCGGTCCAAAAAAGATTCTTCTCGATGGTTTTGGATACTGGTTTTGAGTTTCTGGGCTGGGCTGGGGTTCTATACCTACATCAATTGGGCCGTCGTTTGGGTATTCATCCTGGTTTGCTTGGTAATGATTGCCGTTGAAAAAGAAAAATTAAAAATAGTCGCTTTTATTTTAATCTCAGCCGGTTTAGCAATGCCTTTGGTTTTGGCCCGCATTTCTCCCCATTCGACGAGTTACGCGAAACACTTTTTTGAAAACTTTTCCCTGTTTTCCTCAATATCACAATATATCCGGGGTCTTTTTTGGAATGGCATTAGCAGTAATCCCCTGGGGCCGGCTTGGGGCGGCTATTTTGACACGGTGAGCGGCGCCCTGATTTTGACGGGTGGCCTTTACTCTTTGCGAAATTTTTTTTCTAAGACCCTGCTCATTTTGGGAGTAGGGATTTTCTTAACCCTATTACCCGGAATTTTGACTAACAATCTTGAACTGCAAAGGATTACTCCCGCGCTTCCCTTTTTTATATTTTTAGCCGCTTTGGGAACAAAAAGTCTTTTGGAAAATTTGAAAGAATTTAAGCTGGTTGTCCTAAGCGCGGTCCTATTATTTGTTATAGCTTTTAACACTTATCAATTATTCGGACCTTACAACGATGCCCGGCAGACTCCCCCTGGAAGACATTGGCGGTCAATGATCTATTTTAAAGCTCATCAGATCTTAGAAGATTTCAGGGATCAATCCGGACCTGTTTATATTTTCAATGAATGGAATGAGGACTACTTCGACAAAACGCTTGATCTTTCCTGCTATTCTTTTAATGCCACTCAAAAAAGTAAAAATATTCAAAAAAATCCCATGTGGATTGCCTTCTTAACCAACGTTGATTACGAGCCCTTCTTAAAAAAGGAATTTCCTCGCCTTCAAATTCAATCACTAGACGATTCGATTTCACCAAAAGACCCCAATCATTTACTTCGGCTCTTTTTGGTGCCGTTTTCCAACATGCCCGAGCAAACCTTAAAAAATTGGCTAATGGCTGACCAGGACTGTCGGCGTATTTCCTCATCTATTTTGAACAAGAATTCCTCGACACCCTGGAGTCCTTTCGAAAAGAACTATTCCGATTTGGCCGTTCAATACTCCAAGGATCGTTTTCTCGCTTCCATCCTGTGGGAAAAAGCCGCGTCTTTCCCTTTAATAGATGGAAACTATCCAGAAGCTTCCCTGGATTTTAAACAGGCGATTCAAAACGGATATCGTGTTCCCCACCTAATGCACAATTTAAAACTCGCGGTCTTTTTATCTCAATCTTCAGTCCAAGAGATAAAAAATCTAATGATTCCGGTTCATTACAAACCTTGACTACGAAAGAACTTCAGAAATGAACCGTTGTTTTATTTGGAGTAGTCTCAGGATTAGGACTACGCCGCCTAAAATGCCCGAATCATCGGTTTTTAAATGTGGCTTTCTTAGCTTTTCTCTTTTCCTCATCAGCTTATGTTAAAATTCAATGCATGAAAGAAACGGCCACTTCACTTATAAACCGTTCTTTGCCCTTAAACCCCTGGCTATTTTTCTTATTTTTTTTAATTTCCAGCATACTTCTTTCCTATTTCGCCTTTTCGAACAAAATTCAACTGTGGATTGGCTGTCTTGGAATAGGAATCCCTTTTATAACAGCTTTTAAAATCGTTTGTGACGAAAAAAATCTCTTCAAGAAATCTACCAATTTTGACAAAACGCTTTTTGATCCTCCAATTACAATATGGCTTCTACTAATCTTTTTACTTCTGTTAACACGTTTCTATCATTTAACAACCCTTCCTGATTGGCCCCTTGCGGATGAAGCGAAAGTCGGCCTTCTGGGCATAGGTCAGTCTCACCAATGGCATTGGAACCTCTTATGGGCTGAGGACCGTCTAGAACCCATGGTGTTTTGGATTATGGGTCTGTACTTTAAAATCATCGAGCCATCTTTTTTCTCGCTCCGACTTCTTCCGGCCCTTTTTTCAATTGCGGTTCCCTTGGCGGGCTATTGGGCGGCGCGCCAATATTTTTCAAAATCAACCTCTTTCCTTTTTTGCTGGCTGATGAGTTTTTCATTTTGGGAGCTGACGTTATCGAGATTTTTATCAACCGTGATGCTCGTTCCGCTGTTTGAATGTCTATGTTTTGCTTTGCTAGGAATGTTTATCAATCAAATCGGACAGAACTATGGCAGGAAACATCTGTTCCTTTTGAGCCTTTTAGCAGGAATTGGTTTTTATACCTGGACCAACTGGATCTCCATCTGGTTACCGATCGCAGCAATTTTATTCATGATTTTTTATTTTAATAAAGCGAAAAACAAAAAATTCTTTGTCGTTTTTTTAGCGGTTACAATCCTGACGATCTGGCCTTTAGTCCTGGCCCGATTAAGCCCGGACGGAATGTCCCATATTCGTGATGTCGGTGGATTTCCAACCCTAAAACCATTGTTTCTTTACCTGCGAGGACTCTTTTGGGACGGGATAATCAGTTTTCCATTCGGATCTAATTGGGGAGGTTTTTTCAATCCCCTCTTGGACGCGTTGATTTTAATGGGGGTTCTTTATTTGTTTCAAACCGCGAAAAAGCATTTCATGTTTTCCATCATGCTTTGCCTCTTTCCCCCAATTTTACTGGGCGCTTTTACAAAGTCCGTGGAGCTATATCGAATTCTTCCGCTTTTCCCATTTTTAACCCTTTTCGCCGCTTTGGGAATCCGAAGTCTTATCCCTGATAATTACAATTCCCGATCCCTGAGCTTCGTCGTTTTCTGCCTTTTGGTATCTTTTGGGTTGGATGCTTATAATTTTATTTTTCACTACAGTAATACCCTGCTCAGTCCGCCCAGACAACAATGGCGGTCCGTAGAATATCTCAACGCTTACCAAGCTTTGAAACAATGGAGTGAGCAAAATGGGCCCATTGACGTTTTTACTGAATGGAATCCTGATTATGATGATAAAACCTTAAACATTACTGTTTATCCATTTAACGCTCTTGAAAATTCAAAAATCGCTCAGAATCAGGTTTCGTGGGCCGCTTTTTTAATCGACATGGACTACACACCCTTTTTAAAAAAATGTTTCCCTCACGTTATTTCCCATTTATTAAATCCGAATCTTTCTCCCAATGATCTTCATCACTTATTGGGAATTTTTTTAATTCCAACTACGGATATCCCTTTGTCAGTTTTGAACCAATGGATAAAAACGCATCAAGCATGCGAACAAATCGCTTTTTCAATAAAGAACAAAAAACCTAGCGAACATTGGGCCGTCTATGAAAAAGCCTTTTCCGATCTTGCTATCGAACAAACACATGACCGTTTTTTAACTTCGATTCTTTGGGAAAGGGCCGCTTCCTTTCCTCTCATGGACGGAAACTTTCAGTCAACCGCTTTGGATCTTCAAAAAGCGATCCAAGATGGATATCCGGTTCCACATTTACGACAAAACCTCAAACTGGCTGTTTTGTTATCAAACTCTTCGGTTCAAAACATTCAAAAACCCTAAAAGAACCTCAGACACCTTACAAATCGTAACAACCAACTTGGTTCTCATAGGGGTTTTGTGTTAAATAAGACCCCCATGAAAAATTCAATTATCGAAGTTAAGAAGCTCACGAAGAAATTCGGCGATTTTACTGCCGTCAATAACATTTCTTTCTCGGTAACCAAAGGAGAAATTTTTGGTTTTCTGGGCCCTAACGGCGCCGGAAAAACAACTTCGATTAAAATGCTAACCACCCTGCTCCATCCCACCAGCGGCACTATACTTTTAGATGGTCACGACACTGTGACGGCAAAAAATAAAGTCCGCGAATCTTTCGGAATCGTTTTTCAGGATCAAAGCCTGGATGACGAGTTCACCGCCGCTGAAAACATGGAATTTCACGGAGTGCTTTACAAGGTTCCCTCCGCCCTGCGCAAACAGCGCACCGAAGAATTGCTGAAAATCGTGGAACTCTGGGACCGCCGTAATGATTTAGTGAAACAGTTTTCCGGCGGCATGAAACGGCGTTTGGAAATCGCTCGGGGTCTGTTGCATCATCCTAAAATCCTGTTTTTAGATGAACCCACTGTGGGCCTGGACCCTCAAACCCGCAACCATATCTGGAACTATATTTTGAATTTAAATAAAAAAGAAAAAGTCACGGTTTTTTTCACCACGCATTACATGGAAGAAGCAGATCGCGTGGCCTGCCAGGTAACTATTGTGGATCACGGTAAAATCATCGCCCAGGGAACCCCCGCGGAACTCAAAAAGAAATCCAAAACCAAAACACTGGAAGATGCCTTCATTAAACTCACGGGAAAAAGCCTCCGGGACGAGGACGCTTCCGACATCGAGTCCCTGCGCAATCAAAAAAAAATGTGGAGGCGGTAACATGGGTCCCATCTACATCATGTGGCTTCGTCAGTTAAAACGCTATTCCCGCTCCCGCGCCCGAATGATCGGTTCCCTGGGTCAGCCTTTAATTTTTCTGCTCGCCTTCGGTTTTGGCTTCGGACACATTTACGAAAAAGCGGGCGGCGGTGATTATTTACAATTCCTGGCGCCTGGTGTCATTTCCATGGCGGTTCTTTTTACCGCCGTATTTTCCGGAATTGAGCTGATTTGGGACCGCCAATTCGGCTTTCTGAAGGAAACACTGGTTGCCCCCGTATCACGGCTCAATATCATGATTGGCCGCACTTTGGGCGGCGCTACGGTGGCCATGCTGCAGGGAATTATTGTTTTAGTCATTTCGCTTCTTTTCGGTTTTAGACCCAATCTTCAATCGATTCTCATCAGCCTGCTGTTTATGTTCTTAATCGCGCTGCTTTTTACAGCCCTGGGGACCGCCCTGGCTTCCCAATTAAACGACATGCAAAGTTTTCCGCTGATTATGAACTTTTTAGTCATGCCGCTTTTCTTTTTTTCCGGAGCTATTTTCCCGCTCAAGGGAGTTACACCTGTCTTGACCATAGTGGCTTCGTGCAATCCCCTGGCTTATGGCGTTGATGGCTTGCGCGCTTCCTTTGGGGGAGATTCTTTCTATGGAATGGGTATGGATTTTTTAGTGCTGGGACTTTTTTCCGCGTTCTTCGTGACTTTAGGAAGCTACCTATTTTCAAAAATAGAAATATAGGCTCCCTGAAATGAAAAAGGCCTCAAACGAGGCAAAAGTTTTACGATTATCAGAATCTAAATATTAATTTTAAATTTCCACTACTACGCTTCGTTTATCTTTACGGACACGGTTTCTCTGTCTTTCATACCAACAGGACATACAATAATGCTGGTGATTCTCTTCAATGATGCAAGAATCCTTCGGACCACTTAATTGACAATGGTCGCATTGATACATCGTCTCGCCCAATAGGTTGAGTTCAGACAATCTCATGTTTTACCTCTCTTTCTTTCAGAATGATTTAAAATTAAGCCGAAAGTTTGGCTGGTTTTGATTTTTTTATTTCCAGTTGACGGTTGACGGAAAGACATCTCCAACAATGGTACAAACCATCATCTTCAATAATCTCCGTTATCAACTCGCCAACCATTCGGCAACGATCGCACTCAAACAAAACGCTTTCTGAAAATTGATCCAAGATCAACATAAATCCTCCTTTCAACCGTTATGGGGCGTTGATGAGCATGAAACCAATAGCGTTGAGATATTGTGGAAATTGAATGTTAAAAGCGGATGACAGGAACCAATTAATTTTGTAACAACGGGGATTTAAAACGATTGAAGCGATGGAAAACAAACTGGACGGACATTATTTGAACTGAGTGTAATATCCATGAGGCGAAACAAACAAAGCCCCGGTATTAGTTTTAACCGGTTTGGTTCCCTCGGGGAAAAAATAACCCCATTGATTTTTATATGTTAAATGTGAATTGTGGAAACGGTATTGGGACACATCTTCCGGGTTTCTATAAATCCCATAACCAGAGGTTTGATAACCGCTTCCCATTGGAGACGGAAAGTCTTGAAAATACGTTTTGGTTTGGACCGTATGATAAGGCCACGCCCAGGTAAATTTGGTTGTGGAAGAGTCCGAATAAACAGTTTTCATCGGGGGATCGGCCAGCGCCATACCCGTTATCATGACAAAAATGAAAGTTAAAAAGAAACGCATAAAAACCTCGAACCTCATTTTAGAACCCCTATTGGAGTGTCACAATAACTAAAATTCTTTTCTTTTAATGAGTAGAGAAAATTTCATTTAAAGTCGGATGGGGATGAAGAATTCGATTCAATTGATCAATTGTTACCTTTTGATTCACCAATACACAGGCTTCTCCTATGAGATCCGTGGCTTCCGGTCCTACCAATTGAATCCCCAGGATTAAACCTGTATCCCCGTCACAAATCATTTTACTCCAGCCTTGAATTTCACTCAAAATGCGGGCCTTGCTATTGGCCGCAAAGTTATTTTTATAAACCTTCACATTCTTAAAAATATCCTTGGCTTCAGCTTCGCTTAATCCTACCGCGGCTATTTCAGGCGAGGTGAAAATCACATGCGGAACTTTGGTGTCATCCATAACTTCGGATGAACTGGGATTAATGATTTTTTGAGAGGCGATACGCGCGTGTTCATAAGCGGTGTGGGCATAGGGATATTTACCCGTCAAATCGCCAATGGCGTAAACCTGATTAATCGAAGTTTCCAAAGATCCGTTGGTTTCAATTTTTCCGCCTTGTGTTTTAAGTCCAAGAACTGGAATGCCGGCTCGATCCGAATTGGGTTCTCGGCCAACGGCCAATAAAACCAGTTCCTCGTTTTTCATTTCAACCGTCTGGAGACCCAGCTCCACTTCCACGCCCAACTTACGAAGAGAATTCAGCATGAGTTGACCCACTTCTTCATCCATGTTGGGAAGGATTTTAGACACAACATCCCCCATTCGAACCTTTACGCCTAACTGAGCGTAAAGACAGGCGAACTCTAAGCCAATCACTCCCGCTCCCACGATGAGCAAAGATTGGGGCAGACGAGGTTGAGAAAGCAGTTCATCGCTGGTCATCACGTTTCCTCCAACTTTAAAACCAGAAAGCTGCCGGGGGCGCGAACCTACCGCCAAAATCAAATAATCTCCCTGATACTCTTCCCCCTGACACTCCACGAGGTTCCGCGATTTAATCTCTGCCTCGCCTTGAATAACTTCCACCTTAGCGGTGGCGAGTATGGATTCAATGCCTCGTTCTAATACAGAAAGCGTTTTTTGTGTGCGATCTACGATGGCTTGAAAATTGAATTGAATATTCTCGGCTTCAATGCCCCATGTCTTACCTTCTTTAGAAAAAGTGTAAAAGCGGGTCGCGGCGGCTTGTAAAAGCTTTGTGGGAATACACCCGACTTGGAGACAGGAACCGCCGAGTTTCTTTTTTTCGAACAAAGCGACCGTTTTGCCGCCTTGGGCCAAGAGCTGTGCCGACCGGTATCCGCCTGGTCCGCCGCCAATAATCAGAACATCAAATTTTTTCATGAAATTCCTCTGGGCGACTATTTGCGAGAGACGTCATTATCCCGTTTTGGAAGACTTAAGAAAAGCTCTACTTAAATTCCACGCCATTCGCCTCAAAAGTCTCAATCAAAGCTTTTTCTAACTGTTCCCTTTTTATTGCCGGTAAAGAAGCATCGTCATTAAGTGCTGCCATGTTTTCAATGCTGGAAACCGGAAACACTTTTTTCCAATCTTGGGCGACAGATAAAAGAATGACCCCCTGCTGTAAAAAAACGCTTCCTTCGCGGGCCTGTGCTCCGCCCGCGATCTTTTTTCCCTTCCATGTCAATTCGGCCTGCGATGGCGCGGAAAAACAATGGGGATCGCCCAACCCTAAATGTTTTTCAGTAGTCATTTGAACATCTCGCCCCAGACTTTGCAGTCCCTGGGCTATGAGTTTGCTGATCTTGCAGTAACTTTCAATCAAGGTACCGCCCACAAGCGGATCATCCTTAAATGCCGCGATGGAGTAACAAAGGTCTCCATTGCCGTGCAAAACCGATCTTCCCCCTGTCGGGCGGATTTCGTAAGGAAAGAGCAGCTTATCTAATGGAATCCTGCGCGCTTCCAACCGCCCCAAAGTGAAGGTTGGTTCAGGGAAAAAAAAGAACCGCAGAATCGGATTGGAATCCACTTGAAAAGCTTTAAACAATTCAGCGTCATAGACCATGTGGCCCTGGGGAACGACTCGAGATGATGGGATGAGTTGCCATTTCATAATAAATAAAATCTTTCTCTGAAAACAAAAAAGGGACGAGGTAAGAAACCCCGTCCCTTAGTGAGTCTGAAAAATTAGAAGCTAACCGAACTTCCGCAACCGCAGGAACCCTTAGTGTTAGGGTTTTCAATTACAAAACCAGCCCCGCGCATATCTTCAATGTAATCGATCTTGGAACCTTCCAGATATTTTGCGCTTTGGGAATCGATTAAAACGCGAATTTCGCCCGCGAGGTTGATCTCATCACCCTCCTTCTGTTCGTCAAAAGTGAATCCATAAGAAAATCCGTTACAACCACCGCCTTCGACGTAAATGCGAAAATCTTTTCCCTGGTAATCCGTGCTTTGGGTAGCGAAGTTCTTTACCTTGCTTACAGCGTTTTCTGTTAGTTGAATCATTTAAACTTCTCCTCTTAAGTTGTCTGAAGTTAATTTTCCAGACACCTTATTATATCGACTTCCCAAGGCATCGCGTCAAGAGCAAGCCTATGGACCTTGTTTAAACTTTAGAAAATCTAAAAGGAAGCGATTGGCCTTTCACTTTTTTGCCTTCAATAAACAATAAACCCAACCTCGAAGGACCCATTCCTCTTGATCCTTCCGGCAACCGGCCCGAGAACGAACCAGGGTTAAAAAAATAAGTGGAGCCCACCCGCTGGGCTTTCGGCTCAAAATTGCTACCGTAAACGATAACATCTACTGGATCCTTCTCGAATTGCTTGAGCATCCATGCCATTAAGGAGTGTGGCTCACCATAACCGTGGACGAGGCCGATCTTTAAACCCCTTGAGTGCCAAACAGCCCTGACATAAAGTTCTGATCGAACTTCTTGTGATTCAACGTTACCGCAAACCGCTTCGGTCGGAGCTATTTTTTTTAGCTGATCCACCACTCTTATGTCCCCCACAGGGCCAGCGTGCAAAATGGCATCCACGCCTTTAAAAGCATCCTGAAGCTCACTAAATTGAGCGGGCGATAACAATTTCTTTGTATCGGCGATAACTCCAACAATCACTCGTTGCTCCTTTTTGACATCACCGGGGTTTAACTTTACACTAACGGAACTTTACGCCAGAAAGGCTTTTGCTTGAAAATCGCTCTTTGCCAGATCAACACAACAGTCGGGGATTTTAACGGCAATGTGGAAAAAATCCTAGTTTCGCTTCAAAAAGCCAAAGCGAATAGCTGTGCCCTAGCCTTGTTTCCCGAACTGACTTTAACCGGTTATCCGCCCCGGGATCTTTTAGACCGAGCCTCTTTTTGGCAAGCTTCTCAAAAAGCTCTGGAACAAGTCGCACAGGGCGCCCAGGGGATCGCCGCAGTGGTGGGAGCCATCTTGGAAAACAAAGGCCCCGGTAACCCTTTTTTTAACAGCGCAGTAGTCGTCAAGGACGGCCAGATTCTTTATACCTGCCATAAAACCCTTTTGCCCAATTACGACGTTTTTGACGAAGCCCGTTACTTCGCCCCCTCAGACCAACCTTTGACTGTATTTAAATACGAGGGGATAAAGATCGGAATTACCCTTTGCGAAGATATTTGGAACTCTGAAGGTTTTTCCACTCATAAGCTTTATGACAGGGACCCTTTGACCGAATTGGCTAAACTTCAGCCTGATGTAATACTTAATTTATCAGCTTCCCCATTTCAGACAAACAAAACAGTGATTCGACAAAAAATTTTAAAAATGGCTGCGGAAAAGACAAAGGCGCCTCTTCTTTATTGCAATCTGGTAGGTGGCAATGACGAGCTGATTTTTGACGGCAACAGTATGACCACGGACAAAGCTGGCCATATCATTCAAACCAGCCTGGGCTTTCAAGAAGATTACTGGGTTTATGATACCAATGCGCATTCGAAGATATCTTCGCCGGTTCTTTTGGATGACATCGAAACCGTTTATCAGGCTCTCGTTTTGGGCACCAGAGACTATGTCCGCAAATGCGGTTTTGAAAAAGTTCTCATTGGATTATCCGGCGGAATCGACTCCGCGCTCGTCGCCGTCATTGCCGTCGAAGCGTTGGGACCCGAAAACGTCATGGGTGTTACCATGCCGTCGCCCTTTTCTTCAAAAGGTTCCATAGAAGATTCGCATCAATTAGCGAAAAACCTTGGCATTGAATTCAAAAACATTCCCATTTCTTCTTTATTTGAGTCTGCCCTTAAAAACCTAAACCCCTTTTTCGAGAACAAACCTGCCGACGCAACTGAGGAAAATCTACAGGCCCGTCTTCGGGGGCTAACCTTGATGGCTCTTTCGAACAAATTAAACCGGCTGGTTTTATCCACCGGCAACAAAAGCGAAATTGCCGTAGGTTACTGCACTCTTTACGGCGATATGTGCGGCGGATTAGCTGTCATTTCTGACATTCCCAAGACTATGGTTTATCAACTGGCCAAACACATTAACCAGAATCATGAAATCATTCCGAATGCAACAATCACCAAAGCTCCCTCCGCCGAATTACGGCCTGATCAAAAGGATCAGGATACTCTTCCAGCCTATGAAATTCTGGATGAGATTTTGCGTTTATTCATAGAAAAAAACCACACTCCCTCCGAAATCATCGAAGCGGGGTTCAATCCTGCGATCGTCAACGACATCGTAAAAAAAGTGAACCAAAATGAATACAAACGCCGTCAAATGGCACCCGGTCTGAAAATAACCAGTAAAGCTTTTGGCATAGGTCGCCGTATTCCTATCGCTCAAAGGTTTGATGAGAAATAATTTAAGTCTTAAAGAATTTCCCATCGGTTTAAAACCTGTTATATATTAGTGAACTGATTTTGCTGTTTGAGCTTTACTGCCGTTGCGTAAACGTTAAGTAATAAAGAGTTCCCTAAAATCAATTTCAGCGGAGGATCCATCGTGGCCGAAGCGCTTTGGAACTACAAAATAAAATGTCCTTTTTGCGGCACCCAATTTGAAACCACGCGTATGCGTAATTCCGCTATCCGGGTCAAAGAACAGGAAACTGATTTCAGCAATATCTTTGAAGGTGAATGTCCTTACCTTTATGCCGTAACTGTCTGCCCTACCTGTACCTTCGCGGCTAAAAATACTGACTTCGAGAAAATCCGGGTTCAAGCCGAGGCCAAAATCATGGCAGCCAGCAAACAACTTCGCGCGTCAACCAGACCCAAGCCCGATATTTTTGGTTTAGGTCCCAGCACGCCTGAAATAGCGGTCAAACGCTATGAATTGGTTATCGCTTTTTACAAAATGAGATACGTGGTGGAGCTTGGCGTTTTGGCGAATATGTATCTTCAGCTAGTCTGGCTCTATCGTTTGATGAAAAATAAGGAAAAAGAACAGCTTGCTTTAGCCCAGGCCGCAGCCGCCTACGAAAACTATTTGGCGAAAGCCTACAACTTGCCGGAAAGTCTGGGCGAGCCGGGCATTATTTATCTAATTGGCGATATGTACCGACGAATGGAAAAATACAAAGAAGCCTGCCGGTTTTTTGAACAGGCTTTGGCCAGTAAAGAAATTAAAGATTATCCTAAAATCGCTGACATGATCCGCGACATGATGATGATGACTAAAGAAAAGGTGCAAAAAACGGCTGAAGCTTAATTGTTCCAGCTCAACCAGCTGTTTTGTTGTTTTTTCCAATAAACCCAAAACTATCGAATTGATTAATATCGCCAGAATGGTTAACGATGATTGGCGTTTTATTCCCTTTAAGGTCTTTATGTCCAAACCCATAGTTGAAATTACAAAAGAAATCACGTTTGAAGCCGCCCATTATCTGCATAATCCCCAATGGGATCGGGCTAAGAATTTAGAAGTCTTCAAAAAATGTTCTGGTTTCCGCAAAGATGATCCCAAAGCGGTTCATTACCCTCACGGCCATTCTTACCGTTTACGGGTTACCGTCAAAGGTCCGGTCCATTCCGAAACAGGCTTTGTCATGGACTTCAAAGTACTCAAAAATATTTTGGAAAAAGAAATTTTTGACCGTTTGGATCACCGCTTCATCAATAAAGAAACTGAGCCTTTTAAAGACAACTTGAAGTTTCAAACAACCGTAGAAAATCTTCTGCTCGTGATTTGGAAGTGGCTGTATCCCGCCATCAAGCGGGAAAAAGCGGCTTTATACGAAATCACCCTTTGGGAAACACCCACCAGTTTTGCGACTTACCGGGGAAATAAAGCCTAAAAAACAAAAAGCCCGTTCCTTACGGAATGGGCTTTTATTCACTTGGTGGACATTACTGGATTTGAACCAGTGACCTTCGCGATGTGAACGCGACGCTCTAACCAACTGAGCTAAATGTCCAAGATCAAAAAATAAGGCCAGAGACCAAAACGAGAAGAGCCGTAGTTTAGGCTGAAAAAACAGCCTTTTCAAGAAACATTCAAAAGACCTAATCTTGGCAGCAGCCGCCAGAAAGTGTAAAAGGTTTATTCCAACAAACCTCTTTTTCGAGGGATTCTTCTGGTACAAGAAGGATTGAATTTTTGTCTTTTTCGATTTTTTCGACAGTTTCTTTTGATTCCATCATTTTCTCCAGAACCTCTTTTATAACCCGAGTTCTTTTAAAAGAAAAGCTATCACTTATAAACCAAACCCAATCGTTAACTAACCCATTTCAATTGCGCCATAGAACGAGCCTTTCTATATTGGTTCTACTTTTCAGAAAGACCGTCCGTGAACCAACCCATTCCCAGCCATTTAAAAACCGCTTATAAAGACTGCCAACAAATGGCGGCGGCTCATTACGAGAACTTCCCCGTGGCTTCGCTGCTTTTACCTTCAGAAAGCCGGAATCACATAGCGGCGCTTTATGCTTTTGCCCGTACAGCAGACGATTTCGCCGACGAGGATAAATATGAGGGCAGACGTTTTCAAGAAATTAATCGTTGGGAAAAAGGCCTTCTTGCGGCAAGTAAAAACCAAAAAGCTCCATTAATGCTTCTAGCTTTCGCTAACACTTTAAAAACATTTAGAATTCCACTTTTACTTCCGCTAAATCTTTTAAAAGCTTATCGAATGGACCTGACTCAAAAACGTTATAAAACATGGAAAGACGTTTTTTATTACTGTAAACACA
>Ga0302188_10001338_pt1 | contig 19511 bp, 17 predicted proteins | sample II_Bog_E2_1_FD_198783 | JGI IMG/M metagenome (GOLD analysis project Ga0302188, IMG submission 198783) | Peat permafrost microbial communities from Stordalen Mire near Abisko, Sweden - II_Bog_E2_1 | ecosystem: Environmental > Terrestrial > Soil > Wetlands > Peat | place: Sweden: Abisko...
CCCAACCCCAACCCCAACCCCAACCCCAACCCCAACCCCAACCCCAACCCCCATCCTTTTATAAAAAAATATCAAAATTTTATAAAATATTATCAACTATCAACTCTATAATAGTCTTTAATGATTAATGAGTGATTTTACTGAAAAATAGCGTACTCTTAAAAATAACATTAAAGAACTTCATATATATAATACTGGGGTAAAATATCAATAAATCTATCTTTAAATATTATATAACTGATTTCATTAAAATTTGGCAATTATTGACCGTTTGTGATATAATTATGCAACTTCTCTGCACATTGATTCGAATTACTACGTTTTTTTATAACATTGTTAGACAAGCAGATATGTAGAAAAGAACAACAGCACATACACGAAAGCTCTTAAATAAAAACTTGCTTCTGTAATAATGATAAGGGTAATGCATCACTAATTTTGAGCTTTTTGCCTCACGTTTTAATAGTAACTTTGACTCTTCTCCCTCCTAAAATTGGCAAATTACTAAATTATCAAAGAACTACATCCCTGACGCCCAAACCTTCGTATCTTTTCCCGCCGTAGACGCCGAGTGATCCATCATTGTTCCCTCCCATTTACTTGCGAAGCTCATTCATTTTTGAAGAATTCTTTTCCACTTTTCCGTTCTCAGGTTTTATCTCCTTATCCTTTTTCTTCGAAAGTAGCTTTCCATATTTTTGAATCAGCGATGTAACTTTCAACTGCAGATGAAGATGATGTGGATCAATAGTAATTTCCTGCATATAAGTCTAATTTTCGAAAGGTTAGTAAGCTTGTTTACCCTAAGTTAAAGCAAAGATGAACTTGGCTAATTTCCTCCTTCACAATCTCACACATAGCTCCAACGCTGATCATTTCGATGTTGCCCTCCACCTTGATGACTTCTCTTTTTGCGGGTTGAGGGACCTGCTGTCTTTCCCTGCTGGTGGGTCCATGCTAAAATAATTGATGAGTGTAGTAGCGATAGTATTTCGATTTGGGCAGCAGAAATTCATATTGTTGGTGGTCCTATTCAGCGAGGATCTCCTCATACTCAATTCCCTTCTTGAGCAGAAGAGCAATCACTTAGCTTACTTGTTGTTTGATGGTTTCTATATTATTAACTGCCCATACCAGGCACGAGGCCTTCATCGACATTAGTCATACTTCGGTGGTGTATAAATATTAAATTTAATGAAATCAAATCAATAGCTTTGAATCTATATCTTTAGATCAAATACAGAGAAACTTTTGTTGAAAATTTATCCTTTAAATAATTCTAAAGAAGTAATGGTTAACAATTAATTTATTTGATAGAATGAGTGAAACTTGTCATCCTTAAAGGGTTACTATTTTAGAGATATTCAAATATTTATAATTGTTAATCTTTATTAAACTCATTTATTTATTTGGCAAGGACCAATTTAGTTCCCACTTCGCTGTTTTTGTTTATCTCTCTCGTAGTTAATTTTCTGTCGTTATCAGAAAAATATTTGACTGTTTAATTTGATCGATCCGTAATAGAAATAATCTTTGAAATTAAATAGAAAAATGTTCTATTTAATTTTATAATCATAGAAAAGCATGTACCAATATCCTAGTGCCGCCACCACTTCGTCCTTCTACTACAATAGCAGAAGGGAATACAACTCATTGAGATACAGAGAAAAAGAGGCTAACACTCCACTTTATTAACAGAGTCTGGGTTTCAATCTTCCACTTGATAAATTACGGAATAGAAAAAATTACAAAGATGAGCAGAGTGATTCGTTTGATACTTGTGAAAGTGAAAATACACTGTCGGAAGAACGAGAAATACCCACAAACAAAAATAGAAAAATTAAAGTTTAACTCTGCAAAAATTTCGTGGAAAAAGGTTACTGTCCCTACGAAAATAGGTGTAAATTTGCGCATGGCATCGAGGAGTTGAGATCAAAGGACCCTCATGGCACTTCTGACCTCTACCGCACGAGAAAATGCAAGGTTTTCTATGACAAACACGAATGTAAATTTGGAGAGAGATGCAATTTTATGCACGATAACAGAAAATTTAGTCAAATTCTATAAACCTCCTCCAAACAAATCAAAAAAGCAATTCGTACAAATTTTCAATAAATTGACCTCATTCAGCATGCTTCCAACACTTTCGAGTCAAGATTAATGCAAATTCTTTAATGTGATAAGACCATTCAATGAGCACCGAGTCCTTGATATTCATTAATTAACTCTAAGCCATCCACATCATATAATCAATCAGCCAAACATGTTTTTGTACATTTTAAGCGATTTCTTTTGGTAGTTCTACTTGGATTTCTAGGCTTATTTAGCCAGAGAGGCCACTTATTCAGTTGGATTTTTTATAAGGGATAAAATTTTTAGGGCCTAATCTCCTTCTCCCAGTTTTGTGAGGGCAAAAGCCTTTCTGTAGAGACATTTATCTAAAATAGCTTGATTTTGTGTTAAGCCTGCATCTTCTCTGAAATCACTGGCTTCTTCAGGTAAATTTCCTTGAACTTTAGCGGTCATAGGTCCATTAATCTTTAACTTGTTGATATCATATCCGTGTTTTGGAATTTAAAGCACACTATCACAAAGTTTGATCATCTCCTTAAAATTTTGGTTTTTCATGTGGCAAAGGATGGAGTTCATGAGGGCAGATATCTTTTAATCATAGGCCTATTGATTTATTTGACCGGATCCATAATAGGAAACAATATTTTCAAATGTCTTCAAAGCTTTATCAATGTTGTTCTCCTTAAGAAGCTTCACCGCTATTATCTTTTTACGTTTGGACTACTCAATCTTATCCTCAAGCTCCATATTGAAACAATTTCGACCCTCAGTGAAATTGTACACTCGAACGATAAGATGAATCGTATCCGGTATTTGTTTACCGTCTATTAACTTTACATATTACGAATAGTCCTATCCATAAACAAAAAGGGATTTATCTCTGCATTCAATTTCAGCAATTTCAGCGGGCTTCATTCTCTTTATAGCATTTTTCAACATCTATGAAACACTGAAATCATCGAGGTAGTATTTGCGGCATCCAAGTTTATCTAAGTGACCAAAATCCTCCCACCAATCGCTTTCAAAGCATGGATCCACAGCTAATACTTCCTTGTTAGGTCCGACAAATTTAAGGGCAAAATACACCAGAGATGAAGATTATGGTTTAGCTGTTGAAACTCCCTTCAAAAGCTGTTTTTTAAGTAATCTTCCATCCGTAAAAATATCATCAACAGAATGGAAATAGAAAACTTCAATGGTTAGATCCCATAAATCCTCAGGTTTATTACTATCAGATTGAACTAACTTCGAATACGCTTCTCCTTAACATTATTGAACCACCTCATCTTTCAATTGCAAATGCAAAAGTTATTTTGTCTTCATTGAGTGGAGAACCTTCCAAATTAGTTTTGGTCTGTCGTTAATATAAGAGTCCTCCAATTTGATGGGATTTTAATTATTTTAGCTTAATACCTAAACATCTCCTCGTTTCAATACATACTTGTAAGACACTTAGTCATGTTTTCCAATTCTGTGATGACCTTCCCCTCTTATAAGGACTTCCTTCATGTATTTACCATCACAGTCCATATCAATGACTGTTGTCCAGTCTTCAGCCGAAATCACGAATACATCAACCCTAGTTCTGATTTTTATATTACTCTTCTTACTTGTTTGTAAATACTCCAACTCAAATACCGCAGTTTCTTGTCTTTTCATGCTAGTCACCAGTCTTTAAATATCAAGATACTCCTTCCCCACATTGTATTCTATTTCTTCCTGGTCCATCAAATAGAATGAGCTGTAGTACTATGGGTATGTTTCTTCCTTAATTTACTCTTAATTTGCTTTATGCAAAGGTTTGGGGACAACTTTATCTGCCGGAACCTGTTTAAACTTCAGTTTTATCCTATCAAATCGTGCAGGTTTATCAATTTTATTTCCGATTCGAACGATAGTTTTAAACACATGAAGCATTTTTTCCTTATAGAGAAGTTTGCGCTCTTGAATGTGATCTTTTGGGGGTTAGTTATCCGACAAAAAATCTTTTTAGTTTACCGACGCCAGATCAGAATCATAGAAATGATCAGGGATCTCCTCTTAATTTATAACTTCTTCACCCTTGCCATCAGTATCTGACTTTATTTCGTTCTCCTCGAGTTCTGGTTATTTTGTCGGAGGATTGGGCAAATCGGAGTTTATATCCATTTTAATTATTACAATTTGTTATAAAACCTACCTGCATTAAAATTAGACCGTTTCATACCATCATAAAAATGAAAGTAAGTTGTTGCTAAACTATTTGTTTGAAAGTCTGTTTTAGCACAAAAAACTATACTTCTGTCAATATAAATATACTCCAAATATGTTTCGATCAATTTATACAAGCATCATGCTTTATTTTTGGCTGTTTGCTCATTTATCATCCATACCCACTTTTCAGCGAGGGTTGACTACAAATGATACGTTTTTTCAGTAGTTGTGAGTTAGAACTTGGTTTCGCTTAAGATTTTGGCTGGCTTGTCGGAGGATTTCATATGTAACGTCTTCCGCTATTCAAGGCCTTCGTTTACTACTTTAACCAAAGTTCCATTTTAATAGAGAATTAAGTAGCAGCTGGAGTAAGTAATAAATGTTCTGCGTTCAATTATTCCGTGCATGACAATATCACTATGTTCTGAGAGTTCTTTGGCTACTTTTTTATTTAACTCTTCATTGTTTTTTATAATTTTTTATCTGTCCTGTTTCTTGGCTTCTTCACTCTTCTCTGGGATGATTAAATTGGGAATTTATGGTGTTTCCGAAGTAAAAATATGATCAATATCCAATCCATTGAAAAAGGGATGTGCTTTTAATTTGGCATATGTAAGATCCTAAGTGGAGCCAGAGCCAAGCCGTTGATCGGGATCTTTCACAAGGAGCCTTTTGATAATGTCTACGGTTTCAGGGGTAATGGACTCACTCTGAATAGAGATACAGATACAGGTGGAAAATGAATTTCAGCCTTCTTAATCTTTTAAAAGACAGCAAACTCGTAGTTATCCTTGAAGGGCGGCTCTAAATAATAAAGTTGATAGATAATGCATCCAAGGGCCCACAAATCAGCAGAAGGAGGGCATTGATTCTTCTCCAGCAGTTCAGGTGAGATATAACTACTTTAATTGGATGGTTACTAGCAGGTGCCAACAAAGGTGGATCTTCTCTCTTTCTTCTTTGGAGAAGCGCATTATTCTTCCTCAGGATCAAATTAGAATTATTCATTCAGCAATTCCTACTCCTACTTTTGCTTTAGTTTCAGAATACGCTCCTTGAATTATTTGGAGATAATCTTGCAGTTAGAAATCTCAGCTGTCCCGAAATCAATTAGCTTTAGATGACCATAGCAGTCAAGCATCATATTTTAGGGCTGAGTAACCTAAAAAATACCTTAATATCTCGATGTGTCAGTCCATTTGAGTGAAGATACTCGAGCAGATTAACAATTTCTGCAATATAAAAAACTTTAGCTTCTTGTGTTAATTTGCTGATATTGAGTCGTATAAACTACGTGAACTATCCTCCTTCACAAAACTCCAGTATAAAATACAGGATCTTGGAATCTTGGAAGGCATATTTTAGTTTGATGATTCCCGGATGTTTGATGGCGGTAAGAAGTTCTTTCTCGATGAGGGCTTGATACTCTTTTTTCTCTTTTTACAGTTTACGTTTTAGAATTTGTTTCATTGCGTACTCCTTCCCATCGCTGTTTTTGGACACCAGATACACATCTCCATAGGCCCCCTTTCCCAATCGGTATCTGATGGTAAAATCATCAGCTTTAATGCTTACAGAAGACTTCTTTTTGACCATGAGAGGAGGGGGGGACTGAAGCTAAGGGAATTCTTATTTTTGCATCACAAATCAAAATATAATATATTTTATCCCATGACGCAGAATATCTATTTTTCAATCATCATAATTTATATTATAAAAAACTTTAGAATAATTGTTTAGCAAGAAAATGGGACTCAAACATTTAGAGGAGAGGAAAGCTTTAGAGCAGATGGACCTCTGATATCATATAACGGCAATCATATACGAATAATTATCATTAGATGCTCGATCATAAATTAATTAGGCAGATAATCTTAAATTAATTGATAGATTGTTTATCATTTTGTCTTGTATTTGTCTTGGGGAACCAGAGTCAGTTTATCACTGTGGCCATCTTTCCATTTTCCTCGAAGAACGTTACCGTTTTTTAGGATTATTTAACCGTCTCCATCAAATTTACTGTTTACAAACTCACCCCGATATACTCTGCCATCGTTCCATTCAAAGATGCCTTCACCGTTAATCACATCATTTTTAAACTACCCTTTCAATCTACCCTTTTCAGTGACCAGTTCGCCCCTTCCTACTTTACTTCCTTTTTAGAATTGTCCTTCGTATACTAAACTGTCATTGACGTGATATCTACCTTGACCGTCCATAAACCCATCCTTAAAATGGCCCTCATATTCTTCTTTAATTTTTGAATCAATATAATTCCCTCTTCCATCTTTAACTCCATTTTTAAATTCACCAACGTAGAATCTGCCCTGTCCATATTCTTCACGTCCGCTGCCCTGAGGCTTGCCGTTATACCAGTTTCCTCTATAACAATAATTATCATGTTTCATCTCTCCCTACCCATTAATGACAGATTTATCGATATTTCCCTTATAATAGGCTCCATTGGGCAGTATCAAAAAGCCATCCTTATCCTGTATATTTCCATCGACAAATTTCCCCTCGAAATATGTGCCATCTTTATAAATTGCTATGCCAACTCCATTGGGTAATCCTTTCTTCCAGTCCCCCTGATAATACACCTTGTGTTATTTGATATAAAAAGTTTAGTTAGACTAGATTATGCTGTTATATTGGGTATTTCTTCCGTCTAAATCAATGGTCGATTACAATAGTTCGAGAGAGTGCGTTAAACTTCTTTCTTGAGTTCGGGCTTTTATTTTTTAACCGCATAGGAGACAGATGGGAAGTCAGGAATCTTTCTTGTTGCCATGCTTTACAATGGAAGATCAAGTAAATAAATATTATTGATAGTTTTAAATTAGTGATTAATCAAAATAAAGAAGCTACTTTGTTGTTATCATTTAAATTAATATTTCAACCTTTTATCGAAACAAAAATTAAAATTAATTAATCTGATTCTATGATGTATCAGTATGATCATATATTCAAAATTATTAAGGACGCTTTATCCTCTCTTTGAGTTCCTGTTTAAATTTAAAAGTCTATATCAATACCCATTCTTAAAGTTGCATTATTATAAGAAAAATATAAAAGAATTCTATTATGAAATAAAAATCATTTAAATAATGCTTGAATTAAAATTTTATTAGTAAATTGTATTTTATAAGAGTTAATTTAGTTATAATTATAAAATAGGGAATGAAAAACCTTCGAATCTTGATTGTACTTTTTGTCATTGTCGCAATTGTTGCTATTGAAACAAAGGATACACTCAATCATGTATTTGATTTGCAGCAAAAGCAAAATGGAAAAGACGTAACTCCACAAATGTAAGCTATTATCCAAGGAGCTATTAATACGGCATTTGCATATTTTGGGTCTAAATTGCCTGAGAATGCTAAATACATTTCTGATAAGCTGTAATCTCTTTATCCCCTACCATGGAGCGTAATAATTGTAACAAATACAACATAATATGCTCTAGATATGACTGTGGGATATGCTATTAGTAAGCATCAATGGAATGACTAATGGGTATACTGGACACATGCCAATTAATTTTAATAAGAATGGACATATCTAATCATTCATGAAGAAACTTATAATCCTAGTTTTAACATTACAGGACCTGCAGATAAAAAAGGGGCAGGAATCACTGAAGGAAACGAAGCAGTTATAAGATATATTATATAATTAAATTATAAAACAGGTATTAGTGTGACTTAAAATGCCAAAAATGTACTATTCGCGATACAAGACTATTTCCCTCAATATACTAGTGGATGGCATGTTTTAGTAACAAATCAACTACCTTTTACAGGGCACGTTAGTTGCAAATTTGAATATTGGTTGTAAATTAGAAGCATAACAAGAGCTCAATTGACATATTTGGTCTTTGCTCAATGATAGCACAAAAAATCCTTATCTGAAATTATTACATTTTATTAAACTATTTAAAGAGAATCAATTGCATGATATTGAAGATTAAGAATTGCTTGATAATGATGAATCATCTTTCATGAGGAACCAGTGTAAGCTTGTCACTATGTCCATCTTTCCAACTACCACTCAACACATTTCCATTCATCAGGATTATTTTTCCTTCTCCTTCGAATTTACTGTTTACAAAATCTCCCCTATAAACTCGACCGTCACTCCATTCGAAACTTCCAGGGCCATTGACAACATCATTTTTAAAGAATCCCTTTAATTTCCCTTTTTCTGTGGTTAAAATACCCTCACCCACTTTGTTTCCTTTCTCAAATTGCCCAATATATACTACTTTGCCATCGACTTTGTATTCGCCCTGTCCATCCATAAATCCATTTTGGAACTGTCCATGATACTACTCTCGTAGATCGTTATCGATATATATCCCCTTGCCATGCTTCACTCCTCCTTTAAACAATCCATTATATGACCTATAACCATCATATTTTTCGATTCCTTTGCCCTCCGGTTTGCCATTAGCCCATGATCCATCGTAAGAATATTATAAATGATTCATAATGCCCTTACCACTGATGACAGAGTTGCTGATATTGCCTCGATAAACAGCTCCATTAGACAGAATTAACAGTCCTTAGTGATCCTAAACCTGTCCTTGTACAAAATTTCCCTCCAAATAAGATCCATCAGAATAAATCGCAAATCCTCTCCCATTTGGTAGACTATCTTTCCACTGGCCTTCATAATAAGCCTTAAGATGTTTTATAAAATAGGTCTGCTTTGCCTCACTTTAACGATCAAATAGCACACCAGCGTTTGGAATTAATGGCGATTTATACTGTCCGTCGAGAGCACTTCGAATTTATTGCTTTAAGCTTGGCCTTTTGACTGCGAATGCGTAGTTATGTGAGGGCCGTTCTGAGCTTTGTCGTTGATTTGACATTTTAAAATAAATATTAATTTGATTTAATTTAATGATATGTAGGAGTATGACTTGCTAATCTCATGTATTAATGAAGATAGCTTATAATATTAAGAAAAATATCAATTAACCATTAATTTTGAATCTAAACTGCTGAGGCAAACGCTGAATGCTTACAAGATGGACAACGGGTATGATATTTATACTAAGTACTCATCTTCCTTTATCTTGCAAAATAAGATAGCATTCCTTTTACTGGTTTTGCTTTGACTGTCTTCCCGCTCCAGAATGAAGTTTTTAGCTGATGGTATCTTTGCTTTCCTCTAGAAATCTAATCGATATTTGCCCTTCTTCAACACGGGTACTGATGTTTTCATTTCGATCAGCTTCTATTTTTAGTTTTACAGCAGAATTGCTTCTATACTGTGCTTGGACTTTACCTAGGGATGTAGTTTCATAACAGTAAACATTCTCGGTCCATTAAATCCCACAATATTCTTCTAATAATTCACCACCAATTTAAGTTATTAGATCTCCTCCCTCACCTCCAGTAGTTTAAACTCCGTCCCGATGAAATTTCCCTGCAATACTCCGACAAACGAATCATTTCGCTTATTTATTTACTTGTTATGATTTGATATTGTGAAAGTACTCATCAGTTTAAACACTTCCTTCTTGGCTGACAGCATAAACTCTCTTTTTTCGCCTAACCATAATTTAAATCGAGAAACTATGCCCAAAAAGTTTCTTTAGATTGATAAAAAGCAAGTGAGTTTGTAGTCCAAAGGGACTATCTGCTTAACTAGCATATTTCTATTAGCTTTGACTGTAACATCCCTTTTTTTGATACCCTGTTTTACTAATTTAATCTCTCGTAAATTGGGTGAGTCTAAGGATTACAGTTAGTCCAATTACACTACTTCATCCTCTTATTACTATTCCAAGTCGGAATCGTTCTATTAATATTAAATCTCCTTTTTGAGGAAGACTCGCTTGGTCTCATCGATATCCATACTTGTTGTGCTTCTGCAGAGATCATCATCATAGAAGACAAGCTCGTTCTCGCTCTTTAACAATTTTTTTGGACTGTCGTCAGAGGAATTAGAATGTACATGGATAGTTTTCGTCTCGATTATCTGCGTCGGACTGTCCTATTTTTGGGTTATTATGGGCTTGATTGGTTCGTGTTCATGCTCTTAACTTTTTCCTTCGCTTTGTGACTCTGACTCCATTTCATATATGAGCAGATTTTCCATTATTGATGTTCAAATGAGTGAAATAACAACTTTAAATATGATGAATAAAAGTAAACTGACTAAAAGATTTGTGCAATCAAAAATAATTTGAGTAAAAACTTAAAGCCATTCTATTGCACTTACTTTAAGGATTTTTATAGGTGAAAAAGATCTCTTTTAGATGGTTGGAATTAATATTTATCATTTGCATCATATCATATAAATGGATTCATATTATTTGTTTGCTTTGAGAAGACGCCCCAAACGAGGAGCCACTAATCTGTTTTAATGGAACTCATCAACTAGCTGTTTTCTAAAATAATAAGCCACATCTGTTGATTTGAGCTACATTTGCCTCAAAAATTCACGGTTAGGCCATTCCACAGATAGTTTGTAGCTGACTAACGAAAAAGTGACGAAAAATATGGGGACTTTTATAGTCTTTCGGACAGATTCATTCTTGAAGATAAAGTATAAACTTGCAAGACTGAGATTAAACAGCACAAATGTTGAGAAATAAATAGTTCGTGAGACTTGAAACCTATCCTCTTCTCGAGTTCTTTCATTTAGCTCTGCCTTACGAGCAGGTGTCAGCATCTTCTTTAGTGTAAACTATTCCTAAATTCCTTTAGTTATAAAGCTAAACCAATTGGTAATGCTTTTGGGCTATATTTCTTTATTCATTACCGTACCTCTTCCAATTATTAGATAGTAAATGTATAATTGACAATTCAAACTTTTAAATGCCAAAAGAATAAAGGATCAATAAATCAATTCAATCATTAGATACTTGACTTGTTCGCTTCCGATCCAAAAAACTGGATTTCTTTTTGGATATTTCAGAGGCAGCTGACTCTCTTAAATTCAAATTGCTGCCAGTCTATCTTTAAGGGAGAACATCCACATAGGTCCTTCGCTTATTTTTGAAGCGATTTGACTAACTGATTCGACTCTTTAGGTCGTTGCACTCCCTCCTGATTTCGTTTTCAGTTTATAGCAACTTAAAGTTATGCTGCCTGAGGGTAGAATTTGCTTCCTCAAGTGCATGAATCTCTTCCTCTTTTTAAATTAAACTTTGCTTGATCGATTCCACAATCTCCCGTAAAGTCTTTTCGGATTGTGCATATTTATCCAGCATTTGTTCTTTTTCCTTTTAGAAAATATCATTGCTCTCAAAAGATTGTTGCGTGTGGAGTAACGTTGATTCAAGTCTCTCGATTGTCTGCTCCTGCTGTTGACATTTCTGCTCGAAGAAAGCTATCGTCTCGGAAGATTAAGATTGTAAATTTCTATATAGGGTTTATAATTTAGAAGATTGTCCACTAAAATGAGTGCTTTTTTATTCGATTTCCTTTGTTGTTGTTTTTAGCTTCTTCTATAAATCTTCGATTGTCTTTTTGGATGTTTTGCTCAAAAGTTAATACTCGCTTTCATGCTCAGAAATTACTGTTTGCAAAGTTTTTATCTTTTGTTGGAGACTGTCGCTTAAACTTTTATTGGTCTCTTTCTCCTTTACACTTCGCTTCTGCAGTTCCGAAAGTTATAACTCTCTTTCATCAATCATAACTTTTAATTCATCATTCTCCTCCTGTAAATTTTTAGAGACCTCTCTGTATTGATCCAGTTCACTTCCAAGACTGTTTCCTGAAGTTGACAGTTCTTAATTTTTTTTACGTGTTGACTCAAGCATCATTTGAAATTTATCCTTTTCCTTGATCAACTGCTCGTTTTGCTTTTTAGATTCGGTTAACTTCAATGCTATTCCGTTTTTATCCTTTTACAATTGCAGAATATGACTGTTTGCTTAGCTTAGCTCTATTTTTAGTGTTTTAACTGAAGTGTCGTAGGCATTGCACTTTTAATTCGCATCCTTTATCGCCTGAGATAAGATCAACTTCTATCCTCCCAATTTAGCTATCAGCTTTTATCCATCATCTATTCTTTTAAGCATTATTTGACTGCTCTCATCCTTTTTGTTGTTCATCATCTTAAAATCACCCAAATTCCTCTCCAATTTCTCCTTCTCCTGTTTCACACTCTGATTCGCCACTTCTTTCTGCTTAAGCTGCTCACCTAACTCCTGGGTCAATTTTGATAATCGGCTAATTTCGTTTTGTGAAGTCAGTCTCTCATTACTTAATGTACTCACAGTATCGCTTAAATTCATCTATTTCTGTTTCAGCTGTTCTGTCAATTCCTGATTTAAGTCCGATAGCCTCCCAATTTCATTTTGCGCATTTGAAATCTCTTAATAGTATTTAGCCACACTATCACTGAAATCCTTTTATAACTTCTTCTTCTACTCGTTTACCTTCTTCAGTTGGGCTGTCATCGCTGCCTAACTTTTTGTCAGTCGATCGTTTTCACTTTTAAACATAGTGGAGTTTTCCTGAGCCTGACGATTGAGGATTGTGAAGTTGGATATGACCCGTTTATTATCATTCATGGCAGTTTCCTGCGTTCTTAGTTTGTCCTCCAAAAAGTGAATATCGGCTGCCATCTGCTCGCAATCTCTACACACATTCTGATACCTGTTATTGATCTAATTAAGTTCTCTTTCCAAGCCTTCGATAGCTTCAATAAGTTTGACTCGCTCCTGTTCTCGACTTCGAATCTAATTTTCAAGAGAGCTGATGCATTGTTCATAATGATTGTTGTTCATTCTTGCTTTTCAACTGATATTGAGGATATAATTAATTTATAGGCCGTCATCAATAAAAATTAATAAATATCCATAAATATAGATAAATATAGATAGAATATATTTGATGATGGAAATGCTAATATCCAGCTTTCTTCTCCTTCTTTTGAATTCATAGGCTCTCCCTTTCTTTGCAAATTATAATAAATAATAACTAAAAAGATGGATCATGGCTCAAATACTTTTCTCGCCTTTTAAGCACCATTTTTTTTAATGGTATTCCAATAATTTGCCATGTTTCCTCGGTGATATGCATCTGAACCTGCTATTGCCCATATGTCAGCATATTGACCGTTAATTTTAGAGATTATCGCCTCTTTAATAGATTCAATTTCGCTATTCTCTTCAAATATGAGATTTATGTCTTTTATGGCTGTATTTTTGAAGGTTGAAAACAGATTTTCATAAGAAGTCCTACGAGCTTGATTCGGTCCAGCCCATGCCCAAACATCGATATTCATTGATTTAATCGCTTCGGTAATGGAGCCTTTTAAATAAGTTAAGATTGTTGGTCCCTGCTGACTTGATGCATTTTAAACTATTTTTTTTCCGCATCCAGGACAATATTTGGCAGTGTTGCTGACTTACGCTCCACATTCTTAGCAATAAGACATTATTCTTTTTATTATATTGGTAAATAATTGAGATGATTAACTCTTGCTGAATAAAATTGATTAAATAAAATTATGACGAGAAACGGGATTTCTTGTTATGTTTATCCTTCCAAGGAAGATCCCGTATATCTATCTTATAACACTGTATTGCTAATAGAATCCTCAAAAAAAGGTATGACTATAGAATTATAATATCGATGATATTAAATGGACAATACACGCTATCATGCCAAAAACACCTTCTTAGCTTCCGATTTCGGATAGGCTGTTTGCGTAATTGGGCAGTAATAAGATCCATTCACTTCAGTTTGTGTTAATCCTGTTAGACTATAGATCTGTCCGTTGGGCAATGCCACTGGATAGTTCATTTCATCCATTATCGATTGGTTTATGCGACACTTTAAGCTAGAAACCTACTTGGTCAGCATCGGAATACGCCCACTAAGAATATTTGCGTTGCTAGAACAGATAGGGCAGATTTATTTATTCTGTAAATCAGATTTACAACAGCACGCTGTTTTAAGCGCAGAGAGACCGATAGCTAAATGTCTCTACAATACTGACTAACATGAGAGGCAGTACGTGTCAGCAAATGATTTCCTGAAGGTAGCCTCCAAAACTCTTAAATACGGCCCTATATCAGGTTTTTGTATATCGGAGATAACAAGGAAGATAGTTAGCGCTTGAACGACATTCTTCTGTTGCTGATTGAGTCTCATCTTTTTAATTTTATTTCTGATGAGTCCACAAGCTTAATTGATATTGCCCTTATCGACAACGTTGATGAAATCGCAGCACATCAAATTGAAGGGCAAACTGCTTTAGAATTTATCAATCATATGAGCGTTCTCGTACATCCATTTTTTTAAGGGATCAAGTTGGTTTGATATGATACTGCTGCTGATAGCATCCATCTGTGCCAATAACTCAGTTTCAATACAAAACATAGACTTAGTTAAGAATAATTTACTTCCTCTCCAAAGGTTTGCTGCAACTGTCGTGCCTTTTCCAACTCTTTGCGGTTGTGTAAATATTGAATAATCTCTGCTTTAAACTGAAATTTTTATTTTTAGCCATTCTGAGTAGACATTAGGCAATACCGATTGTTTAGATAGTTATTCGTGACGGTGGATGCGCTTTCTGCAGATGTCATAAAGATGAGATTGCTATTAACTAGTGGTGCTTAGTTTACGCTTTAAGGCCATTAGCTCCTACTTTCCTTCATGAATCAACGTTCTCAGAGAATCTGAGTTTTGAGAATTGCTTGATTTAAGCTCCAGCAAATTTCTTATCACTGTCCTTAGACTTCGCTAGATATCATGGTCGCTTGTTCTGTACTCTGACTTAGAGAGGATGTACTCGATGCGATGAGCTATAGGGGAGTCAAAGGGTTGGAAAACTACATTTGTTTAGTAAAGAGTCTAATTAATGCGTCTAAATATATGCTAACATAGAAAAGCTTCACAAATATGAAGCATCAAATACAACTCTTTGGAATTATAAACAATTTATAAATATTGACCAATATCTGAATAGACGCATCCTACTTATCAAAAAAATAAAATTAATGCTGATCACTTACCTTTACCCAAGAACTCCGAAAATACCTTGCTGAATAACCCTAAAAGTACTATTGTCCCGGACCAGGTATGTCTCCAATCGTAACGACATTGATTCTCTTGCTGTTTCCAATCATACATCCCCTCTTAAGACTGCCTAAACTCACCAAATCGCCCCGCATTGTCGTTTTTGGCTTATCTACGTGTGGTTGCACATACAAAGAGGAGGATGTTTTGTGGAACTCTTGTCTTTTCGATTATCTACCTTTATCTATGCCATCTTTGGGGCTGGACTCTTCCGTTGGCTTGATAGAATTTGTTTATGCTCGTCCAATGAACTTATTATTCGATAGCTGCCAGGACCGATATTGGGGAACTGGCACTTGCTGTTATCTCTATACCTCAGTTCCCTTGAAAAACTATACTGTCTGGCTAATGATTTTTGAGATTCAGGGTTATAGCGACCTGGATTTGGGCTATCTCGGCTGATGGTCAAAAAGCTATTAACTTTAATGTCCTAAATTGAGCTTGTTATACATCGCGCCCGAGTGCAAAGTAGCAGCCTTTTCTGGTCTTTTTATTTTAACTGCTGCCGAACTATCCGTCAACTCGATAGGTATAGTTATTGGGGGCAGGGAGAAAGCCATTTTTATTATCGAATGTTGTACGTCTCTCCTTGCCTATGCTCGAGGCGATTCTAGATTTGGTTGACGGCATATCATAGAAATGATCGTCGCTGTGGTCTGTCTTCGAAGTGGCGAAGCGGTTGGCCTTGGGAAAGGAGTACTGCTGTTTGGATGTTGATCTGTTGAGCGGGTTGATAAGAACTTGCTCTGCACTGAGGAGCTCCTCTGTGTTCATCATAAATTTTATTCTTGATCTATAATATAGAAGTATCACATCAATCAATATAATAAAACTAAGCCATTTACTTAAAGACAATTTTAAAATTATAAAATCATATCTGAGCTGATGATCGGTTATATCACAGATAGTATCAAGCAAAAATGGACAGCCTTAAATGAAGCTATGTCAGAATTAAATTAGATTGATTTATGCGATTCTGTGGAATATCAAAATTAGGCATCCAAATTATCAATTCCCTTGTGGTTTACAGTGTTCTATTTATTTTTTAAGTTGCTGCTGTTTTATTTCAAGATTTTATTTTTTCAGATCTGTTTTGGAGATTATATCAAAACTACGTTATGATACGACGAATGTAAAGAAATTTTATTTGATAGATAGGAGAAGTTTGATAAAATTAGATATGCAGGATGGTTTTAGTCACGAATGGCTACATGGCCTAGGTGGGTAATCATTTGGCTTTGCCATTCGCTTAGCTTTATTAGACTCGATCCCTCTAAAATTTATTGCATATGAAAATTTTAGATTTACACCCTTTTTGGAAAACTGTGTCAAAACTGCATTGTTCTAAGGTGGGTATCAAGGAATTATATTCAATGGATAAGAATTACTTAAATCAAGCTTAAATTTATTTTACTAGATGCCTTTTATTCAAGCAGGGTTAGTTTAGTTATAATTATTAATTAGGATTACAACAAAAGATGAACACAAAAATTCTCATTGCTCTCTTCTTCTTGATCTTCGGAATTACCGCAACTCCCTGCCCATCCACATGCCATGGAATATCAGGTAAAACAAACCAATTCGCCTCTTCAGGGGGATGTCCCGCAAAATACACTTGCACACAAAGTGCAGGAATCAATGGATGCCAATGGAGCTATTCATGTGTTTACACTGGCAACCCCTGCTCCGACGGTGATGTTGACTGTGGAGATGCTGGAATTACACACAATACCCATCCTTGATCTCAATATCATCCAAATGAATAAAATCAATGAATTTATTGCATTATATGATTAATGGACTTCAATACTTTGCCATTAGTTTCAATTCATCGGGTTTAACTGCTTTTGAAGTTAAAACTGATGTAAAGGGAAGGAATCGTACATATTGTTAGATTAAAGGAAAACAATAATTTTCGAGTAAATCAGAACCTCCGGGTTAAATTTAACAAAGCCAAACTCTGGAGATCTTTAGTCCTTAAGAGATAAGTGAACTCAGTGGGTCTTCATGTGGTTTCACTATGTGTGCAGCTTTATAATATCAGATCCTCCCTCGATATTAAAACTTATTAAATTTTACTATTCAACATTCCCACCATCTTTTGGTAATATTAAGGCTGCATCGCTATTTGACGTCAGACAAGCAGAATAAACCCTTGGATAATCTTCAAATTAAAATTTATTTTCTTAAGCTCTATTGACAAGAGTTAATTTAGTTATAATTATGACTCAGTGGAATAATAAGAGAAAATGATCATTAAATTTTTATCATTTTGAGGTTTTTCCCTTTGTTTTAAAACTCCAAGGATAATATGTTAAAGGAGCAATAGTAGTTTCTGTTAATCCTTCAGTAAAGCACGAGGCATTGAATGCATGAAATCTTATTACTCATAAAAACATTAATGCAAATGGAGTATTCTAAGTCTATGATAGATGTCACTGGAGATAACCTTTGCCAGCCGCATATGGACTCTTTGGGCTACGATAAACTTCACCCTCATTACATTCGCGCCACAATTTCTCAAATTGATGTGCATATTGAAGGTACCTCTTTGCTGTCCAGTCATGTCAATTTACTATCTACTTCATAAAGTTCGTTAAATTAATGCTGATTCAATTTAGATTACATGATTTTATATGCTCGTCCAAAGAACTTATTATTCGATAGCAATATTGGGGAACTGGCACTTGCTTTTATTTTTATACCTCAGTCTTCGAAGTGGCGGAGCGGTTGGCCTTGGGAAAGGAGTACTGCTGTTTGGATGTTGATCTGTTGAACGGGTTTATAAGAACTTGCTCTGCGCTTAGGAGCTCCTCTGTGTTCATCATAAATTGTATTCTTAATCTATAATATAGAAGTATCAATATAATAAACTAAGCCATTTACTTAAAGATAATTTTAAAAATTTTAAAATCTTATCTGAGCTGATTATCGATCATATCATCGATAGTATCAACAAAAATGGATAGCCTTAAATGAAGCTATGTCATAATTAAAATTGATTGATTTATGTGATTCTGTGGAATATCAAAATTAGGCATCCAAGTTACCAATGCTATTGTTGTTTACAGTGTTCTATTTATCCTTTCAGTTGATGCTGTTTTATTTCAAAGTTTTTGTTTTTCAGACGCGTTTTTGAGATTATATCAAAACTGAGTTATGATACGACGAATGTAAAGAAATTTTATTTGATAGATAGGAGAAGTTTGATAAAATTAGATATGCAGGAGGGTTTTAGTCACGAATGGCTACATGACCTGGGTGGGTAATCATTTGGCTCTGCTATTTGCTTAACTTTATTTAATTCGATCCCTCTAAAATGTATTGAATGTGAAAATTCTAGATTTACACCCCTCTTTGGAAAACTGTGTCAAAACTGCATTGTTCTAAGGTGGGTTTCAAGGAATTATATTCAATGGATAAGAATCACTTAAGGAAAGTTTGAATTTATTTTACTGGATGCCTTTTATTCAAACTTGCTTAGTTTAGTTATAATCATTAAATAAGATTACAGCAAAAGATGAACACAAAAATCCTTATTGCTCTCTTCTTCTTAATCTTCGGAATTTCTGCAGGTACTTGCCCAACCGGATCCACATGCAAGGGAATATCAGGAAAAACAAAGCAATTTGCCGCAACAGGAGGGTGCCCCAAAAAATACACTTGCAACGCAAATGCCGTAGGCAGTGGATGTCATTGCGATTTTACTGGCATCTGCCTAGACGGTGATGGTGATTGTGGAGATCCTGTTAATGAAATTACACACAATACCCATCCTTGATTTCGATATCATCCAATGAATAAAATCAATAAATATATTGCATTATATGATCAATGGACTTCAATACTTTGCCAATAGTTTCAATTCATCGGGTTTGACTGCTTTTAAAGTGAAAACACTGATGTAAAGGGTAGGAATTGCAAATATTGTCAGATTGACGAGAAAAATAATGATTTTCGAGTAAATCAAAACCTCCGGGTTAAATTTAACAAAGCCAAACTCTGGAGATCTTTAGTCCTTAAGAGATAAGTGAACTCAGTGGGTCTTCATGTGGTTTCACTATGTGTGTAGCTTTATAATATCAGATCCTCCCTCGATATTAAAACTTATTAAATTTTACTATTCAACATTCCCACCATCTTTTGGTAATATTAAGGCTGCATCGCTATTTGACGTCAGACAAGCAGAATAAACCC
>Ga0302188_10001341_pt1 | contig 19482 bp, 15 predicted proteins | sample II_Bog_E2_1_FD_198783 | JGI IMG/M metagenome (GOLD analysis project Ga0302188, IMG submission 198783) | Peat permafrost microbial communities from Stordalen Mire near Abisko, Sweden - II_Bog_E2_1 | ecosystem: Environmental > Terrestrial > Soil > Wetlands > Peat | place: Sweden: Abisko...
CCCCTAAATGGTTGTTCATGAAAATTGAAGATGAATTATAAAGTTAGGAAAGATATTTTAGTTTAGTCTGATAAGGTAATTAAAAATTAATTAAATAAATTAAATATTAAACTTGAATTGTTATTAATGAGTTTATTATTTTATAAATATTTAGAAACAAAATGCATTGTCTTAACAAAATGTCAAGCATATCAAAATTAGTCACATTTGTTCCAATGATTGCATGAAGTTACGTTCAATCCATTTAAGTTGTTTCAGTCTGTCTTCATGCACTATTTTTCCTATATGAGCAGGACTGCCAATTCCAGCAATTTAATTTTTTTATGGCTCAGGCAATAGATTTCTAGGTCGCATCTGTCCCTTCAGCATGTTCAGATGCTCATTGTGAAGCTATTTTTTGCGTTATTTATCAGCTACATCTCTCTCATAAAGTGCTTTATTCTGAATTATATGCTACTTACAATTTAGTTAATTTTATTTCGCTCATAGTTTAATTCTAGGTATCGGTCAATTGCTGCCTTATAAGTATTTTCATCCACTTGATTTTTTAGATCTTGTACAAATTTTTCCTTTTTTGCAGCTTGCTCTTCGATTTGTGCAGCCCTTAAGGCGGCTACTCTTTGATTGAGCTACATTCCTCCTTTTACGGCAATTAAATTCTATAATCGAGAAGAATCTAACTCCTTTTTAGAGTTGATTTAATCTAAAAGTCTTCTGGCTTCTTGGTGCTTGTCCTCGAAGTGTTTTTGCCTCCACTTGTTAAAAAATTATGTCTTTTTATTTTATTGCTCCTAATTTTATTGCTGCTTTTGGCGAGACACAGTTATATCCTGTTGTCTCTAAAGTCTAAGTTTCTATTGTCTCATATGTTCCAGTATCATGCTCTCTTTGTAAAAATGCTCCTTGTCTTCCTTTTTCTTTCTTTCTCGCAACTGAAAGTCAGCTAAATCATCATGATAGGATTTTTGGAGATAGTAAGGGTCTACTGTCATATATTTATGCATAGATTGTTCGAGCTGCGAGTTATTAACTCTTCTGGCCTCATCAATTTCCTCTTTTCGTTTCCTCTCTGCAGCTCTGAGTCGTTCCTCTTAATTCTACTTATGAGAGTTTTTACCTTCCAAAAGAGATCATTTTGTTGATTCTCCATTTTTTCGAGTTGGCGTTGGAGTTGTATTTTTTATTGAAGCTTTTCCTCACCCTTTTGAATGATTTGGGAATAAATATGCTTGCGAAGCTGCTATTCTGCTCGATAATGATGAGCTTCTTCATTGTATATGTCTTAATATTTATCGGAATTGCGGCACGGAAGGGATCGACCCACTCCAATCCTACTATTTTCCTGCATTATATTTATTTAGTTAGTTAATTTTTATATATTCATGAAACGATTTGTACTCTTTATTCTCGTGACCATTTTACTGCAGAGCTATACTCACTCGGAATATTTATAGCGTATGCCACAGAGGGCTTAATTTATTTTAGAAAAACATCCCACTAACATTGATGATCGTAAATAAGGGACTTCAACCAGTAAAAATGAGATTAATTTAGATTAGAAAATGGACGACTATCTACTAATCATTTTAGGATGCGGAATCGGCGCATTAATCTTGTTGATAATTTTGTTTCGAAAATGTAGATATCATCAAGATCCTCTGGATATAACCCTTGCTGAGACAAATCCTCAGGCGTTTTTTGTTCCTCCAAAAACAGAATAGCACGAGTCAACACAGGGCATGCACATAAAATAATTATCTACTGTAAAAAACAAATTGATGATGTCTTCTTGTGCGAATTTAAATCCTTCGATAAATGCTTAAGAGCCACCTATCACTCCAACTTTCAATTTCTACACTTAATAACGATTGCATTGATTCAAATGTGATTTATTTTTATTTTTCATAGTTAAATATCAACTACCAGTAAATCAAAAAAATGTAATGCATCTCTGAAATTGAATGAATGCATTGAATACCAAAACAAAAATCTAGTATTGATGTTTTTAAAAATATAATTAATCATTTCAATGAAAAATCAAGCCAATGTTTTTGCTAACTAATTTTATAAAACAATAACTTGCTGAACTATTTTTATAATTATCATCATAAACCTCATTGATACAGCTCAATATTTAATAGGGGTAAAATTAGGGAAATATTCAAATTCTATCAATTATAATAGTTAAATATTATCAATATTAACAATTAATGCATGCTTCAGTAAGCAATCTCATCATATTGATCTTTATTTGTAGCGCTGCATCCAAAAAACTTATGTTTGTCCAAGAAATATTTCGGCATGGCGCAAGGTACCCTCTCCGTCATCTCGAAAATGACCTTACCTAGTTTATGAGCAGAGAGCGAGTGTTTGCTGGGGAATTAACTTCGCAAGGAAAACATATGCATTATCTACTAGGTCAAATTATTTATGATAAATATTGGAAACAACTTTGGGGAGGTACTGAGTATTAGCACAAGTACCACCCTTCCCAAATTTATGTCAGAAGCACAAATGTTAATCGAACCATTGAAAGTGCACAGTCACAGCTCTTAGGATTGCTATAAAAGTTGCCCTCAATTTAACTATCAATGTAAAAACCAAGATTTTCTTTACCTCCCTATATAAAAGCAATGAACTATCATTTTCCTTCACAAGATTAAACTGTAAAATTATTTGGTTAACTAAATAACAACTTTCACACGATCCCTATCCACATGGATAAATAAACCATTCCTCTTTCTTCCAATTACCCCTACCGCGCCACTCCATACGATGAAGGTGATTTTCTAATAAAGTTTGAAGATGAGAATTGTCCTTAGAAAAAGAGATGGACCTAATAGAATTTGAATTCATAAGAATATAAATTTATTGTAAACTCAGATCCTGTAAAATAATTTTTATCGAATCTAAGTAATGTTGTGGGAAAATATGTTTCATTTGATGAGGCTTTCATGTATATAGATGATTATCAATGTGAGCTTTTTGAAAATAGGCCCTATTTAGATCTTTATAAAAGTTAAAAGACAGTACGAGTCGCTGGTACATTATATGTATATACAGATTTTATAATGATCACATCTCTCATTCTAAAAGTCTGCTATAATGAGATTCAGATTAAAAGTGCTACAACTAGACTCATTCAAAACACCATCCGCAACATGAGAGATGCAATAAATGGTAGTGGACCAAAAATGGTGCTTTATAGTGCCCATGACACAACTATTTTAGCTTTTAGTGCCGCTTTTAAATTACTTAGTGTAAAATGTATTGCGGATAATTTTTATGGCAATATTCATAACTAAGATATATGTATTAGTCAATATCCTCCCTTTGCATCGAACATTCTCCTTGAACTATGGGAGGAAGATGATTCATCATATCAGGTATAGGTATTTGTATAAAAATAAAGATTTTGTACAACGGAGTGAAGAGACAAATTCCGATCTGCGGCAATAAATTTAAATGCCCTTTTTTGTAATTAAATGACTGGGCGAAATAATTCTACATTGATGATCCGAATTAAGTATGCGGCATCCATAAGCATGAATAATTCCAATCTCTAATGGTAATTGGTCTGTTGTGCGTAATTTTAATAATGAGTATAATGTATCTAATTTACTGGCGCTTTAAGAAAGATCTCTAATAAAAGATGGAGTAGATCTAATAGGTAACAAGATTAAAATAGATGGACGATAAGGTATTTAAATAAAGGTAATGATTTCATAGAAACAATAGATTCAATTATCTTACATATGAATTGATTGATTGATTTGATAGATAATAAAGAAAATATCAAGATGGAAATAATTTCTGTGATGTTTTTAATTTTTAATCAAGCTGCTTTAAAAACTAGACTCCACCATATTCAGGTTTTTGTTCAGGAAAAAAATGGCTCATTCCTATGTATTTACTTTCCCCCAGTCGCTGAACTTTACTTTCATCTAATAATTAAGATGAGACTGGCATTTTATTTATTGGTATTGATTCCACGATCGTATGGACATCTATTTTCTTTTTCTTTCTTGAACATAACGAAATGATTGATTTGGTTGGACTGATTATACTTATTGGATTATCAAATTTTTTGTTCTCAGTATTCTATTATTCAGGCTATATTTTGCCTAGTTCAAAGGGACTCATCTCAATGATGTTATTCATGTGAGGTTGAAGTCGATTATAGATCTGTAAACTGGTGATTCTTTTATCAACTTTAAGCTCCAAAAGACCTCGAATAACATTTTTTAAATCCTGAGAATATTTTTAAAATGTCATATTGATGGAGTTATAGTACTAGACGGTATCAAGATTTTGCAGATATTGATCAATCAATTCATTGTTGAGTTAATTTTTACTATAATCATAGAGATGGAAAAGGTCATGTAGCAAGGCAATCGAGAGTAAAGTCATGCCAATTGAAAAAGATTAACTTTTTATTTTATTTGACATATTCTACATTTGACATTTCCTCCGACCCTAGAGTTATTCAGGGGACAGATAGCTCTAATTGTTGGGCATAAAAAGATAATATGGCTCAATAGGAGTTGGAATAGAAAAACAAGTCAGTACTTTAATATTTCCTAAGTTGTTCATAAAAATGTTGCTTGGCTTTACATTACCAACTTGTTCTTTTAGTCTATAGCACTCGTATGATACTTCACTCAATGCATTTATCAAGTACCAGAACTACCCCTCTTATAGGTAAGTGAGCTTTCTTTTTCTGTTTTCCATTTCCGTTGAAAATAAGTTAGAAAAGGCATCATATTGAATCTTGGTTAAGGGATAGTTACCTCAATAGTCTCGCTGACTCCGCAATAGTTCTTTTCTACCATTGTCCATTTTCGCGGGAGGAGCATATATTTGTGATATTTGTGATCTCCTTTAGTTAATCTTTGTATTCGCTATTCCCATTTATTCAGATGTTATTGGTTAAAGACAACTAATCTTCCGATTAGAAGCTCTTCATGATTTTATCCTTAGCCAGTTATGAGGGATTCCAGCGATATGAAGTATTCATGACCAGAGGTGTGAGCTACAGATGGATAGGTACCCATAATACAGTTTATTATAATAATTTAGTCAATGAAAAAGGAAAAGGATAATGTTGATTACGAGTTGACACTGAGATTAGTAGGATCAGAGGAGTTTACTCCCTAGATGGCTATCAACTATCTATACTTATGGCGTAAGAATGCAAAGCTCTTGCCGGCCCTACTGACTCGCATTGAGACCTTTTTCAAGTAAGGGTGTTACAATCTACTCCCTACAGCTATGTATCTGCAATTTAATGTAGTTTCATAATGAGTCTCTAACCAAACGTGTCGCTGGAGCATTTTTGTGAGAAGCTATCTCGGTAATCACTAGGGTGCTATTTACTACTAAGATGGTCTTATTCTGCCTACTTATAAGATCGTGATTCTGCACGCAATAAGCTAGATAACAACATTTTTTCTAAGAATCAGCCCGAAGATATTAATTTAAGCATTTAATAGCTTGCAAAGCAAATGAAATTGAAGCAGATGAAATTGACGTATACTATTGCTCTTAACGACTACTATGATCGCCTGTTTTGCCTGCCCTAAAAACTAAAAAGATACTAAAAGTCTATAAGAAATGATAAACTTAGATAAAGACTACAAAAGATCCATAATAAAATGTTTGGTCAAGATTACTATATTAAAGGAATTCTTCTCCCCCTTCAGGAGATCTCATGCATTGTAATAGTGATTTAAGTTAGGTAGTACGTGTTGTATATCCTTCCTGCTTAACTTTTTCAACCAAAGAACGTGTTCCATTTAAAATTGTCTATGAAACCATTTCTGAAGAAGATCTTCGGAATTTTGGCGAAGGCAAACTTTAAAAAAAATCACAACAAAAATAACTAAAGAAAGGGAAGGAAAGTTTGATTCTTCCGCAGTCTTATTTTGGAACTGAATGGAAAACCTAAACCTAAAAAATAGCATTGGAGTCCCCGTACAGTGACCTATCATCTTATAAAATTCAGTCTTTCATAATTAAGTCAGGGGATGATCTGCGGCAGTAACATATGGCAATGCAACTAATTTCTATGGTACAGCAAATTTGTCAACGTGAAAATGTCAAAATTTGGCTAAAAACATATGCAGTAATTCCCTTTGACAGCGAGAGTGGACTCATTGAGTTTGTTAATGACACACGCACCGTTAGCTACTTAAAATAAAAATCTAGGGCCAAAGGATTAAGATAGGTATACAAGCATCTTTTTGGAATTAACTGGGAGTTAAGTATCTCCAATTTTGTAGAAAGCTTGGCCGGATATTCAGTTGTTCAGTACCTCTTTCAAATCAAGGACAGACACAATAACAATATTTTGATTGACAGCTGTGGACATGTTATACACATTGATTTCAGCTTTCTCTTAAGCAGTTCTCCCGGCAATTTTGGGTTTGAAAAAGCTCCCTTCAAGCTGACAAGCGACTATCTCGAACTCATGGAAGGACAGACCTCCGATATATTTCTACATTTTAAAATGCTTTTCTTCTTTGCATTGAAATTCATTCGAAAGTACAAGAGGGAAATAATGTAGCGCGTCTAGATTATGGCTCGGTGCAGGGACATGAAATGTTTTCTTAAATATGATCGATAAGCTTTATAAAGAAGATTTCATGAGAATACAACTGATGAAGAATTGATGACACGCGTTGAAGGGATAATAAAGGAAGCTGTCAATAGCTACAGTACGGGTCAGTATGATGTCTATCAATGGTTTACCAATTACATCTATACGTGATGTTTGTTTATATTATTATCTTTCATTTTTATCATCAGCAATAATATTAAGAATCAGTTGTAAGAAGGGTTATATAATGATTTTAACTTTTATAACGGCATTTTTTTACGATTCGCATTCTAGTGCTGGATAGTTCGAAATGATGGACGTTGTACCTTTGCCCCTAGCTTTGGTTTGGCTTGCGGCTGTTATAGCGTAATTACTGTGTTTTTTTAAATACCATTCAGCCACTTTCCTTTGTAAACACGACCATCTTGCCAATACATCTCCCCATAGCCGTGGCGATAGTCATTTTCAAAATTTCCAATATACTTAGATCCATTTTTCCAGATATAGGTGCCCTTACCATTTTTTTTATCATTCATGTATTCACCTTAATAGAAATCACCATTGACCATTTGCCATACTCCTCTTCCATGCCGCATTCCTGACAAGAATTGTCCTCTATAATTGGACCCATTTTCCCAATAATATTCTCCGTAGCCTTCTGGGCTATCTGATTAGTATCTACCAATGTAGATATCTCCATTGGCAAATATTTATAGCCCTTCTTAATGTTTTTCGTCATTCTATTTTAAGTTTCCAATATAAATATCTCCAACATTATTCTTCATCACACATAGTCCTCTCTCGTAAACCTTGATGGAAGAGTGACTAATCTCAAAACCTTTTTTATTTTAAATACCTCCTTGAGATTCGGGTGGATGATTAACAAAGAGAGAACTTGCACCACTCTCTTCCTTCGGTTGAGCAAGAGTTGAAAACTCTCCATAAGTAAATGATCCCACATAGAGAGTCTATGATGTTTTAAGGACTCCCTCCCCATGTCTCAATCCCTTTTTAAAGTCACCCAAGTATAATTCTTGATCATCAATTTCAAGTCCATACTATTTTTGATCCTATCTAAATCTCCCCTCGAAACATTTTCCTGAAAAATAATGTAAAACACCTTCTTGCTTTTTACCATCATTCATTCTACCAAAAAATACGCAATTTTTATACTTTTTAAGTGTATAGGGCTGATGCTGGTCCTTTCTCTCCTCTGCAATCATTATTTTACGATAGTTGCTATAAAAACTCATAAATTGCTCTTGAGACCAATCACTCAGAGGTCTGTTGGTCTGAAAATTGGTTAAATTAATGCGTCGTTAGAGATATGCTTCCATTTTAAGTTTCATATTTTAGAGAGAATCGAATAAAGATAACTTAAATGTGTTTGAACCAATGAATCTTTCAGCAGCTTCAAAAAATTACCAAAATTTATTGAGTGCTTAAATCATCATTGAGTTATGCTTGTGAAAATGCCTCACAAGATATTTAAATGATTTTTGATCTCTCGAAACTGCAAGGGATTGACTTCGAACCCATCGACTAGCTTGACTACTCCCTAATCCTCGCTTTCCTTGCTTACTATCTTCATCCATGCCTTAAGAATACCCATATCTTTTTACTAACTTTTAATCCTTATTTTAGCTTTTGGAAAACAAAATATTTGGTCTTGAAATCTTTTCCTCGTTGATTTCAATACTACTAATCTTTTAGTTAAATAGGGCATGCCTTTCGGCTGCATCGTTGATAAAACTATTATTGAATATTTTACTGATTTTTTCACTCGTAATTTTGCTTACAGCTGCCTTTATCTATGGTAGCTTGGAATTGTCAGTCTGAACATTATTTATTGGGCCTTTTTCCTATATTTTTGGAGTAATTTGATTAATAGGAATGACATGTGGCATAGACTTTATCGGTGATGTTTGGTTATGATGAGGCGAATCTGAGTGTTAGCTATGATCACTATATAAGGAGGCTTGGCTCTCAGAGTGAGATACTCTCTTTAAAGGTCCTTGATTGCTGTATACTGACATATAACAATATTAATAGGCCAACCATAATTTAGCAATCATCAGTTGTAATTTTAATTTACCCAAAGCTAATATCATTTCTCAAAGCATTATTTAGCCTTATAAATATGTAGCAATAATTCATATTCTATTTCATCATTTTGAGGAGCTTGATGCTACTCTTCGGGCACCCTTTTGCTTTTCGCTTGAACTAGAATCACTGCTATCGCTGTCTGAGGAGGAGGATGAACTACTTACATGTTGAGCAACTTTCTTTGATTTTAAGGTATTTTGGCGAGGCTAAATTAATGATGACGAAGATGAGGAAGAGGAAGATGATATTCCTGATGACGAATCCTCATCATCATTTTTTTCTTTTCTTTTTTGTGTATCTACAGCTTTACGAATGGGCTCAACTACCTTTTTTGACTTCATACGCTATTATACTCTTCTTTGAGGAGAAATTCTAGCTCTTCTTCGATTGCCAGATGAACTTGAAGATCTTCTTCGATTTCGCTTTGGAGTCTAGTCTCTTCGTTTTTTCTTTGGTTCGGATTCATTAGATTAAGATCTAAATCGTTTGTTTCTCTTATCTGTTTTTTTTTATCGACTCCTATCTCTATTTTTTTATTGTTTTTCTCTGCCAATTTGTAAGGTTTTTTACTTGGCTCTTTCCTTTTCTTTTTATCTTTATTTTTCCCTTTATCTTTATTTTTATCTTTCTTTTTATCTTTCCTTTTCTCTTTCTCTTTCCCTTTCTCTTTCTTTTTCTCTTTCTCGTTATCTTTCTTTTTCCTTTTATCTTTCCTTTTATCTTTCCCTTTCTCTTTCTTTTTATCTTTATCGTTATTTTTCTCTTTCCTTCTCTCTTTCATGTTCCTGTTCCTGTTGTTTTTCTCTTTCTCGTTCTTTTTATTATTATCGCCTTTTTAGTCTTTATTTTTCCTGTTCTCTATCCTTTTGTTCCCTTATTTCTTTCTCTTTTTTTCTCTCATTTTTTCTTTCAATTTCTCTATCTTCTATTTCCTGATCTTTTTCCTTTTATCTTGATCTGTTCCTCTAGTCTTTATCTCTTTCATCATTTCTTTCTTGTCTTCTTTTGTCTCGATCTTATCTCCCTCTGTCTCTATCTTATCTCCCTCTGTCTCTATCTTATCTTTCTCTGTCTTTATCTTATCTCCCTCTGTCTCGATCTTATCTCCCTCTGTCTCGATCTTATCTTTCGTGATGCTTGTCTTTTTCTCTCTATCTGTCTCTTGGCTTCAAATCCTCTTGATTGATTTTTCTCTGATCTTTGCGTTTATCATCTTCCTCTTGCAGCAAAATTTTCATCATTTCCTCTTCCTCTTGCAAAAGAAGTGCCATTTTGGCTTCCTCTTCTTTTCTCTTTCTCTCCGAAATGATTTACTCTTGCATGCTTAATATTTCTCTCATCTATTATGTAAGTTTTCCCAATCCTATGGTGGTATAATAATTGATGGCGAATCTTAGGTCATTGGGGTTATCAATAGGAAACAATCCCTCATAATATTCCTTGGTCTCTTCCTTCTGAAATTACTTTATTAAATTGTCAATTCCTAAATTTTAAGCAATATCTTTGAGAAATATTTTCAGGAACATTCTGGCGGCGGCAGTAGTAGTATCAGGAGTGAGTCTAATTGCCTGTAGTACTTTCCAGTCAACCGCATGACGGTGAAAAAGATGGGAAAATAGATGCGCTAAGTTTCTAATTTTGTTAGCCTCTTGCTTGAATATATTGTTATAATGATTGAGAAAGGCAGTAATAAAGAGTTCTTTGAATTTATCGTCAATTGTGCAAAAACGTTCGGCTAAAAGTCCGAAAAAAGATTGATAGACTCTCTCCATCATGCAGCATTCCAAAATCATATCTACCAGTTCGTGCTCATATCCCTTTGCAATATTCATTTTCACAATTTTATGAGCGCATTCTTAGAAGTTTACAGTTGATTGAATAGCCAGATAAATTGTTTTACGTAGATTGATGAGATCCTGCTCTGTCAGGTCTTGGATACCCTATTCAGCTGGCTCTTCATCCCATTACTCCTCATATTGATCTGGCTGTTTGAGACGAGCAATGTTCTCCTCACCTAGAATATCCATCTTCGTGCGCTCCCACATTTCTTCAGTGGCCAGATAATTGAGATCTAATTTGAATATATTTAACTGTTCTTCACCTTTTAGTTCCTCTTCAATGTCAAGCTGGTGAGTAATCTGGTCTTAAGCTTCGACTAAATCCAATTCAGCAATGACTCCAGGGTGTTCCTTGAAGCCTGTCTTGCGTACAGCAAAGAGATTTTATATACTATATTGTGCTTTCTGTTAAATTTCTGCTTCATGCAGTAAGCTCTTGAAACGCTAGAAAATAGCATTAGCTCCCGCTGGTGTCAGTTCAGTTAATACTTGCCCCACTTCTATCATGAAGTCACAAGCAATCTCCACCGAATCATCAGTTGGGGTTGTCAGCATGATAAACAAAATCTGTAAGGCCACATATTCACCAATGACCCGCTGATTCACTAAGTGAGCTATCATTCTGGTGGTAGCCACACATACAATTTTGTTATTTCGTTCAAACGACCTTCTGAATTGAATTAAAACGCGTTTAGCTACAAGTAAACCGATTTCAGGCACTTTTGTGTTGATGACTGAGATCAGAGCCGCATAAACATGAGTGAAGTTTGGTGAGGCCATCTGAGCCTTGATCAGTGCACGTGCCAGTAGTCCTCTTCCTCGTAGAATATTCTCATTAAAGAGTTAAACCACAATATTCTGGATGTTAGCGATGTTAACTTTATTGACTATTCCGTTAATGGACTTCCTTAGCAACTCCCACATCATGCGCTGATGACCTTCACTAGAAACATCCTCCTCAAGCATTTGCTCCTGCAATGCTCGTAATTTATGGGGTGGAACATAAACTCCACCTGCCCTGCGAATGCCTTTGGATTAGTTTTCTGCTTTCAACTTCTGATTGTATTGTTCCATCAAAAAATTTGGTTGTTCCCTCAGTGATTCGATGAGAGTAGTATTGCGACTAGGAGGCTCATAAGCCGGCGCCTGGACTGCAGCTGGTTGTTCTCCTTATTCAGTCATTTATAAGAGATATTTAAAATAAAAAGTAAATCATCAAATTAATCTATGTTAAAGCACTAGGAAATAAGGGTTTGAAAAATCACACCTGCCGAATTGCCTGATTACATATTCAACTGTTTCATGTCCTAATCAATTGTTTTTGCATAATTTTTATAGGCTGCCTCCAATGAGTACTCATTATTCTTCGAAAAGATCGGAGCAAATTCTTTCTAGCGATCTATCTTATAAATCAATGGATTTTAACAGCAATTCACAAATAGTCGAATGTCTCTCTCAAAACTCAAACATTTGATTCTCCGGCATTATTGGAGGCGAGGGTTGAATGTCAATCTTAAATGCTACATCACTTCATAATGCTCAGCTAGAAATAAATTGCGATTGAAATTGGAAACTATCTCGCGAAGAAATGTTATGTTAATTACCATCGAATTGATGCCGATTGGCAAATTTTCAATCTCCTTAAAGACATGTTGCGCATTACTTTCTTCTATTATTAAAATAGCTATACCTAAGAGGCAAATTTTAGATGAATTTTTCTCAGTCCTATAATATCTCGGCAATTTTTCACAGAATTTTGCTTAGGCACATTTGGCTCCAAGCTATCTGTTTTATAATGCAACCATCCCCACAAATAGGGGATCACATGGATTTTCCATAATGTTTTCCATACCACTGAAGCAAAGGTACTCAGCTGCCTATAAAGTTGGAAAGTTGCTGGAATATAAGGGGTTGGCCAAATGCGTAGCACTATAAGATGTTCCCACAGACTGTTTCATAAACTTTAGATATTGATCGAAGCAATACTAACCTTGCTAATTGAACATTGCTAGGGATATACTTTCGAAGCACGTGATTTTATTTGGATTGAAGCCATAATATTTTTTGAACTTGAGATATTTGAATATTCTTTGAATATTTTCTTCGCTGCAGTTAATAATAATGGATATATTAGTGCCTGCATTACGCCTTAACCTCAAAAACATTAAGTCAAAGATTGTGGTTTGTTGTTAATTTAATGGAAATAAAAATTTATCGCTTCCAAAACGCGAGGAAGAACCAGCGCACATAAACACCATAGCGACCTTGTTTTGTTCAATCAGTTTCTTGCCATAGATTTACCATTACTATTTGTTTTTTTAAGATAGAGATATAATTTGTGGTCTATAAAATGCTGATCTGCCCCTGCTCAGCCCTCTATTATGAGAGAGAATAAAATGATGGTAGAACTTAATTATTTTAACTATACAGAGTCCATAAGATCATGCTCAATGGAGTTGAGATTGAACAAAAAATCCTATCTCTATTCTGGTTTTAAATACGCCCATATTTTTTGAAATGTATCTTAATGGCGATAGGCTATAATTCTCGTTAAGAGCTGAGCATAGAGTGGTAGAATCTTGTTTTCTTTTTTATGTAGTAAATACTTTGGCAAAAAGCTATGGCGGCATTCTAAACTCTAATGAAGGTTGACTGTCTGTCAAATACAAGGCTGTTAGGAAGGATGAATTTGTCGCCATCGAAATCGATTTTATATTCTTCATTGTCTTAAGATGATTCAAATATATGGCAATCTGTCAAAAGATTTCCCATAATTATAATTGTTAAGAAAAATAATAAGAAATCATAAAATAGAACTGATAATAGTAATATAAACAACTCGAAGACTATTTGGATTTTAGTTATTTAATTCAAAGGATCCTCACATAAAAATCAATAGGGATATAGCTTTATTTATTCAATTTATAAGACAGCCGCATATCAAATACAATAGTTCTGCCTTAATTATGCATCATTATCATTTATTTAAATCATTCATTATAAATGATTCACTCACTTAAATATATATTCCAAGCCTTTCATCAATTTAGTAGGTACAAATTTAGTTTACTTGAGCCAAAGTAGTTCATTGATAACTACTGGTAAATGGAGCAAAAAGTCAAGCGACTTTCTGAATTAATAAAAGCAGCAAAATATCCCATAATTCTCACAGGAGCTGGAATTTCAACGTCGTTAGGGATACCTGATTATCGATCAGGGAGGGGTACAGTCATAAAAACTGGAACTGGACTTTGGAATAGATAGTATAACTCGGAATCTAAAGATTAAAAACATTAAATACCGATTGACAAGCTGGTTGATTTGGCAAAACCGTCTATTTCTCACATGTGTATACATTCTCTCATCAAGAAAGGTTTAATTAAGCATTTAATATCTCAAAATACGGATGGTCTCCACTTAAAGTCCGGAATCTCTTTAGATAATATATCAGAGTTGCATGGAAACAGAAATTTATAATTTTGCACTTCTTGCCATAGGAAATATTTTAGAGATTTTAGAACCTTGAAGAGAGACGGCAAAAAATATAATCCAGGGTAAAAAAGAAGTCACGAGACAGGTAGAAATTGTGAGAATTGTGGAGGGTAACTTTATGACTCAATAATTTATTTTGGCTAAAAATTGCCGAGAGACTAACTTATAAATGCATATACCCACTCAAATAAAGCTGATCTATGCATTTGCATCGGATCTTCTCTGACTGTAAAACCTTCCTCTAATATTCCAAAAATGGTAACAGACAAAGACTCTCCAGGCAAACTTTGCATAATTAATATCCAGGAAACTCCATTGGATCAATTTGCTGAGTTAAATATTCATTATTTTTGCGACGAAGCTCTTTAACTATTGGCTAAGCATCTAAATTTCTAAATTTAAAAATTAAAGGTTCAACATTTTATCAAGGTATAATTGATTTAAGAAGGATAATTTTATCAGATAATTCTATAAGGGAAAGATCAAGATAACAATAACTTGACTTTTATGCGCAAGGCTAATCTAATTATAAGTGGGAAGATCAATCATCTATACATTTAAGGTCATAAGTGTGTGGGTTAGATTATAAAATCGGATTTATAGAAAGACATATCTGTCGAGATCTTTCATTATGGTCTTAAAAAATAGGCCAAGCTGAATATTTCTTGCTTTAATCTTAGATCCGGGCAACCTCTTGAGCTATCCTATTAGACCTAATAAATTTATCAATAATTGAATGCAGAGTGATAATTTTTATGTACTAAATTGTAAAAATAGGCATTTGTGTGGTTATGTATCGATTGATTGAAATATGTAAATGAGTATTAATTGATTTGAGACGTGCATGGATCAATGCATAAAATATAATGACACTACCAGTAACTCTAAATGATGATTTTAACAATTTTATAAAATCAACTTTACTAAGCTCTCATATATTTATTTATCAAATATTTTCAATGATGGCTTCAAATTAAATTGACATTTCATTTTATTTATTTAAATGCAACTTGCTAAATTTATTCTAAGACCATATTTATTTTTATTACATAAATTTATAAAACGAGAATTCTTGCCAAAAGTCTTTTGCCTAAGATGCTATGGATAAATTAACCAACTGCATCTCACAGACCAGTCTCATTCTATAAATTTGTTTTTAGTGATTATCTATATTGCTTAATTATAATAGTTTTCATATACCAAATGAATTAACAACAAGAATTAAAACTATAATATATGCCAATGACGTTTAATTTTGATAATTTTGGGCAATTTCAAACAATTAAAAAAGAATAAGGAGATGTCAATAAATGGAGCTTACTTTAGAACCATTGGTATATTACGTTTTTAAAGCACCATACGTGGATTTATAACAGAGAAGTACTTACTTTAAGCTGTAGAATATCTAGCAAATTGGCTAGTCTCATTAAAACAAAAGATAAGCATCAAATTAATAAGCATCATTCTCGACTCGTTCAAAAATATAAAAGCCTTGAAGATCTAATAAAGAACTAATAGTAGCAAATTCAATTGCTTGCAAATGACAATTAAATATTGCTATAAAGGTTAAACGAAATATCTTAATAAATTATTACAGAAAAAATTAATGATAAAAAATAACAAAATATTGAAAAGATAAGGATAAGACACATCAGCAACAAAAAGCATACGTTAATGGCCTCATTGAGCCCCACTGAACTCAAGGAATTTACTCAACTCATGCAAATCAAGTAATCATTGGAATATTTTTAACATCCCTTTGCAGATCCCCCTCGAGGATTATTGACTTGTTCGACTTGGAATTACTATGAGGACTACATGTATTTCACTTACATAAAGCGAAACCTGGACAAATTGTAAAATAACAAGATAATTAAAAAAGATTGGTATGTATTTAATTTACTGTCTGTTCTGATCAAAACCAAAGGTAGAAACGATGTAGTTCACCATCATTACGAACTTATTCGTCAGTTTTAATCTATCAATAACATGATGCACTATTTTTAGGTCCAAGTTATTAAGTGCATTTAAGCAAATCCTCGAGAACTGAAAGAGCTCAAGATGTATAATTAATATATTGATCAGTTTATAGAAAAAGAAAGAATTGTTCAAGGACTATCCAAAGATCTTCAAGTTAAATATTTATAGAATCCAGTGCTACTCTAAAAATTGAAAATTAAAAAATACCAGATAGAAAGTCAAGTAAAAATTTAAGATAACGGACAATATTAAATCATAAAATTTTAGACCAGTCAAAACTTAAAAAGCAGCTCAGTCAAAAGCTAAATGTCCAGTATTTGTGAATACAACATAAATGGCAAAATCAATAAGGAATAAATATTGAAAAGCAATAGTGATTCTAGCAAAGAAGAATTAATTAAGATAGAATAGTAGTTACGAGATTGATGTCCTAATCATTGTTTATGTCATAAATATTTAAATATTAGTTTCCATTAAAAACCATTTACATAGTATGATTTATCTATTTATTAAATTGTTAAGATCACTCATTATTTTGATTTATATTTTTATTCACAGCATAATGAACAGATTTAGCTTTGCCTTTTCGCTAACAACCAATCAAATATTTAAAATGGGTTGTCCTTAATTTTGCAAACCTTAAGCCTCAAGTTCTGCCATCCTCTCGACAGCCATCTATATCATGGAGAATATGCCTAAGCTTCTGCCTCCCAACTTGTCCAAACTTTAATAAATATTATAAATTGGTGATTTAACAACTGCTTTGGCGCATTATTGTAATCCCTATTATGAAAGTTGGGTGAATTACATAAACGAATGCTTACTTCAAAATAGAGCAATATTCTACTAAAATACTCTCTACATGTAAATTCCTCTTAATATTGTTTAACAGGTATCAATTAATGATCTGAGTGAAAATGGTTTAATTTAACAAAAGTGGAATTAGTAATAAAATTTATCGCCAAGAGATAGAGTTTCAAAGATTTTTGGATTACCGCAAATACCACCAAAATATAAAAAAATATGTTTGTTTTAGAATAATCAAATAGAATAAGATAAATTTGCTCCCAAAATCAATCAAATTGGCCTATTTTTAGGCAATTTATTTAATAATTAATAATGGCATGTCTTTTAAATTGTTAAAGGATAAATTCCAACCATTCCACAACTTGTCTCTTATGATGCTGTTATTCTTACAGGAAGCTCACTCTCCGTTCTATCACTCACACCATAGATATAAATAGCAATGGCAAATTTATTCCAAGCTTATCAAATTAACAAACATCTCAAAATTTTAGGGGTTTGCTTCGGCCATCAGCTAATTTCCCACTTTTTCGGGGCCAAATTAAAGAAAAAAGAAAGGAAGGTAGGCCTCTAAGTCATCAATCTGGACCGATCTATTATCGAAGCTCACCCTTTCTTTTCGCCTTTGCTAAATTTGGAGTATTGCCGGATGAGCGAGCATCATGAAGATTTTGTCGAATAAGTACCTGCAGGCTTCCAGCTGGTCGCCAAGAGTGGCAGCTGCAAAGTGGAATGCCTACTGTCTGACGATGCTAGAATACTCACTACCCAGTTTCATAGCGAGTTCTTCTGTAAATACGATATGATACATCAAAAAAGACTAAACCATTACTTTCACACAGGCAACTTAAAATTATTTTATATGCCAGACAGCCTCTAAAACTAAAGTGAAAATGTATAGCACTCAAAACTCTTTCTTTCAGTGTTTAGAAAATTGATTGATTATTGAAGCATTGATTAATCAGATTTGAAATTAATGTATTAGGTTGATAATTAGTATTGTAATTTGTAGATAAATATATTTTGATAAACAAGAGTTATATGGCTTAATTTTTTTAATTGATAAAATTAGTCTTCATGAGGTAGTTGCATAGAATTAAAATTTAATTAAATAGTCTGTTTTATTCTTCAACTTATATTAAACTTTTTATATATTTATATTCAACCTCATGGACAACTTTTGTCTTGCTCTTTCTTTCTCAAATCATTAGATTGCTAAATTATCAAACTCTCAACCTTGCAGACCTTAGTTTTCAAACTCACCCGTCCAATCTATTGCAGCCTTTATCGTAGAAATAATGCCTCACCTTCAACCTCCTCACATAAGTTTAGATAAAATTGTTTAAGCAAAAATTATTTTTTAGAAGAATGAGTCCTATTATCATCCTTTTTTTTAGGCCTGGACAGATTATGTAAATCAATGCATCCTTAACTTTCGAGCAGTATACTACCAGAATACCCTCTATGTGGAGGTTCCGCTACAAATCACAAAATAGGAGGTTTCTACTTCACTGATGGGTACTAAATTTGAGCTATAGATGTTCACCTAATTTACTAATCTTGAGGCGAGAGATAGACTCTTAAAGATATTTGGCCTTCCTCCAATTGTATTCAAAAAAAAGAAGATAGGCCTTTTTATATACGAGAAGCAATAAGATAAATTTGTGCCACAAGTTAATAGCCTTGGATTATTTATGGGAAATCTTTATAATAATGAGAAGTGGTAAGTATTGACAGTAATTGAAGGCAAACCTCCATCGATTTAAGAGCTCGCAACCTTTGATTGTATTGTTCTTCCTGGTAGCAATTTATCTGTGATTGGTTTAACACCAGAAATAAAAACTGCCCTATCATTTCTTGTTGAGGCGCACAAAATAAACAGAAATATGAAGATTTTAGGGGTTTGTTTCGGTCATCAGGTCATTTCCCATCTTTTTGGAGCCAAGTTAGCCAAAAAGGAAAGGAAGGGAGGCCTCTAAGTCATCGATCTGGATCGATCTATCATCGAAGCTCACCCTTTCTTTTCGCCTTTGCTAAATTTGGAGTATTGCCAGATGAGTGAGCATCATGAAGATTTTGTCGAATAAGTACCTACAGGCTTCCAGTTGGTCGCCAAGAGTGGCAGCTGCAAAGTGGAATGCCTACTATCTGACGATGCTAGAATACTCACTACACAATTTCATAGCGAGTTCTTCTGTAAATTTACTGAAGGATACTAAAAAAGGACATTGCATTATAATAATGTAAACCCTCTCCCAGGTTTTTATATCTAAGCAAGCCCCAGCCTCGAAAGTTAGAACATAGAACACTCAAGGATATTTTTGACTGTCTTTCGAAAATATTTCTAAGACTAGAACTGATCTTAATAGCTATTTTAGTCACAAATTTAGTGGATAAATAAAGATAGAGAATTTTTTTCATTAAATCATTTTTTGAATTTATTGTTATTTATTAATGAAGACAATTGTATATCTTATCTTCATCTTGATTCTGGCCACTGCGGACTATACATAGGATGGGTGGGAATATGCGTCGCCTCCTAGTTCAGCTGAAAAATTTGTGCCTTTCCCGAAAATTATCTGGACTTCATGGGATAGTGGACTGGATCATGTCAAAATTTTTACAAAGCTCTGCATCAACAATATGAACCATTTTGCGAAATTA
>Ga0302188_10001343_pt1 | contig 19472 bp, 20 predicted proteins | sample II_Bog_E2_1_FD_198783 | JGI IMG/M metagenome (GOLD analysis project Ga0302188, IMG submission 198783) | Peat permafrost microbial communities from Stordalen Mire near Abisko, Sweden - II_Bog_E2_1 | ecosystem: Environmental > Terrestrial > Soil > Wetlands > Peat | place: Sweden: Abisko...
CAAGTAAGAAGTCATGGAGTCAGCTTCGACGGGCCCAATCCAATGACTATAGATCGTTATTCGATCGATTCTCGCTCGATATCGAAGGCCCGTCACGGGGCGATTTACCGACACCAAAGCGCCTGGAGGCTTATGCGACCGATGCAAATGATGCGGGGCTGGCGGCGCTCTACACCCAATTCGGTCGATATCTACTGATAAGCTCTTCACGCAACGGTGGTCTCCCTGCGAATCTGCAGGGTTTATGGGCCGAGGAACTGCAAACTCCTTGGAACGCCGACTACCACTTGGACATCAACGTCCAGATGAACTACTGGCTGGCCGAATCGACGAATCTCTCTGAGTGCCACCTGCCACTGACCAGTCTTATCGAATCGCTCGTGATTCCGGGTAGAGAAACGGCAAAGGCCTATTATAATGCGCCCGGATGGATTGCTCATGTCATCACAAATCCATGGGGTTTTACGGCGCCTGGAGAGAGCGCGTCTTGGGGAAGCACCAGTACCGGCTCTGGGTGGCTTTGTGAGCATCTCTGGGACCACTGGCTGTATACGCACGACCGAGACTATCTAAAACGCGTGTATCCGATTATGAGGGGGGCCGCTCAGTGCTTCATGTCGCTGCTCGTTTCGGAGCCAAAACACGGATGGCTTGTCACCGGTCCATCCAACTCGCCTGAGAACGCTTTCAAGCTCCCGAATGGGGACGTGGCCCATACATGCCTGGGACCGACCATGGACGAGCAAATTCTCCGAGAACTTTTTGAAAATACCTCCCATGCCGCAAAGGAACTCGGGGTGGATTCTGAGTTCGCTTCAAATTTGGACGCGGTTAGGCAGAAGTTGGCGCCTAACCAAATTGGGCCCGATGGCAGGTTGCAGGAGTGGTTGGAGCCGTATGCGGAGGTCGAACCTCACCATCGCCATACATCGCACCTATATGGTTTGTTTCCATCGGATCAAATTACAAAGTACGGCACTCCCGAGCTGGCAGAGGCCGCTCGCAAGACACTGCTTGCCAGATGTGACGAGAGCACGGGTTGGAGCATGGCATGGAAGATATGTTTCTGGGCCCGACTCGGGGACGGAGACCATGCCGAACGGCTCCTTCATCGCCTCCTGAGACCAACCGGCGCTGTCGGCTACAACATGACCAACGGGGGCGGAACCTATCCAAACCTCTTCGATGCTCATCCTCCATTTCAGATCGATGGCAACTTCGGCGCTACCGCGGGGGTCGCCGAGATGCTGATGCAAAGTCACCGGGAACGTCCAGACGAACCGCATACAATCAGTCTATTGCCAGCATTGCCCTCCAAATGGAAGGCTGGCGAAGTCAAGGGTCTGAAGGCAAGAGGTGGAGTTGAAGTCGACATTACGTGGGCCGACGGACATCTCACATCGGCTCGAGTCCGCTCGACGCTTAGCACATCGCAGCTCATTCGAATAAGAACCGTCACACCGGTAACCGTGCAACTTGGCGACAAGAATCCACCCGTACATCAGGAGGCGCCGAATGTGATCAGCTTTAATCTTGCCGGCCACGGAGTTGCATTCATCAGCGGATAGCCGCTCTCGCATGGTAGATGGTTGAGTTTTTGAATCTTTACGGCTTCAAAGCTATCTCAATCAAGCGCTGATACATCTGGTCGGGTAAAAATCTCCACTTACTATGAGCGCGACAATACGATTGGTTGAATTAGGGGATGCTGAGCAGATTTCGGCTATTTACCGCCAGTTCGTGCTCAATACGCCGGTTTCCTTTGAGTCAGAAGCGCCTGATCGAGCTGAAATCGAAAGGCGCATCGACTCGATCCGTCCAAGCTATCCATGGCTCGTTTGCGATGACGGCGGGCGAGTTGCAGGTTACGCTTATGCAAGTCAACACCGTGTCCGATTTCACTACCAATGGTCGGTCGATATGACGGTCTACGTTCACGAGGATTTCCGCCGACGACGCGTCGGCTATGCCTTATATACCGCCTTACTTGGCTTGCTTCCCCTCCAGGGGTTTGTCATGGCCCATGCGGGCATTACCCTTCCCAATGCGGGCAGTGTAGGCCTGCACGAGGCGGTTGGGTTTCGTCAAGTGGCGCTCTATCAAAACGTGGGTTACAAACTCGGCCGGTGGCATGATGTGGGGTGGTGGCAGAGAGGTCTTCGTAGTCCGGAACTCGATCCGTCTAATCCGCTGACTGTAGAGGAGTCTCAAGCCATGCCCGAGTGGCTAGAGACGGTTAGACGAGGTCAAGAGCTACTTACGATCTGAAAGGAACAAACACCGGATGTCTGAATTAACCCCTGACCAAGACGCAAAGTACCAAGCGGCCTTCAGAACCTGCCGCGATGAGATCAAGCACGAGTATGGCGTACTCGCAAACCGCTTGAACTCCTATATCACCTCGCAGGCGTTCCTGGTCTCGGGCTATGCGATATCGATGGGCAACATGAACCCCACATGGGGAAACCAGTATCGCTTATTATTCCCATTGTTGCTGAGCGTACTAGGAGTCGTCCTAACAATTCGAGCCCATCCTGGCATTGCAGGCGTTTGCCAAGTGATTCAGCATTGGCACGTGAAGCAGAAAGACCTGTTCAAAACCGGAGCCACGCTGGACGACTACAGCGTTCTCAAACACGATTCGGTTAAGAAAATCCACGACAGCAACCTGTTATTTGCCCAGACCTCCACCTGGATTTTTGGATCGGCATGGATCCTTATGGCAGGGCTCGCGATTTATCTGCGCTTCTTCTAGCTACCCGATTTTGTTTGGGGACTGAACATGGGGAACGCGAAATCGCCGGAGTCTCCTGTTACGTTTCGCATCGAGCCCTCATCCGTCCGCAAGTCGTAAATGGTCCGCTTTCCGTTCTTGTCATGGACCGCGAAGACGATGTGAACTCCATCTGGACTCCAGCTAGGCTCGTGAATCTCGCCTGGGATCTTGAATTGCTTGAAAGTCGGATCGTTTTTCGTGGGGAAGTTGATCATAAACTGGGGCGTCAAGGCTCCGTTTTCGACCGGACCGGCAACCACCACCACCGAAGAACCGTCGGGCTTTATTGCCGGAGCCCCGAAAGCAACTTGGTCGCTGCGTGTAATGAGCGCTGCCTTCTGGCTAACCACATCGAAGGTTAGCAATCCGTTTACGAACGGCTTTGGAAGGGGCTTGCCATTGGCATCCACCAGAGGCTGGTCGGGCCACTGAAAATGCTGAACCGAGTAGACGATGCTGCCATCTTTCGGGTTTACGGAAAAGTCGATATGGTCGCCCGCAGTAAGGGGTCTTGGTTGAGGGAGTTTACCGTCGACAGGCTGCATGTCCTGGATGATCAGGATTTCTCCATTCTCCCTGCGCATGACTCCGACAATGAACCTCTTGCCTCCGCACCATTGGGCCTCTCGGAAGCTTGTTCCAAGACTTCCGTACGCGCCTGTGAATTGGCCTTCCGTTCCTTTCTCACTGTCATCGTTCCCACCCTGTGACTGCGCAATCTCCTTGGTGGTTGGAGGCAATACTTGCTCGGTAGTCTGATTGCTAGGATCGAATTGTTGAACTAATCCGCCGCAAGTGATTAGAGCCTTGGTGTCGCCGTCGAGTTCATCGGTAGGCTGGGCGGAGAATCGAGGATTGCTTCTAGCTCTGGTGCCGGTGGTCCTTTGGTCAGCCGGCTTATCGCTGCCGGGAGCCCAGCGGAACAGGTTGAAGTTATGCTCGTTTCGATCGCTTATGAAGTAAAGGAAATTACCCCTTGGCGACCATGCCAAATCTCGATCCGTGGTCTTCGGTTTGTAACCTGCATCTTTATGGACCACTCCATCAGGCGATATAAGGACAGCCTGGTGCCCGTCAGGAAGAAACTGAACGGCGGCGATCCATCCAGCCGTATCTGATTGCATAAGTCGATCAAGGTCTGATCGATACTTAAGAAACCACTCCAAACCGTAGGTTAACCCCCCCACGACCACCACAAGGCAAACCGTGCGGATGGCAAGCTTCTTGCTGATCTTCGGCAGAATCGATGATTAATTATTATTGAGCGATCCCATAAACGTCTGTTCAAACTAAACGCGATCCGGGGCGCAAACGTGCCCCATTGGCGAAATCCCTTCCGGGCATTCTCTTTTTACCTTCTGGCTGAACTTCGAGAAGTTCAATTGAGCCGCCCGTAAACCCAATCGTAAGCGGATTGGTGGAAATGACGCATCCAGGTTCCCCTAATTGAGTCGACTTTCGAGCAATAGAGACTCTCAAGAATCCGAAAGCAGTGCGCATATAAGCGCCGGGTTCCGGTGTAAATGCCCGAAAGCGATTGTATTCCTCCGCTGCCGGGCGGCTTGGAGACAATTCTGCTTCCGCTCTCTCTACTTTTGCTGCGTTCGTGGCGAACTCACTCTGCTGACGAAGCCTTAGGTAGTCGCCAGATACGATTCGAGGCATCCAACTTGTTGCCATCTCGGCGGCGATATTGGAGAGACGGTCCTGTAATTCGCCATAGGTCTCGTCTGGTCCGACTGGCGTTCGAACGATCTCGATGATGTCGCCGGTATCCATGCCTTTATCCATTTGCATGAGAGTAACGCCAGACTCAAGGTCTCCGTTCAGCACGCTTCTTTGAATTGGGGCCGCGCCTCGGTACTGAGGAAGAATGGAACCATGTAAGTTGATCCCACCAAACTTGGCCGAATCGAGCACTCGTTGCGATAGGATTTGGCCATAGCTCGCAACGACTAGGGCATCCGCGTGAATAGACTGAAACATCTCAACCCACTCTGGAGCCCTGCTTTTTTCAGGGGTCTCTACCGGAATGCCAAGTTCGATCGCCAAGAGTTTGATCGGCGATGGGGTTAGTTTCAGACCTCTACCGCTGGGTCTGTCAGGCTGAGAGACAACCAAGGAAACGGAGGTCGCAAGCGCACGCAGGGAGGGTAGGGCAAATGAGCCCGTCCCAAAAAATATCAGAGACATGCTAGTTGTCCGTCAGCGTGATTACTCAACCGGATCATCTGTTCCTTCCGGATTTGTCCAGTGAAGCGTCTCCTGGATGACCTTGTCGATGAACAAAATCCCATCAAGGTGATCGATTTCATGCTGGACGACTCGTGCAGGCATGCCTTCAAGCTCGTAGGTGAGTTCTCTTCCGCGACGATCAACCGCCTCCACTTCCACATAGAGGGAGCGCTTCACATCTCCGTAGAGTCCGGGAATGCTCAGGCACCCCTCTTGGCCGACTTGTTCCCCTTCCGAGACAACGATCTTCGGATTGATTAAAGCGGTGGGACGCATTCCATCCGGAGCGATCACGATGACTCTTTGGAGGATTCCAACTTGGGGAGCAGCCAGTCCGACACCGTTCGCCTTTCGCATAATGCGGAGCATGTCATCGATCAATAGAAGCGTCTTCTTGTTGATCTTGGCGATTTCAGGCGCAATTTGCCGGAGGACCGGTGCCGGGATTTTGACAACCGGACGTTCGCTGTTTTGCACATAGAGATGCTTGTATTCGTCTGGAACGACGATCTGCATTCCCTGAATTATGAAACGTTTCAGGTCTTTTTGGTGCGTTTGAAGACCACAGATCGGGGAATGCCCGAAAGATCTTGCCTCGTTTCAACATGCTTCCAGCCATTTTGGATAAAAATGGCGGTCACCTTGTCCGCTTGCCGATAGCCGACCTCCAAAAGCAAGGATCCGTCAGGAAGGATATGCTCTCCTGCCTCTTGAGAAAGTCTCTCAAAAAACTCTAGGCCCGTCGGTCCACCGAAAAGGGCTTCACTGGGTTCGAAGTGGGAAACCTCTCTTGGCAACGGTTCGGCCTCTCCGATGTAAGGCGGGTTGGAAACGATAAGGTCGAAGGGACCACGTCGGATGTTGTCAAAACCGTCTGAGTTGACAAAATCTACCGACGCGCCAAGGTTCGCGCCGTTTCTTTGGGCAATCTCTAACGCAGCCAAGGAAATGTCGGAAGCAATCACTCGAGCCTCCGGTAATTCCAGTTTGATTGAGACGCCGAGGCAGCCCGAACCCGTTCCCAAATCGAGCACCTGAATGGGCCGTCCCACGGCTAGCCGCATTCTATCGATCGCGCACTCCAAGAGGACCTCGGTTTCCTGCCGCGGGATCAGCACGCCGGGACCCACCTCAAAGCGTCTGCCGTAGAACTCTCGCCACCCTAAAATGTAGGCAAGCGGTTCATGATCGAGGCGGCGCGCCAGCAGAACTTCTCCGGAGTCCTGGGGAAAGGAGTCATCGGCATGGGTGACGAGCCAGCTTCGGTTCACCGCTAGTACGTGGCATGCCAAGAGCTGAGATTCCAGGTCGGCAGCTTCGATGCCGGACTTATTTAATTCGGCTCTTGCAAATTGGAGCCAACTTCGAACCGTCACTCATCTCTCCTTTTCCTACCGATCCCTCTATTCCAGCATTGTCCCATTGCGGTTGCCCTGATGGACTATCGAGACGCTTACTAATACTTTCTGGCAAAGTCTCGACCTCAAAAACCGGGTGATGCCAAGGCTCGTATCGCATATTGGGGCTGAATTTGGTTAGGCTACCGAGAATTTGTCGAGCTTCTGACGCATCTCAGCAACGAGTTCGGCTTCGATGTAGATCCCATCCTCCCGGTACTCCTGCTTGAGAACCCTGCCGAAATCGTAGCACTCTTGCAGCATCGACTGGCTTTCGTATGGAATCACCGCTTTGACGATTCCGAGTAAAGACTGCACTTGCCTCTTGATGGCGGTCTGCATGTCATGGAAGCCATCGCCTGTGAATGCAGAGATCGCTACCGAGTTTGGCCATTCGGCTACGATTCTCCTAAGTTCGACTTTGTTGGGCACTAAGTCGATCTTGTTGAACAGCGTGATCATCGGCTTGTCGTGGGCGCCTAACTTCTCAAGTGTTTCCAAAACCGCGTCTCGCTGAACCTCCCAAGCCGGATTTGAAAGATCCACGACGTGCATGATGAAATCGGAAAAAGTCACTTCTTCGAGCGTGGACTGGAACGCGGCGACCAAGTGCGTCGGGAGATTGCGTATGAACCCGACTGTATCGGTCAGAAATAGCGCATAGCCATCTGGCAAGTCTATCTTTCGCGTTGTCGGATCCAACGTGGCAAACGGCATGGCGTCCGCGAGGAAGTCCGTTCCCGCCATGCGATTCATCAATGTCGATTTTCCTGCGCTCGTATAGCCGACGATCGAGGCAAAGGGAAACGGATGCTTGCGTCGTCCAGCTCGTTGCTGAGCCCGAACCCTCTTCACTTCTTCGATTTCTTCCTTAAGGCCGGAGATCTTGTCTCTCGCCAGCCGCTTGTCTGTTTCAAGTTTGGTTTCGCCCGGTCCCCTCATGCCGATACCGCCTTTTTGTCGCTCAAATTTCGTATAGACCGACATGAGCTTCGGCATCATGTAAGTGAGCTGGGCGAGTTCTACTTGGAGCATTCCCTCGCGGGTTCGAGCTCTTCTTGCAAAGATATCAAGAATGAGTTGAGTCCTGTCGATGACTTTGCACTTAAAGGCCTCTTCGAGGTTCCTTTGTTGCATTCCGCTTACTTCGCTGTCGATAAGTACAAGATCTGCTCCAGAATCTTTTACAAGGGCGGAGATTTCTTCGACTTTCCCGGTACCGACGAACGTTCCTTTGTATGGTCTGTCCAGACGTTGTCGAATGGAAGCAACCGGCTCAACCGCTGCCGCTTCGCACAGTCCGACCAACTCGTCCTCAACTACCTGGTCTTCTGAGTCATCTTCATTTACGAAGACGAGGACGGCCGTCTCAATTGGGATCTCTAAATTCTGAAGGGTTTTTGCCATTCAATTCTCTGAAGGCGATTCATTCTTGGAAGGCGTGAGAAGATCGAATTAAGCTCAATTGTAAATGCCGATCAACCTCTTGAACTGACGTCAATGCAGTCAGTATGAATCCTCTCGGGACAAACGTCTGAGCGCGCGGCTCTTGTAGGCTTGTCCCAAGTTCACAAGGCATACCTATTGTATATCTGATCAATGCCGTGACGTTAGAAAGACGATCTCAAATCCCGGTCCTTGGTAACGGATTGACCTTCCAACGGTCAATTCTCGTCTCCATCGCTGAAGCGGGCATGAGATCGTCCCTTGCACAGTGGCATAGCCTAAAGGCTAAACAACGCGTAAGTCGCGGATAGGCTGAGTCCGTCGAAGTCAAAGATTCCCGAAGGGGTGAAGAAATTGTAGGATGCCGAGACTCTGATCTTGGAGCCGATTTGAATACCCGCTTCGAGACCTCCCGTCGCACCGAGACGTTTCACCCCGTAATGATTTCCAAGCGTATCGGTGATGCTGTAATCGTAATAGGCGATTCCGGCAAATGGTCGAATGTAGGGAAGGATGCCCGTGCTGGAATCCACACCAAAATGATATTCGTAGCCAAAAGTATAGGGCACGATAAACAGCTTGTTCCCGTTGCCTTCCGCGACAATGGCAGTCAATTCCGGCGTAATCGAACCATCGGACGGCCGACTGGTACCAGCCCCGCCAAAACCAAGCTGGAATGCTCCCGATCCCAAGTCCTTTCGGATCTCACTGCTTGTAGGGATGAAAATTCCTATTGATGGTCCCAAACTGGCGGTCGGGGCGGACTGCTGCGCAAACGCAGATGACACGACTGTGATGAGCGCTCCAAGCGCAAATAGCGGCTTTTTGTTCATAGTGACCACGTGGGCATTTTAGCGCCCCTGGAGAAAATACCCGTTTGCAACGGTCTCAATCTCTTGTGCAACTCCTTTCACCGCCGCGTCGAATATCATTTTTCCCTTTTCGGCGGTGGCTAGAGTTGCGTATCCATACGATCCCTGCTCCGTAATCTCATCAAAATGGTGAACGACTCCTACGAGGGGCGGTGTTGAAATGAGGCCATCGTCCCGCAGCATCTCATTTCGAACCAATTCTGGATGCAAATAGAGCATCATGCTGGTTTCTGCTTCGCACGCGTGTCGCATCTCTTTAAGGGGCCCCGTCAAAACATCCGCGATTGCCTCTTTAGCAAAGTCGAAGTATCCGGCATGTCCAAATGTTGACTCTAGATGTTTTGCTTTGAGCTTTCGAATCGCTATACCGTTAGGTTCGCGGTTTCCTCCATGGCCATTGAGGACGTAATACCTGTGAAATCCGTGCAGCGAGAACGACTCGACGATGCTCTCGATGGCGCCGATGTAGGATTCAAATTCCAAACTCAGGGTCCCTGGAAATCTTAAGTGATGGCCACTCGCGCCAAGCCAGAGGGTTGGCGCCAGCAACATTCTCTTTGGAAGCGTCCTTTCAACCGCTTCCGCAACTGCGGTCACGAGGAGGGAGTCAGTGAATAGGGGAAGATGCGGTCCATGCTGTTCGAGAGATCCGGTCGGGATGACGATTACCGCCCCCCGATCGAATTCGTCGATTTCTTGCCAAGTGGCATCCTGCAGCTTCATGGACCAAGCATACCAAGACCATTAGCCATCCGGATAAAGGTTTCGAATCAGCATTTTCACCGTCGCACGGAGGTCCTTGTCGTGGTGGATCATTTCATGGATCTTGGTGTAAGCATGCATCATCGAAGTGTGATCGCGATCCCCGAACAAACCCCCGATGTGCTTCCACGAGTCACCTGTGATCTCACGAGTCACGAAGACGGCAATGTGTCGGGCATGAACAATTGGAGCCTTTCGCGATGTTCCTGTAATATCGTCTGTAGGGATTTTATAGTGCTTACTGACGGTGTCGACAATCTGGTTGAACGCAGGCTTTGCCAGCATCCCAGCCCTATAGTGCGTTTCCACCATCGTGGAAGCAATTCCCATCGTGATGGGTGACCCCTCAATGCTGGCCTGTGCCGCCAATTTCGTTAACGCGCCCTCGAGAATCCGAATGTTCCCGGGTACGTTTTCTGCCAAAAACATTGCAATAGAGTGATCAAGTTCAATCCGCTCGTGCACTGCCTTTGACCGCAGAATTGCGCACCTGGTTTCGGTATCGGGCATCTGAATATCGGCAACCAGACCCCACTCAAAGCGAGAACGAATGCGCTCGTCAAGCAGATAAAGGTCACGAGGGGGACGATCAGAAGTAAGCACAATCTGCTTCCCAAGCGAATGCAGGTAGTTGAATGTGTGAAATACCTCTTCCTGGGTCTTGTCCTTGCCAGCAATTAGTTGAATGTCGTCGACCAGCCAAACTTCCACCGATCTCTGAGATCTTCTAAATTGCTCGATTTTTCCGTTTTGTAAGGCGTTTACGAACTCTTCGGTGAATTGCTGGGCTCCGACATAAGCCAACGGTGACTTGGGATGGGCGGCAAGAACCTCTCTTGCAATGGAATGCAAGAGGTGTGTCTTGCCTAAACCTGAAGACCCATAAATGAACAGGGGGTTGTATTTCTTGCCTGGAGCCAAAGCGACTGCCCTTGCGCCTGCAACCGCCAAGCGATTGCTCTGCCCGACCACAAAAGTATCGAAGGAAAATCGCTCTGCGGGCCGAAAGCCAGTGTCGACCACTGAAGAAATATGAACCGGAGGCGTGTGTGTCGACTGGGTGGTTTTCTTGTCTTGAAGTTGGGTCACCAACTCGATAACGACATGCGCTCCAATCTCATCGGAAAGAAGAGTCTGGATAGTACCTAGGTATCTTTCCTTGACCCACTCCATAACAAACCTGCCTGGCACATTAATCTGCACGATGCCATTGTTGTAAGAGACTGGCGCTAATGGGCGAATAAATCTTTCGAACCAAGCGGATGGAATGTCTGGCCCAAGTCTTTTAAGAACACCGTCCCAAGCGCGCTGCAAATCGTTGGATTCTGTGGAGTTCTCATGGCTAAATAGGTCTTTCATAGTCTCATCGATGGGCGATGATTCGCCGGTTGGGGATGGGATTATACACGCATCTTGTAAGACTAGGTTTGGCCCTAGTGGCCATAAAATGCCCTGATTTGCCCTAAAATCGCATGCATTACCTATAAAAACGAATATATGATACTTTTCCTGACTCTAACTCATTCATACAGATCTTAGGGTCAATGATCTCAAAGTTGTTTGACAGGCGTCTACGATAAGGCGAAACCTGATATTTACACTGGCTCCGTGTATCAGCGAACTTCCGAGTACCATACGTTCATGTCGTCAGACCTTAACAAACGACGCATCCTTGGAGTATTGGGAGGTTGCGATCTCTCACCGGAGCGGATAGCAAGTTGGGCCCGTTCGGCTGATTTTGTTGTAGCCGCGGACGGAGGAGCAAATCCACTCTTCGAGAATGGCATCGTACCCGATCTCACGATCGGAGATTTTGATTCAATTAAGAATAGTACTAAAGAAGCGCAGAAGATGCTCGTCTATGCACCAGATCAGGATCGCTCAGATTGCGACAAACTGCTCGCCTATCTTTCTGAACGAGGTTGCACCCGGCTCACTATCTGTGGCTTTGAAGGGGATCTTGTTGACCATTTGATCGGTACGATCCACAGTGTCGCTCAATCCAATTTAGAGGTGCGGCTGGTCACACGCCGGGGAATTATTTGGCTCCTAAGAGGTCCCAGTTCGGTCTCTCTTCCTGTGCCCGCGGATACCCGATTATCTATGTTGCCGGTCACATTATGTAAGGCGGTGTCCATCCAGGGTGTGGAGTGGCCGTTGGCGGATGCCGAGATGAGCCCGCTCGGCATGAGCAGCCTTTCCAATCGTTCCCTTGGACCCGTACAAATCTCAATAGGGTCCGGCGTCGCTTGTGTTTTTCTGTCTCATGCTTCGCTTGAAAAACCGCATTGGCCCGAATAAACATTGCCGAGTCATGGCAAAATGGCCCAGTGCCCTTGGACACGCTCAAGCTTAGCTTCCTCGACGCAGTAGTCATCTTTGTTTTTCTGGCCGCCATCTTGGGGCTTGGTTTTTCTGCGCGCTTGCGAGACAATTCGATCCTGCAATACTTAGCTGCGGGAAGAAGGCTCTCGATGCCTGCTTTTGTGGCGACCTTGGTTAGCACCTGGTACGGGGGCATCCTGGCGATTGGAGACTCCGTCAAGGCATTCGGAATTGGGGGGTTGCTACTGCTTGGCGTGCCCTACTACGTCTTTGCGATCCTGTATGCGGTCTTCTACGCCAAACGGGTTCGAGAGGCCACTCAAATCAGCATTCCTGAGCGGCTGGCCCAAAGGTGGGGCCGGTCTACTGGATTGATTGGCGCAGGATTGGTCTTCATGCTCGCCGTCCCAGCCGCTCATGTTCTCATGCTGGGCACGATGGTTCATTTGGTAACTGGCTGGGGAACGGCCTTGTCGGTTTTTGTCGGAACGATCGTGGGAACTTTGTTTCTCTACAAAGGAGGGCTGCTTGCCGACGTCAGGGCGGGGCTCCTGGCCTTCGTTATGATGTATATCGGATTCTTCGTGATCGTTATTTGGTGTATTGTGCACTACCCTCCAGTCACGATGATTCGCGGTCTCGATCCTGCTTTGCTGAAGTGGGATGGAGGTGTGGGTTGGCTTGGGTTTGTCAGCTTCTTTATTCTTGGCGCCTGGACGCTGGTGGATCCTGGATTCCACCAACGGGTCACAAGCGCCAGGACGCCCGATTTGGCGAAAAAAGGGCTCTACGTATGCGTCGGCTTTTGGATGCTCTTTGATCTCCTGAGCATAACAACCGGTCTCTACGCAATCTTCCTCTTGAAGCCGGTACCCGATGGTTTGGAGTTTTTTCCGTTACTTGGAGACCAGGTCCTTCCTTCTGGGCTAAAGGCGGTATTCCTTTGTGGCATAACCGGGACAATATTGTCCGCAATGGTCGGTTACACTTTGGTAAGTGGAGCAACATTTGGCCGGGAATTCGTTGGACGACTGAAACCGGGACTAAGCGAACAAGCAGTTAAGAGTTGGACCCGAGTTGGGTTTGGAGTGGCATGCCTGTTGGCGATTGGAATCGCTTTAACGGTCAAGAACGTAGTTGTCGACCTATGGTACGCCTATAGCGGAGCCGTTGTCGGAGCGCTGTTGCTTCCTGTAACAGCTATTTACTTGCCTAAATTCGGTCTGAAATCCACGTCTGGATGGGCGAGTGCCTCAATGTTGACAGCATTTATTACCAGTTTCGCGTGGTTGCTATACGGGAAGGCAACTAATAACCCCTACTTAGATGTCTTTGTAGATGGACAGAAATTCACACTCGGTACGCTTATCCCCGGTTTGATCGTTTCTGCAATAGTGCTTGGCTTCGGTGAAGTGGCAAGCAGGAGGGCATTAAAACATGACTGACGAAATTCAAGAGCAAACGGCAATTGCCGAAGAAGAACCGGTTCACGAGACCCTGGTGGGCGATGAGTCTGCCATCGCAACGCCGATTCAGACGGCAAGACTTGTACTTAAACGTGGAGGAGTAATAACAGACATAGAGTTCGTCCTTCATCCTCCGGCAATAATCGGGCGTTTCGACCCAAGCGTGGGGCCCATCGATGTCGATTTGGGGGCACAGCCGGAAGGCGCCTACGTCAGTCGCAAGCATGCAAAGATCGTAAAGGATGACGGTGTCTGGAAGGTCGTCGACCTCGGCTCAAGCAATGGGACATTCGTGCTCCGAGATGATTTCGAGCGAGTCGACGAAGCTGAGCTAGTCGACGGTCAGGAATTTGCACTCGGAAATGCGAGATTCGTGTTCCAACTTTCCTGATCAACTGGGTAACACCCGATCTGGTAGCAACGTACCATGGCTCCAAGAACGGTAGATCCAGTCGAGTCGAAACCGCTTAGGACTCCAAATTCCCTTCCAAGGCGAGGGGAATTTGGGGATTTGAACACCAGAGGTAAGTCAAGCCTTTTTTGACTCAGGTTCCGCCACTTTGAACTGCAGTCTATCGATCGTTCAAACGCTACCCAAGGGCTCCTTCAGCGGTCGGAGTGATCGCATTCATCGAAAATGCGGGACGAGGCCAGTATGTGAATTCGCCCAGTGTCGCACTTCCATGACGCTTTACGAGCGGAATTGGACTATCGAGATGGTCTACCGTCAAGGACTCCGGTTGTTAGAGGATTTGCACTTCGTGGGACCCCGATTGAACCTCTCCAATGACGGCGGCAGATTCTCCCGCATCGACGAGTCGTTGTACTAACGCGGGGGCTATGAATCGATCAGCGATGATGATCATGCCAACTCCCATGTTAAATGCCCGATACATCTCAGCTTCGGGGATGTTGCCCGTCATCTGAATAAGGCTGAAGATGGGAAGAGGCGTCCATGACCGCTTTTCGATCACAACTCGAATATCCGACGGAAGGATGCGAGGAATATTGTCGTAAAGCCCGCCTCCGGTTATGTGGGCAACCGCATAGATGTTTTCAGTGTCCTGAAGCATCGGATAAACCGAATTGAAATAGCATCGATGGGGTCGAATGAGTTCAGATCCAATGGTACGGCCCAAGCCTGGCACTTCGTCACGAACCGACAATCCACCAATCTCAAAGAGCGCGCGCCGAGCCAGAGAGAATCCATTGGTATGAAGTCCATTGCTTGCAATCCCGATGACGGAATCGCCCGGCTGCATTTTCCCCCGCGGAAGTTTTTTATCCTGATCCACTACGCCCACAATGGAACCCACGAGGTCAATTTCGTCTTCGTGATAAACACCTGGCATTTCAGCAGTTTCGCCACCAACGAGTGAAGCCCCCACTTCCTTGCAAGCGATCGCCATGCCCCGGAGGATTTCCTCAAACATGAGACCATGAAGTCGGGAACATCCAAAGTAGTCCAAGAAGAATAATGGACGCGCTCCCTGGCAAAGGATGTCGTTGACACAATGGTTCACAATGTCATGCCCCAGAAAGCTGAAATCGCCGACCATGGCGGCGACTTTGGTTTTCGTCCCCACGCCGTCGATCGAACTGACCAACAGAGGCTTCTCGACGTCCCCGAAAGTGGGTCGGAAAAGGGCTCCAAAGCCACCTACGCCAGCCACAACGCTCTCAGAATAAGTGGCCTTAACGTCACCAAGTACCGCTCTTAAAGCACGTTGCGCTTCATCGATGTCGACCCCCGCCGACCGGTAGGTTAATTGCTCGTCCGGCATAAAAACAAGCGTACCAGCCAGAGCCCACGCTTAGGAGATAAGGAATGCGTTTAGTCAGTAGGTCTGCAAGTAATGAATACATGATCTATTTGAGATCCTGGGCAAGGTACAAACAACCTAGAATATGGAACAGCAGCGGATTCGGGTAGCGGTAGTTGGAGCAGCGGGGCGGATGGGGCGTGAAGTGCTTCGTGCCGTTGGGTCGGATCCCTCTTTTGAGGTGGTGGCGGCAATCGATCGAACCGAAATCGGTTCCAATACGCGCGACTTGGCCGGTGCGCTTGGCCCCGATCTCATTTTAGAGGAGCATCTTGAGGCTGCATTGGATCGCTCCAAACCCGATGTGACGATCGAATTCTCCCACCAATCCGTTGCCCTGGACCACGCAAGGGCCGCTACTGACCGCGGCGTTTCATTTGTTTTTGGGATGACCGGAATATCCGAATCTAACTTGGATGAAATGAGGGTCCTTTGCGAGCGAAGCGGGACTCCAGGTATGTATGTGCCGAATTTTGCGATTGGCGCCGTCTTGATGATGCATTTCGCGGAATTGGCCGCAAAATGGTTGCCAGATGCTGAAGTCATTGAGTTTCATCACGACCGTAAGGAAGATGCTCCAAGCGGAACCGCGATGCTGACCGCTCAGAAGATAGGTCTTGCGCGCATTCACGCTCCGACGCCACTTCCGAAGCCATTATTGAAGGCCGAAGGAGCGCGCGGCGGCTCTGTCTCAGCGGTACCTGTCCATTCCGTCCGACTTCCTGGCTTGCTTGCTCACCAGGAAGTTATCTTCGGCGGACCTGGCGAGACTCTGACGATCCGCCATGACTCGTTGGATCGCGCGTCATTCATGCAAGGAGTCAAGCTCTGCGCAAGATCTGTGAGGAACTTGCATGGCCTGACGATCGGTTTGGACAAGATCCTGTTCTAGTGTCGCATGCCGCCGTTTGGCCAAATGGGGTTTGGCGCAGCTTTAGAAGTGCCTTTCAGTTCGGTTTTGACCGGAAGTCATGAGGACCGGAAGGCCCTTGTCATCTAAGTAGACTTCTCGAAGGACTCCGTCGCGCACATCCCGGACTTCGTTGACCTCAAGTCTGCGGTTGCCAACGCTAATCCAACACTTTCCAATGTACGTTGTCTCAATGCGTTGCCACCCGTGATTCTCGATATCGAATACGGTACTTCGCACCGTCGTGTTTGGAACTGGTCGCAAGCGACTAAACCAGAGGTCGCTTTCATCGGCCAAGCTGTATCCGGGTGGAGGTGGATACGTCCGTTCAGTTGTCTTGACCCTATCCTCGACCGTCACCAAAATGGCGGTATAAGTATCGTCGTAGCGCACCTTTAACTCCAGTTCATGTTTGCCGCCTGGACCTGTTTCAACGACCGTCTCTTCCTCGCTTATCGGAAAAGCACGACTGTCGATCGTCTTTACCTGGATAATCGTCCGATCGATACCCCGCTTTTCGTGGCCACTAAGGTGGAACGTACTGGTTCTGCGTCCGTGCTCGAATTTTTCCGTGTACGTACCTTTTCCCGCGAAGACATCATTCTTGTAGCAATCAAGTTTGACCTCGGATTGGAAATGGCTGGCCGTAAAAACCAGGACGGGGATGATAGCGGCTTTGAACATATTGTTGACGATCAAATCTCTTCTACTAGTTGTTCGGCCGTTCTCGTTCCTACGTCGAAAGCGTCTTCTATATGTCCTCCACTGAGGCCGTCGCTTGCCACGAGCAATCGGGAACCTTTTGAGTTCACATTATCAAAACTAGCTAAGCTTTCGGGCTGCGAATACTTCCATCGCGTCACCGACCAAACCGTGGGGCTTTGGAACTTCGGGCCGTAGAGGCGTTCAATAAAGCCGGTCACCGTCTGTACCAGGGAAATGTCGTCCCGCTCATATTGAGAGTGGCTGTAGCTCGCGCTTAACTGCGCGCCGAGCGCGCTTCCACCGATTGGGGCTCGGTTGGGTGATTTGACGGATTCAAGGCAAAGCCAAGTCATCGGATGAATTTGTTCTGTGTCCAGCAGAGCATGGTAATTCGTCGATGGCAGCAGCTCATCAAACCCAAGAAGCACGCTGATGCAGGATCGATACCTAACGTTGGCCATTGGCCGACTCTCACCTAACTGCCAGAGCAAGAGGGTGATCTGTGGTACGGGCGGAGTCAGAATGAGTGCGTCGAATTGCTCGCCACATACGATGTACTTGCCGCGAGCCTTTTCAATGCCGACAACATTGTGTTCCAACCGGACGTCCAGTCCTTCTGCGAGTCGTTGAGCAAACGTCACGATTCCATCTTGGTAGGTGTATCGGTTCGTGGAATGGTTGCCGGGCGAGATTCTCAACCCTGAATGAAGGTAAATCGGCTTTTCGATCTTGATCAGACCCTCGGTGCTCAGCTCTTCCAAGAGAACCCGTTGAATTTGCTTTCCACGAGGAGCGATGCTGGTAGCACCGGTATCCCACGTGTAGTTGTCCTGGTGGAGAGTCGAAACTCGACCGCCGACTGATCCGTTTTTTTCAAAAACAACCGGGCTATGGCCTAAACGCTGTAAATATCGGGCTGCGGATAAACCACAGATACCGGCGCCAACAATACCAACTCTCAATCGATCACTATCCTGTCCATCGATGCGCCAAAAAGCAGAAATGCATGGCCTGTACTGAATATGCTACCGATTAGCAGGGTCCAGTCGCAATCGACCGTACCCCATACTGGACCCGGGCGTCCCAAGATGATGATGCTGACCTCCTTAATTTTCGCCTTTTCTCTCGCCAGCTCCGCGCAAACGATTACTCCGGGGTCTTTCTACGACCTGATGCACAAGCCGCATCGGGAAACTGACGTCGCGGGAGTCCTAAATCGATGGTTCGGTCAACAGGCCCTCCATGACGCAAATTCAGTAAAGCTGCAGGGACTGTATGCGGTTTGGGCCGTGTTAGCCTCGACGCCTCAAAAGGTCCACGTCATTTCAGAAGACGGTGGCTACGTACTTCCCCTGGAACCAGTTGGCCGAACCGGAATTTGGGTGGGTACCGACAAACTGCCAGAGGGTTACGGAGGCCGCTGGGCATACGAGGTAGATGGGCAGCGGCTGGGCGATTGGAAGCAAATCGAAGCTTATTCCGTTCAACCCGACAATCAACCGAATCCGGATGTGCCCAAAGGAACCATTACCCAGCAGGCAACTTGGCACAGCCACATCTTTGACGGGACCGACCGAGACTGGTGGGTTTATGTGCCGGCTCAATACAAACCGGAAGAACCTGCCTGTACGATGTTCTTTCAAGATGGGCAGTCGATGAAGAACTATGTTCCGACGGCTCTCGATAATTTGATCGCCAAGAAGGAAATGCCTGTGACGGTGGCAATTTTCATTAGTCCGGGTCACTTTTCCGGCGGACAGTCAAATCGGAGTTTCGAGTACGACACTCTGTCGGATCTCTACGCGCGGTTCTTGCTCGAGGAGATAGTCCCGGAAGTGGAGAAGACGGTTAAGCTGCGCCACGACCCTGAGAGTCGTGCCATCGCAGGCGCCAGCAGCGGGGGGATTTGTGCCTTCACTGCCGCCTGGCAACGCCCGGACCAGTTTTCGAAAGTGATGTCCTGGGTCGGATCGTTCACGAATATCGCCCATGGCGCCAGCCTACATGATGGAGGCCACAACTATCCGGCCCTCATTCGATTGACCGACCATAAGCCGATCCGAGTGTTTCTTCAAGACGGAAGCAACGACTTGGATAACGACTTTGGCAACTGGCCCCTCGCGAATCAGACGATGGCAGCGGCTTTGAAGTTTAAGGGATACGATTACAAATTCGAGTTTGGCCATGGCTTTCATAGCGACGCCCACGGTCGATACTTGCTTCCGGATGCTCTCCGATGGCTTTGGAGGGCCAATTAGATCGGTGAATCGGATCGGTCGGGCAGATAAGCTGGATGCGAGCTCGGCATCAGTCCGCTGATGTATTTGCCGCTCTTCCCAGGTACGTGGTCTCGGTTACCTCGCCGGGGCGATTACTGACAGAAACTTCCGCATCCTGCCGACCTCCATGGACGTACAATGGGCTGTAAATGGCAGAATCGGTAAATCGTGTCTATCAGGAAGAGGAAGCCGAGCAGATACTTCGGCTTGCCGCATCGTTGTCACCGTCTATCGGCACGATCGATCGTGATCGGTTACTCACAACTGCTGCCGAATTAGGAATCACGCCGGAAGCGGTCGAAGAAGCAGAACGACAAATTGCCGATATGAGGGTTGAGCAGGCTTATCGGGAAGAGTTCGCTCTTCGGGCACGGCGAGAGTTCAATATCCATTTCGTGACTTTCCTTGTCATGAACGGGTTCTTCTTCTTGATGAACGTGGCTACTGGCCTACACGTTATCTGGTTCATCTATATA
>Ga0302188_10001347_pt1 | contig 19463 bp, 18 predicted proteins | sample II_Bog_E2_1_FD_198783 | JGI IMG/M metagenome (GOLD analysis project Ga0302188, IMG submission 198783) | Peat permafrost microbial communities from Stordalen Mire near Abisko, Sweden - II_Bog_E2_1 | ecosystem: Environmental > Terrestrial > Soil > Wetlands > Peat | place: Sweden: Abisko...
CCCCAACCCCAACCCCAACCCCAACCCCATATATTTATGACAAATATCAATATAATCATCTTCATTCAAGAATTTATAATTTTTGTATAATCTTGAATAATTGATATCAACATCAGTCATGAATATGCAAAAGATAGTTAATAATCTTAAACATCAGCATAGAGATTTTAAACCCAGAATAAACTTCGAATAGGAGTTACAGAAAGTTGGAAAGATAGTAGAGGAGAAGGATATACCCTTATTTTAAGCATTGGTTCGCAAATAAAATATCAACATTCGTCAAAAGTTCAAAATTTATAAAAAACTAATCTAAAGCGATGATGAAAAGGATTTGATCTAGAGAAGTAATCATTTAATAATTAAGATTTTACTATCAAATACCTAGTTGAGATACACTTGAAAGAGTATATATATGGTAATTCCGAATCTAAGCCAATCCTCATGAACACCCTTAAAAGAATCAATCAACTTCAGTCAATCTCTTTGGAAGTACTTCCCAAATTATTTGTTGATTTGCCCATTGAGACGTACCAATAGTGTCGAAATATTTTGTAAATTTTGGATATGCTTACAAAATTAGCTGATGAACGTGCCATTCTCACTTAGAAAGTCAGTAACGATTTATCTAAAATCATTCTTGTGATACTTCGGTAGTTTAAATAGGGAAAAAGGATTATATTGGATGAGGGATTCAAGTTAAAATGGATGGAATACTTTGTAGATGTCCTTCGCTCGATGAATAATGTAGTTAGAATATTCCAAAAACAATTATCACCTTAGTTAATAGCGGAGTTGATTAAGGATATACATAAGATCATACAGCAGCATAAAATATTGACTAAAGAAGTACTTACTCAGTTGTATCTTCTACTTTTGTTTATTAATCCTGACTAATCACGTCCATAGGATAATAAATTATGCGCTGTTCATTACCTTCATGCTTGCAATGTTGTAAAGGGCATTAACATTTTGCAGCCTCTCATGTAGCTGATGCTTACTTTAAAAGAAACAGATCACAAATGTCAACTAGTACCCATTCTCCTCAAAGCTTTTCAGACTTACTACGCAACTTATCTTGATAAAGCTAACGTCTTTGATCAAGTTGTTTCGCTTTTTGATGTTGGAAGATCCATATATTCCTACCTTGAAGAAATTATTTCCATCATTATCAAAGACTCTAAAACACATTGGAGTTTAGAAGGAAACTTTATTAGAAAATTTTTTATATCCACAATTGCCCTCAAAAACAACATGGGAACAGAGATCATTTTTAAATAATGGCCAACGGTGATAGAAGATGTAATAACTCAAGCTGGCAGCATGGTCATCCCTTATGCTAACGAATGTGCTCTCACATTACTGACTCGATTGTATGAAGAAAGTGGGAAAGACTATAAGGTGTGGGCTTCAAGATGGATGCCACAGTATAAAAAATGCCTGTTAACTTCAAATAGGGGCCAAGTTCGTGGTGTTATCGAATTCATAAATCCTATCTTATTATCTATCAACTCGGAGCCTTTTCTTTTAAAAGAAATTCTGCAGCTCAATTAATCTTAAAAAGAAGGTAATTTGCTGATAGGAGTTATTTCACTATTAAAGTGTTTTAAACAGTTAGGAAAGATATCCATAGATAACGTGAAACGAATATTTGTGCATATTGATGATCCTACAATCAGTTTCAATAGTCAACAGATCAAAGACCTACTGCTTAGTCTAGAATCTTCTATAGCTCTCAAAGCCTTGGAATTCATAACAGGCCATCTTAAGTCTGCCCAGCCAATGGAACCCCTATAATTGGAGCTAGCTCTATAATTCTATCGTTATTCACTAAAAACTTCCCTTCCTGAATATAGAAAGAGCTATCTCAACGTCACAAAAAAGATGTTTTAAAGATTGAGAACAGTTTATTAAAATGAACTGACAAAAACAAGCTAAGAGTTAAAGAAAAATAAAAGATACAAGCCTAAATAATATTGGTTATAATTCAAATAATTTTTGCAAAAGTTAATAACTCTGTGCTATTAAAATGTCTTCCCAGATGTGATATTTGAACTTGCAAATCCTGCACTGTAAATTTTGCTGTTGGTGGGCACCTATTTTGGTATGGAAAAGTTGGAAGTGAAGAAGGGGCAAGTATTAGATCCTGCTTATATTCTCGCTTAAACCACTTACTTTGAACAAGCCAACTTCTAAAATTTACTGTGCTGCTTGCAGTCCTCGTATTAAAGTGTAAGATTGCTTGCCCACCAAATTCTAAGAATGTTTCATAATTTATCTAATACTGATCAGTTACTTCAATTATGGAGTGAATCCTTGGTAAATGCAAACAAGCTTACGATTAAATCGTATGAGTATGCCTGTCGTATCTTAGCCTTCATAAGTCAATCTTACAGTAGTATTCTTAGTCTACCTACCAAATACAAATTACGATAACTCAATATATGCTAACTATTTCTAACCATAATACAAGAGAGATATGAAGTGTTTAAATCACAGTTTGCCACTCAGGAGTAGGACTACTATAAAAATTTAATTCATGGTATACTGACTGTCTTCTCCTATAGCTTTGATCACCTAGCCGATCAAATCCGCACCAATCCCGAATATTATCGACCCTACTTTGCGGAGATTAAATTATTCCTAAATGAATTTTTCTCGCAGATGAACCAAGTTATTTTATTTTCAGTCGAGATCTGCTCTTCAAACATTTCAACTGTGGTGCTTGATTCATTACCGCAATCACAAACAGATAAAAAATATAAGGTAGATTGCAGAGGTCATTTTCTTTAAAAGACTAGCAAAGGAGTGGGAGATTTCTTTTAGTCACCTGCATTGTTGACCAGCATGGAGAATGAAGAAGAAGGTATTTAGAATATGTTGGTCGTCTCTTTCTACCTGCTAACTCGGGAGGCAGGCCTTGTTTTTACAAGCATTGGCAATTTGGTTGGTACTAATGTATCAAACCAGTACATACCGAATTAATCACTAGTGCAGCTAGTCAATACTTATTTTTATGCTCTTATTAACCTCAAACATATGGGCTCAGTTGATAGAATTTCAAGTGGATTGGCGAAGATGGCTAAGGTTATTTTTGATAATGAGGATAAGCAGCTGAACGGGTTGCCTGAAAAGCTATTGTCCAAACTGCTCGTTAATCTAGAACAGGGCAATTTTACAAATATTTTGCGGCGATCTGCAGGCGTGCCCTACGCATTCACTTGTTTACTGAAAAGTGAGGCCCTCTGTCGTAAACAGATGATCTCAAAAACGATTGCAACTCTTCTTTCACTCAGTGAAGAGAAGAAATAATCCACCATTGAACTCAGAATACATTCTTTAAATATCCTCAAGTAATTTAGATATTATATAGAAAATTGTTTCAGGACGGTGACCTCAAAAATGAGCTTGATCCCTTTGTATCAGCAGCTTTCATATCGTCAATTAAGGGCTTTACTGGAGAAGAGTGGGGAGTTAGGAATTCTTCCTTAATGTTGTTTTCAGTGCTTGCCAACCGAACAGTTGGTATTAAGCCTACCTTCAATCTGCTGGAGTTCTTTCATAAATGTCCTGATCTCTTACCTTTTTTTACAGAACAGCTGGAAAACACCAAACTAGACACCATGTATCCGCCTTTATATCCCATTGTGCTGCTATTATCACGTTTATTACCTTTTGATCTTAAGGATAAACCCATACTCAGCAACAAAGGTGAGTTGAACCTCAAACAGATCCGAAAATAAAGCCTGCTGAAACTGCTACCACTTCTTGAGAAGGCAGGCCTAAACAATAACTATATGGGTCGAGTGATGACTGCAAAAGCGATTCTTCCTTTCATGGAGATAAACAACATAATTCCCTATTGTTTAACTCTTCTTGAATAAATCCCTGAAATCACTAGCAATAACCTCCTCCACTACAAACTCACCACCTGCTATCAGCTATTTGCCTCACTTCATTAAATTATCAGTATATAATTTTCTATTTAGTTGAAGAGAAATATGAATTGAAGATGGTTGAAACAGTCAGCAAAAGAATAGATAGGGTTCTTATAAATCTGACGACTCTCATTGGAAGGCCTTATTCCGCAGTGGTTTCTGAGGCTATAATTAAGATTATTCATCATATTATTGAATACTATAGACAGTACATCAATAATACTAATTCTTACGATTTGTTAATCAACTAACTTCTCTATCGCACAAAAGCCATCATAAAGCAATATTTTAAAAATCCAAACTTGATCATATCCATGAATATGGGCGACTCCATAGCAACTAAGGAGATATTACATCTGCATTTAGATCTCCTCTACAAATATAAGCGACAGCCTGATTTGAAGGAAATAGTGGAAGCCTATGCTGAATTCTTACATTTTTTAAAGATTCAAATTAGCTAGAATGATTCGTATCTAAGAGTAGCTGATACTGAAATTATTTAATACTACCTCTAAAAAATAGTCTAATTTATTTTAGAATTTTAAAAAGGATAACTGCTCTAGCAAAGTATCAGAGAAGTAATTGACAAACTAGACTTGAGACAGATCGGTTCTGATAACGTCCTCATCAAGATATTAACTCTTCACTCCCTACTCAACGTGCCCCTTTCCTCACCCACAGCCAATTTTTTGAAAGGACTATAATAAATCACTAACAATCATTTCCTTAAAATAGCCATCTTCAAATACTTAGAGGCCATAAATCGTTAAAATCCTAGTTTACTTGTCCTCCTTCATTCATTCAGCCGCCCTGAACAACTTTAATAACTTAGGGAGTGTTGCGTGGAATATTTTGAGAACTATCCTTGTATTGAGTAAGTTCATTCCATAGTCATAATCCGATTGCTTGAAGATGAATAGCCAGAGATAAGAATACAAATGGCGAAAATAATGGCGATTAAATTGAAGTTGCCTCAATTAAATGAAGAAGTCCTTAAAAATTATATTTTATAACGACTAACAGTAGCCGGCTTTGAACAGTTGTTAGAAGAGGCTAGCGATTACTAAGTCAAGCTTAAGAATAATTAACAAGAAAGAATATTTTCGTACGATAAGCCGAACAAATATCGTAGCGACATAACTAATGTCATATATTGCTTGCTGCACAATCCTAATATCAAGAAATAGAGATAACAAATCGCTGCTGTTATCTAAAGACAGGCCAAACGATTGAATTTATAATGGAGTAACCAAGTAAAGTGCATCTAAAAGTACGCGAAAGACATCATAAACAGAAACGAGGTAATTTAAATTATATTTAGTTTCAATTTTAAACCATTATCAGGGTATTCTTACTATAGCATCCTGATTTGAAGTAGAAGTTGCTCATCATCTTATAGACTCACCCTCTCTTGCGACGCATTCACCAGAGATTCTTGCCCATATGATTTAATGTGTAATTATCAATAGTATTCATTAGATCAGCAATAAAAAAGTAGACATCAGCAAAACCCATTTCTATCCTTAGCAGTTTCATTCAATTGCAGCTATATCATATTCATAATCCGTCTTTTTTTCTGTAATGGGTAGAGCGCTATTGGTTTACTACCGAATTCCACAGCCCTGGGTGATGTTTGAGCACGCTTTTATCCAGAAAAAGAATTTCTATTGGTCTTGGAGATAGATACAAATATTTTTCTCCGGTTTTTGTCTTTCGTACGCGATGGGTTACGATTAATTTATTGGGGTTCAGTTCGAATCTGTTTTAAAGTTAATATCGACGAATTTCCAGTTTTATAGAGGGTAGGTGGTTATCTGCTCGAATCATAAATTGGATTGGTGGAAACTCTTGTGGCTGTATTATCATTGGTATAGTGTATTTAATTAATGGAATGTGTCATTTATCGTGATACTGAAATCGTCTTGAGACAATTAAATTGAAAGCTGCGTTAGTTGGATTTAGATTAATTCCACTGCACCAATTACTCGCGTTCAATCGATGTAAAGTCAATCATAGGTTTGGTGCCATAATTTTTGCTGGTGGGCAACTTACGAACCAGTTTCATTAACAGCTAAACTATAATAAAGTGTATATTAATATTATTGGAATATAGTGAAGGATACTTGCAACTATATTTGACATACATAATGCATCTAGATATTATCTGAAGGACAATTCATTCGGTAAAGCAAAATAAATATCATTAAACTATTACAATTTAAGAGTAAGACCCCTTTACCATTGACTGTTTCAATTATTATTACGCAAAATGCTCTAAATATAGCATAAATTACTTGGAAGATATTTGTAGGCTGGCTTACTGTCGTCTAAAATGCCCACATGTTTCAGTGCAGCAGAGATAAGCTATGAACAGAAGTAAGTGTCGCTCTTTTTCACTTCCGAACTGATCAGATACATCGGGTCGAATTTATACTTCTTTCCCATTGTGTTACGAATAAACTACTGTAGTAATACAATTTATCCAAATTTTCGCTATCCTTTGTATTGTCTCAGACCCACTCTAAAATAGTATTTTTTGCGAGGAAGATGTATTAGGGAGTCGAGTGTATACACTGCTACTCCAGTGTTGCTCGAAGATTAAAGAATGAATATTTAATTAGAACTGGTCTTTAATAGCATGGCAATGTGGTCATAGTCAGAGTTGGTGAAAATTCTCTGCACTTTAGACATTAAGGTTTTGTTTTTGAACAGGAGAATGTCAAAAGTGTCTCCAACTTACTTGAGTCGATTAATATCCATCCTTTCGACTTAAAAACCAAGAGAATCCATCGAGTATGAAAGGCTGAGGTTTCCATTCATTGCCAAATTTTACTATTATCTTTATTGATCAATTTACAAATAATTAAGCTCCAGGGCCTTGACAAAAGAATATATTTTTTTCTTAGACTTAAATTGAATGTTTAGTGACAGGTTACTTGTTTTGCATTTTGCAACCAAAATTGCGCAGCTATCCCTAATATTCTCAAGAGAACAGCGAGCATTTTTGAGTTCAATAAAATATTTAACCTTTTCAGCATGGTATATACGAATGTTGTGGTCCTCAATGTCGCATTGATAGGCATGATCCTTCTAATCCGATAAAATAACATCCCCATGAAAAATATTCTAGCATTTGGAAGCTAGCATACTCATTTTACTCACAAGCACATGTGGCACATTTTTACTTTCAGGCAGATCGGAATCGCTGATGATAGACTCGCTGGTTTCCTCCACTTCCTCTATCTCCATCAGTTCATGGGCATTAATCATTTTCTTGATTTCTAACTGTTTAGGGTATTTAATTTCGAGGCGATTGTTGCTGCTTTCTGGGATATTAATCTTGCTGTTGAAGTAGTATACATCATGTTTGTTTACATTCGAAGAATTGATGATTTCTATCTTTTCCTCACAGAAATTGAAATCTTCTTAGCCAGGCGCGCAAATGTCACCAAATCTTTCTCCACCTTCATCGCAAGAGGGGTCATCAGAGGCTATCTGGCTGACTTTCTTAAAGCTGATTTTCTTTAGAAATGGGCATTGCATACGTTAATCAATATAAAGAACATTATCTTTCATAGTGATAATGAACAGAATAATATCGAATGGACATATAAAAATATGTTCCGAGCTTTATGAATTGATTGCCAATATATTAAGAAGCTAAAAATTTAATTTGAATTTCATTACAATTCATACAATAACGATATGGCGAGTGAAGAAAAAAGCTTTCTAAGGGGATTTCCTAAAATAGAGCAGGGTTCCGATTAGTGGAAAATTATTGATTTCAAACTTCAATTGTCCCTTGGCACCAGCGCCGTCGTTATCAAAAATATTTATGATATATCCAACACTCATGTGAACTCTGCTTTTAGTAATAATGCCAAGGGAAGTATTATTCTTGAATCATTCCTGCCTACTTAATAGCTTAATGATAATAACAAACTATTCAAAGTGTGCACAAAAGGGTATTAAATTTCGGATGAGGGTAGAATTTTTACTGTAGGATTTAACCAGATAAAAGATTCAAAGAAGGAGATGAGTTGCATCATGAACAAAATTGCAGTGGGTAAGTCCTACTGTTACAATAAGAATAGTTTTTTAGCTAAACCAATTGCCTGCCCTGAAGCATTTTAATCAGTATACCTTTACAATTAGGAATAAAATCCCCAAGTATTCAAACATCAATACGTCGTGTATAAAAACCATCAAGTATCGCCTGTCTTTGTGATTGACTATTCCGTTAATACTGATAAATAGCAGCAGGCAAAAACACCACTTTGCGATAATTGCACCAAAGTGCCTCCTGAACCTGCGAAGCAGTACTGTGTCACTGAAGATGCTTACTTTTGTCAAGAATGCGATCAGGAGTATCATGCTTCTAAAATAGCCTCAAAGCATCATAAGGTAGATATAGCAGACAGGCCTAAAACATTTGGTCATTGTGATAAACATGATCCAATTGAACTTTAACTATACTGTAGCGTTTGCAGTGAAGCTCTTTGTGTGAATTGTAAGATATTTGGTAACCATATGAGTGGAGAGATGGCCAAACATCCCTTGATAAAGCTAAAAGACGCTTATTCTTAAATCTCATCAAAAGTTAAAGAGATGGATCCCAATATATAAAGAAGAAAAAATCAACTAACTGATGACCTGAGCAATATCGATATGAAAATCAAAGAAATTAACGAAAGAGCCACCAAAATCGAAGAGGAACTTTACGCAAGCTTTCAGAGAGCTTTGAAAGATTTACAAACTGAAACTGAAAAGAAACTCAGCTTCCTTATATGTGATCAGTTAGAGCTGAAAAGACAGTATGACCACATTCTATGGATGGACAGCTTTATCAAGCATCAACTGTAAATACAATCACCTCACTAATTCTTAAATAGTTGGTATAAGTATTTTTCATATCATTTAGGTTTTCTAAATATAAAAGGGAAGTGCTTAGTTTAAGCAATTTGTCCATTAATACTGAGGTCAAGGCCGATATGAAGATGGAAGGGGAAATCAAGATCATAGTGGAGGGCAAATCCAAATCAGGAAATCAAAACATTGACAAAGAAATGGCTCATATGAACGAATACTCCTCTCCCACGAAGATAGGAGCTCAATCAACAGCTGACAAAGAGTTAGGATCGACGCAACTTAGAAAGACCATCTTCAAAAAGCACTACAGTGAGAAGATAAAGGAGATGGGGCAGGAACCAAGCATGATCAAAGGTTCGATGTCAACCCTAAACAAAATCAACTAGGATTACAAATGATTGCATTTCATCTCTTAAATTAAATAGGGAGAATTATTATTATTACAAAGATGAAGTCTTTGAGGTAATCAATCATTTATTCAGGAAAAGGATCAGCGAAACCATCCACAAAGAGAAGTCCGAAGAGAGAGATCCTTTCATTCTGGCCAATAAAATCAATCGAGAAACACACTCTAGTCAATCGAACTATTTAGCTAAGACTGAAGGAAAGATGTTTCATAAGCTAGATATTGAAAAAAGAAGAATATCTATCAGTTCAACTTAATAAAAGTAATTTCACGAAAAAGAGCTAAACTTACCGAATCGTAACTACTAATTAATTATAGTTTCAAGAAAGTCCCCTTTGTTGCTATAAAATATATCTTTGATTAAGAATCGGAAAAAAAGGGATGTCATCAATTCTCTTTTTTATCCGAGCAAGCATTTTATCAAGAAAATAAAAATGAAACCCAAGTAGGATTAAAATAAACTACTATCCTATAGTCTAACTCATTAAGGGATGAGAGTCAAAAACTAGGACAGGATAGTTTTGGAAAAGTTGATAGTAGGGGATCAGGTCTATCAGTATGCTGCTGTGTTTGATGGGCATGGCGGAAGTATGACCTCTCACTACCTCGCCAATCACCTCCATGTATAGATTAAGTCTTAATTATTGAAGGGAATATAACCAGCGGAAGCAATAAAAATTGGCCTTGCTAAAATATAAGAAAAAATTATGAAAAATCCTAGAATTGCCTTTAAAAGTGGCTCTTGTGCTCTTATATGCCTGCTTTTAAATGATAAATGTTGGGCTGCCAATGTTGGAGACTCAAGATTACTTTCGATAGACAAAAACAATAATTTAGCCCAAATAACCAATGATCACAAACCTGAAAACTAAACTTAGAGGAGAAGAATCTAATATTATGGAGGCGAAGTTTATCGCAACTTGCCAAAATAAAATAGTTTAGTTTCTGACCGTCGAATACCATATCGAGTTCATCCAGGTCGACTTTCCGTATCCCGCACAATTGGAGACTTAGTTATTAAAAAAAGCAGTCCTAATATTATTATACCGGATCCAGAATTATTCACTTTCGGTTTAAATAATCTGCGCTATCTTTTGTTATTTACAGACGGAATGTATGAGAAACTGAGCAATCGAGAGATATGCTCTTACTTTCTAACTCCCCATATGCAAGATGGATTTATCTAACTTTTTGAATAAGCAACCAAGCGACAGAGTTAAGACAATCGTTCCTTAATTGCTATTCTAATTGGCGACTGATTGTATATATCCATTTTGGGAAGAAAAATTAAAAATTATGGATAGGTGTTATTAAAATTGCGGACATAATAACTTTATTCATTAAATTTTTCTTCTTTATCAATCTGCTCACTGAAGTGAAAGTAATGCGCTGATGAAATAAATATGTTAATATTCAAGTTAATTTCTTTATTGATGCTGTAATAATGCGAGAGAATATTCTTTCATTAACTATAAGATTATAATAAACTCTTCATACTTATTTTTTATAGAAATGGAAAAGAGGATGAATGAGTTGATACGTTACTGTTAAAATTGATTGAAAATAGTAAAATTTAGTTCCTTGTTTTACACTAAATAATATTTTTTGTGGCGATTACAAATCTTTATTCATAATCATATGCTTTTCATATTGTTAATAAGATCATTATTTTAAATCAAGTTCTCCTGCGATTATACTGAAATTATGTAAAAACAAATCATCTCTGCATCAGAAATTATCCTATCTTGCAGCCTTATATCATAAGATCCAAGAAGAATTAATTATAATTAATACAATGAATACTTAATAGGGAGAACTTCATCTTTACAACGATGATCAGCCATTTTAGTAGAGTGTCAAGGCCACAAGCAACGAAGCCAAATTAGAAATCACCCTCAAGGCTCAGCGCTCTCAAGTTAAACTCGGAGAAAAAACCATGTTACCAGCAATGTGCTCAATTAAAGCAAGTGGAGGAACTCGCACCAGTGTTGATCTCATTTGTGTTGTTGATGTTAGTGGCTCAATGAGTGGAGAAAAAATCAACCTTGTTCGCTAAACACTGCGCTTCCTTATTTAAACCCTCACTCCCTCGGATCGACTTTCTCTTATTACCTTCAATGATGAAGGAAGGAGAATATGTGGGTTGCGTACAGTTACTCAATAAAATATGGTTTTCTTTTCCACAAATATCGGCCGACTTGAAGGTAGAGGGGGAACTAGCATTGTCAGCGGTCTTAGCATTGCTTTAAAGACCATTAGAGATCGAAAAGTATCAAACAAAGTTACTTCTATTTTTTTGCTTTCGGATGGTTTGGATGATGATGCAGATGAGTAATTCAAAAAGGTTCTTAAACTCCCTGAAAATACTGACCTAGGAGCATATAGCATCCACAGTTTTGGCTTTGGAAGAGATCATGATGAGGACTTGATGAATAAGATTTGTAAAGTGAAAGATGGAAGTTTCTACTTTATAAAAGAGTTAGGTACCCTTGATGAGGCTTTCTGTAATGCCTTAGGTGGAATCATTTCGATGGTTGCAAGCAATATTATATTGCAAGTGAGATCTGTGGCTTCTGGATTGGTTGAAGGAGTCTAAATTAGCAAAGTTTATGATTAAAAATGGACCTATATTAAGAAGGGAGAATATCAAATAAAGCTGACTCAGATAATGACTGATATATCAAAGGACTTTGTATTCTAATTAACTATTCCAGCCATTGAGGGCGAGGTAGGAGATCTAGTACGTTAACACGTCGTCGTTGAAAGTATATTTAGTGCTACAGGAGTAAATAAGGAAGAAATGAGTGGAGTAGCTGCTTTATCCCTAACCCTTATAAATCCTCAATAGTAGATAGCTGAATAGCTATAAAATATTGATGTGATTGAGAATTACTTAAGAGTGAAAGCAGCTGAGGCCATAGAGATAAATATGGAAAAAGCTGAAGAATACAAGTTTGAATAAGCATGCCAGGGAATCGACATGATGATATAAAACATTCAAACCAACAAGAGAGCTCGCAAGGAAAAGATGTAGCCTTTGATGAAGGATCTTTAACTCATTCGCTAAAAATGCTCTTAGAGGGAGTATCATCAATAGGGCAGAAAATGGATGGTCAATGCCCGCTAAGCTCACAGGAAGCAGGGCTGCTATCAGTACGCCAACCATGTGCAAAATGAAATGGTCAATAAACGCAGAGCTTACAAAAATGGATTTTGAATGATTGTCTTCCCATTCATAAATAAAGTATATTTATATCAATTCAATAGTATGAGCAATTGATTTAAAATCATATGTAACAATGAATCCATTGATTTAGCTGATTCTCATTTAGGCTGTCGCTTTGCGAACTCTCCAACTCTTTTTTTATCCTTTACTCTCTCTATCTTCTAGATTGCTTTATATCTCCATTAAGTTTCGTAATTTATTGCTGAAATTTGTTAGCTAAAATAGAGCGTGTCTATTCGTATCCGTCCTTTAATGGTGCTTTGACTTCCTTCTAAGCTTCTTTCTTCTTGGTTTATTTTTCTTTGGAAAAGAAGGAAAACAGTCCAGAAAATGTAAATTATCCCTTCTTGGCGTTTTCTTCAATTTGCTTGGCTTCTTGAGAAGTTTGTCCCTCTGCGAAGAAATCAATATTTTCAACGTCCTTCCTTTCCTGCTCTTGATCCTTTTACCTTTGCACCTTTGCCTGTGCTTCAAAAAAATCAAATTATTTTTTGATCTTATCTTTGTCAAGAACTTTCATCTCTTTAAATTGCTTCAGTAAGAAATCCATCACATCGTTTACGCATTCTTAAGATCGAGGGTCGTTGTGTCTACTGAATAAAGAACGGTTTACCCTTTTACTTATTTGAGTTGTTTGTCTTCTCCTGCATAAGCAGCAAATAGCTTTAAAGTGTGTTCGGCAGGAATAACCTCATCATCGACTGACACTATGAAAAAGGCTGGGCAGATGAGTCCTGGAACACTGTATTTGAGAGGGTTGATATTATAAATGCTAAAATTGGCCTTATCTTAAATGGTACTTGCAATAATTTTCAGTGCTCCAGCAAGAACAAACATGGGTATTTTAGAGTTCTTTCCAGCCAAATATTAAATATGAGCCTTCAAACTTCTAAAGGGACTATCGAATATGGCCGCTTTGACATCGATTGTCTTGCCCAAATACATCATGGCTGTGACTGCTCCCATTGATCTTCCCCAAAGTGCAATATCTTTTATTTTGTAATTATTCTTTAAATATTAAAGAACTAATCTTAAGTCTTATTGCTCATAGTAACCCAGAGTTACATATTCCCCTTATGCATTGCCACATCCGCTAAAATCAAAAGTACACAGTGCAATATTGTTTTTAATCAGTTTTCCAAGATATTCCATCCTGAATAAGAATACAATAACCCTTCAGTACGATTACCATTATTTCCGTGCAGATATACAACACAGGAATAAGATTCGCATTCTGCTGGAGTCCACAGTGAACATCCAAAAGCATAGTCCCTATCATTGGATAATTAAAAGTCTTCTCTTTTGACTTGGGCTCCTTCTAATGCAAAGCTGTTGGGGCCTAGTGTTTATTATGAGTATGAGGTTCTGGGTGGTCGGATGATAGACTTCCATATTTGTTCATACTCATTTTGGAGTTTACCAAGCAAATTCATCGATTAAATATAATACTGATAAACTAAATGATTAATACTTCAAAAGATATGTCTATTGGTAGAAAATAAAATGACCATATCAGATGATAACTTAGAGTTAGTACTTCTCCAAATCTGCCTTTTTACTTTTTAGTTGAAAAGAGCTAATTTTGTTGTTCGTGAGATATATGGTGCGCAGAATATTGTTTCTGTTGGCAAACATCAGGATCAACTGCAAGCTTAAACTGGTCAACTGATTTGAAGTTAGGTTTAGCACCTGTGTCGTGTTGTCATTTACCAGCAAACTTAACAACATTTTGAAGCCTTCGTCTGTTATATAATTTTTCACAAGTTTTATGATTTGGAATCGATATTTTTTAACGCGCATGTAGTCCAGAATATAAAGCAATAGGGTATCGTTTATGTCTGCGCCGACCAACTCAAGACAATTTAATGCTGACTGTCTATCCATTTCCACCATTATCTCTTGGAATTTAGAAAGGAATTGAAAGGATATTTATTTGGTGGGGCGCACAAATTTTAAATCTTCAGTTATTAGATTTAAATTTATAGGCTTCTCTTTATCTCTGCTTACAGTGCTTACTGCTTTGATAGGACTTATATCTTTTGGATTATAACCTGTTTTATATTTGTCTTCCATCTGTTCCTTCTGTTCCTTCTCTTTTTGATTATTGGAGCTAATGGTTTTGGAGTCGAAGCTATCAATGTTACTGATCTTTGGGCGACCTGCCTTCGGGGGAATGCTGCTTCTATCCATACTTTTATTTGACGCAAGTTCCTTGAGCTCTTTAAATTCCTTCAAATGTGACTATTTTTGAATTGCTGTTTATGATCGCTTTTGCTCGAGTTGGACAAAATCTTAATGCTGATTGGGTTTATACATTTTGTTAAAACTTTCTCTGCCTTTTTTAACTTATATGGCGATTGTCTTATTTTGACTTTTATACGAGTTGGCGCGGTCCAAAGTTTGATAGTTGGCGATTATGGTTTATTCCTTCTAAATGGCGCTTTTTGGCTTTGTTTCAGAATTATTTGTCTTCAGTTTTAATGGCTTTTCAGGAGAAAGTAGTTCCTGCTCACTGTTGGTAGATTCAATGACAGCTCGTTTCAGCGAGAATGGCATTTCCTGAATTTTAAACATAGCGGTCTGCATTATTCTCAATCCAATTTGTTTGACTATTTGATCAATATGCTGCTATGCATGCTTAGCGATATTTTCGACACTTTCATGCACCTCCTTGCATTTGTTTATGTATTGATCTATTTGCTCGAGGGTAATGACTCGCTTGGGTTTGCTGATTGTTTATTCGATAGCCGTCCTCCATTCGTTGTCGTATCTGTCCTTGAGATAGTCGTAGTCCCTAATGATTTGATCGATGTTGTTATCGATTCCTCCTTAATTTATAACAATTCCTTCGCTCTCTTGAAGCAATTCGCTCTATCTTTTTTTAATGATTTAGAAGTATGGTTTAAAGCAAGCTGTGATGTGCTTATGCAGACCCTCTTTCGCTCTCGCGCGCATTGTCTCCTTAATGTTACAAGGAGAGTTCGGCAGCAAAGTTTATTTTACTGAATCAGAAATTATATCGAATATTTCTTTCACTTCTCCCAAATCTACTTTACTGGCAGGCATTTCCTTACAAAAATTATGGGATTTATGCTCTCCAAATAGAGCACAATGTGAGCAAATCTTCTTAAATTTACAAGTTTAGCAGATGAGCTCAAGCGGACGAGAGTGCTCTCCGCAAATTTCGCTGGGTAGGGATTTCCTTTCTTATTAGCGTTCGTTGGAGGAGTATTTCTTCATATTTTTAATGATTTAGATAATACCAATATTTTTAGGGAGATCATCCGACACACTTTTGCGAATTACTACCTCTTTGCCACAATCACCCGGACAAATAAAAACTCTTCTGTTGGCTCTAACAGAGAGAGAATTAGTGATGCATTTTTCGCAGAAGGTGTGTCCGCATTTGGGAACAACTCGAGGAGCGCGATAGTAAAGATCGTATTCATTGCGACAGAGGGAACACTGTGAACCAATAGTCTTGCCTGCAAAATCGCTCATTTAAATATTACAAAGACTCATTCAAAATAAATTGCAATCTCAAGCCAATGGCATAAAAGGGTTGAATTAATCCTGAAAATGTTTAGAAGTCAACACAATTACAGCTGCAAATCCGATATTATAATAATCATCCGATGAGAGTACTATTAGCTGTGGTTTTGTTGGGAGTGGCAGTAACGCACATGATTGTGCAAAGTCCTCCAGCACTCGTCGAGATATTCTCTGCCAAATATCCTGATGGAAAAATTCCCTTCTCTATTGCCAACTATGGCGTCGTGCCATATGGCAAGACGATATCTGGACAAATAGGCACGCCCTCTGTTCTTTAAGATTGCATCTTCGAATAGCTTTCTGATTCTTCTGCTGGAGCTAAGATCCTGTTAGTGCAAAGGAACGATTGCTCCTTCACCCAAAAATCTATAAATGTGCAAAAGTAAGGTGGTAAACTCGCAGTGGTGATCGATACTGTAGTGGAGGACTCTGGATAGATTGTAATGAAAGACGACGGAAAGGGTCATCAGGTTAAAATACCAACTGTGCTTATTTCTCTCGAGGATGGGGAAATATTGCTGAAGTCTTTGAGATAGGGAGGAGTGGTTTTATCGGTCACTTTTTAAGTCGAAGCACGCTCTATAAGTAGTCTATAAATTTGGCTTGACATCAACGATCACCAGAATTTTGTTTTTCTGCGTAATCTGCAGCCCTATTTTCAAAAGATACAGCAACATGGTACTTACTAAAATATTAAGTTCAAATGGAAGTCGGGTACTCCACCAGTCGATGTGTTTCTGATTGTCTTTTTGCCAATTGCTTCTACGATGGCAAGTATTGCAAGTATCCAGAAAGTAATGGTTGGGGAGTGGAGGATGCCGGTAAATTGATTATTCGAGAACAACTGCGCCAATACTTTATCTTTAAGTCAGATCAAAGCAAATGGTGGGATTATGTACTGTCTTATGACGATGAGTGCATCGATTTGGTGACGGTTGATGAATGTTCGGCCAAAATAATTAAAAAGTTAGGCTTAGATAAAGGAAAGATAGATAACTTAGTAGAGAAATCTTTTGGAAATGAGGATAATGAAGTGCTCAGAATTTAATCAGAACTCAAGTATAATAGTTCTATTATTTACTATCCTAGTGTCGTGGTCAATAATTTTGTATACCGTGGAAACTTAGAACCCTTTGAAGTCTATGAACTCATATGTGAGAGCTTAACCCCTCAACCTGAAGGGTGTGAAGGCTTTATTAGTATCGACAGTTCTTCTAATATCGGAGGCTATATAGCAATAGGAGTGATCTCTGTGCTTGTGTTCATTCTCTTCTTAGTGTTTTGCTATCGTCGACTGGTTCGTCGTCAACTTTCCAGTACAATGAATAAACAAGTAAACGAGCTAGTGAACGAATACATTACAATGTACGAAAATGATAAATTCTCTCAAGGTGCTGAACTAAAATAAAAAAAGATTTATCCGACAACATAGTGATTCGATTATTATTGATACGTTAAGTCATTCGCAATATTTTGTTATACAAAAGAAAAAGCCTATAAATTCTATTAATTTGTTGGTGCATTATTGGAAATTATAAAAAGCTATCATCTATTTATACTATATTCTAATCGAAATTGTTATGGAAAATTAACAACTCAATACTTCAAATAAAAGCAAAACCAGAAAACCCATATTTCCGAAACGCTAATCGCATGATCAAACTGCTCAGTAAGGTATGAGCAAAACTAAGCCATATGTGTCCTTTTCTCTCAACAAGTTCTCACCCACTCACAGACCAATAAACTCAAGAGTTATCATATATCCAGTCTAAAGCAGAGTTATAAGAAATGATTCAAGACCAAACACAGGGACGCTTCCTATTAGAGTAAATATTTCTCAACCAAAACAACACCCTGTAATAATACAGCCAATGATGATGATGCAAACACAGCCTCACTCTTTCTATAATTCAAAACCCATTTTTAATCAGGAGAACAGAGGTTCGATAAATTAATCATTTATGAAAACTCAGCCAATCTTTATGAGAACTATGCAATAAAGTTTTTCTCCAAAAGAAAATTTCTTACAGCGAAGTCGGGTGAGCCCAACAATGGTGGCAGTTGAACGTGTGATGAAACCAATAAATGAAAACAGGGTTGAACGTTAGATTAGAGTGCTGAAGCCGGAAAATCGATGTTTGTCTCCATCAATTGTGATAAGACAGCCGGAAGAAGTTCGTATAATATAGAAGATTGGTTAAAGACAATTGGAAAACGAAAAGATCAGTAAATTAACAGAGGTCAACTCTCTACTTTCTGAAAATTATGAAATGCTTTATGAGGAGTTCTTTAACCTTAAGAACAGTATTCAGATAAATAGCAGCTAGCAGGATGTTATTGAGGAACGGACCTTCCTCAACAAGACAACCAACCAAATTGAGACCATCTTCAATTTACAGACCCATGCAGCCCTTTCTCAAATTGACGAAATATACCGCAGGAGAAAATGTAATGCCATATGCAGCAAGCATAAAATGAAAAATTATGTACTGTGATATCGGTTATTTTTTACCTTAAATTTAAAATATTTATTTTGCAATGCTTTTAAATTATTTAATTGCCTCTTGGGACATTGTATTACAAAATTTTAATTAATTTGTTTTAATTCTGTTATATAAAATGATAAATTCTTGATCGGGCATATTCTAAAAATTTTGTCTGTAACATCTATTTCCTTTACATTTAACAAATAGATAAATGGATAATAGATTCTGTTTCCAGAATGTTATTTATATCATTTATTTTGTTTTTTTGGTCCATTTAAAATAGGAATGCTATTTTTGAAAAGTATCTAAATTTCAATAATAATCTTCACATTTAACAGATAATGAATAGAAGAAATTATACAGAAGGCGTCTTCATGTATAAAATGCTTTATTCATCATAAAAATCAAAAGGAAGTTACCTACCTTACAATACATTCTATCATAAAAGAACAGACTCATCCTTATCAATAATATTTACAGATTTAAATACAAATTAAATGGATTGGAATTTTGATGTTATCATTGACCTACACTGCCTATCTATATTTCTGCTGATAAAAGCCTTGAACTCATTTCCCCTTTCGCTGATCTGCTTCGAATATACAGGATTATAAAGATGACTGAATTAATAGAAAAATACTTGCTAGGACACCAGTTAGTCCGATCAAAATGGAGAGTCCAATGACCAGCCAGTTAGTTGGGGTTACGCCAAGGTCATCTTCCAACTCGACTGATGAACCAAAATAGCAATTTGCATCACTCGAAAGAGTATAACCCGCAGCGCATTGAGTACACATTAAGCCGTTAGTACCACAATTAGCCGATGTAATATTAGCTCCACACCCACTGGGAGTTTGCTCGTAAGGTTCACAGGACAAGCAACTGGCACCACATTGCTGGCAAATGCCAAGAGGAGTTGCATAGTAATTAGGAGTATATCCTGTTACGCAGGACGTGCACATCATGTTTGTTGTCTGTCCGACATAATA
>Ga0302188_10001355_pt1 | contig 19369 bp, 15 predicted proteins | sample II_Bog_E2_1_FD_198783 | JGI IMG/M metagenome (GOLD analysis project Ga0302188, IMG submission 198783) | Peat permafrost microbial communities from Stordalen Mire near Abisko, Sweden - II_Bog_E2_1 | ecosystem: Environmental > Terrestrial > Soil > Wetlands > Peat | place: Sweden: Abisko...
TCACTTCGTGGGAAGACAAAAAAATAATAATAATTCTAAATTAAAATATAAGATAATAAATACTAAATTCTTAAGCAATAAGTTTTTAATTTTAGTTACTTCATCAGTCCTCCTAATTTTTGAGTTTTCATGGTTACTTAATTTTTATTGTTCCTTTAAATACGTTTAATTAAATTATATTGCGTGTATTATTTAGGATACGATATTCGAAATCAATGAGTTGGAGGTTCTGATGTACCTTTTTTGTCTCCACCATCCTTATCACCATCAGTGGCGACACATTGACGCGTCAATCCATTTGTGCAGGCTGGGCTTGGGTTTGGGTTTGATGTGCTTGAGCAACTGTATCCACTTGGACATCCTCCTGATTTTGAGAATTGGTCGGTTTTTCCACTTATTCCCCGACATATGGTTGGTGCTTATGTTGGACAGCATTGAGGGAGCAATTGGGATCCATATACCGTAACATTTGTCTTTGTGCAGCATGTCTATGAATCGGTGCATTTGAGGCATCCATTGTTGGTTGATTCACCAAATTTGCATTGCCCTCTAAGCTGGATAACAAGAAACAAAACTAAAAAAAGAGCTCTTATATTCATTTTTTCCTCAATATTGTTTTATTTATTATAATAAATTTAATTCTTGCTAGATAAAAATTAAAAATTAAATCTTTACCTGAAGCGTTATTTCCTTCCACCTCTCTCCCTCTTTGAGAGTTCCTTTATATCTATCTTATAACATTTTACTTTTGAAATAATCCCCAAAAATAATATGAATATAAAATCTTGCAATGCAAATAGGAACTCACTTCGTAAGAATGATTATAAGAAAGATTTTATTGATTTATATATTTTTTTAATAGTATAACATAGTCCCAAATGCAAGATAGTAAAATCAATGAAAACACTTGGCTGAGCATTTTGTTTAAATAGATAGATAGATATTGGTCTCTGCTTCCATAGATTAATACATATCATTTATTTTTGTTTTTCTCTTGCTTTTCGTTTATTTGTTTAAATAAATAATATATCAATGCACTAAATTTATCATTATTTTTTTTGTTATATATTTTTCAATCAATATTTATACAGATATCTTTAAGAGTACTTGGCATTATAAATTTGCATTAAACTTATCAAATAATTATTAAAAATGCATTCATTATTTTTTTCAAAGTTAATAAAAACAAACAGATTTCGAATTTCGAATAATTTTACTGCTTGAAAATTAAATGTTCAAAAAAAATAAAAAAAATATACGAATATTCATAATCCTAAAGGAAAAATACTTTTAACACCTAAATACTATTATATATACTATGCATTAAATCAGCTAATTTTAATTACACTTATCGTTTTCTTAATTTTTCCTTCTTTAAGAGTTCCTTTATATTTATCTTATAACATTGCAGTAACTGTATAATCCATGCTAAATATCCAGCCAACATTAATTGGTAAACTAGTTAAAATTAGACCCATTCTTAATTCTGATTTCGAATCACTCTATAAAGTTGCATCAGATCCCCTCTTATGGGAATTGCATCCTGAACCTCTAAGATATCAAAGGTAATATTTCAAAGAAAGGTTTTTCGAAGGAGCCATTAAAAGCGGAGGAGGGTTAGTTTTTTAAAATTAACAAGCAGAGTTAATTGGTAGTTCTCGCTATTATAACTACCGCCCTTCTGAAAAGGATATAATGATTGGGTACTCATTCATATCTCGTGCTTGTTGGGGATCGACCTATAATCGATAAATTAAGCACTTAATGATGAATCACATTTATCAATGGACGGATACAATTTATTTTGCAGTGGGAATAAACAATAAGCGATCGAGAGGAGCGATGCAAAAGATTGGAGGTCAACTGCTTTCAGAATAAGAGACCAATAAGCGCGGAGTCTCAGTAAAATAATCGGTGGTGTTTGAGATTTAAAAAAAGAATTTTAAAGGATTAGTGTGAATGATATGCTTATGATGTTAAAGCTTATTAGTCGACAAGAATATGATTAAAGAATAATATTAACGGCATTATTACTGATTTGAATATAAAGGAAAATAAGCTTAACTCTTGAGAAATACATCATTATTGATGAACTATTCTTATTCTCCTACTCCCATAATCTTTTTATCAAAAATAAATAATCAATTATTAACTACAAAATTGAAAAAAAGAAGAATTACATATGAAATGGGAATAGTAATTTTCTTTAAAGATGTTATAATATTAATTTTGGCATTATTGTTTAGAATTATTATTTATTGGCCAAAGATTGATTGCGATATAGGCCTTATATTATCCAAGCAATTTAGTCAATATAATATACTAAAGGTAAATGAAGAATCAAGATGGCTCAAGCAATTTTCGAAGCAAAGAAGATGATTTATCCTTGAAGGGAAAAAGCCAAACATAAGAGAAGCCTCAAATGACCAAAGAAATTTAACAGAGTGAATAAGAAATGGAGATGGCGCTGAATAAGGATTTGTAGAAGTTAGCCTAACTATAAAAATTTAAGGGCACACTCATAAAAGCAATGCATTCTAGTTATACAAACCTTGCAGAAGGATACAAACTATAAGGATTCGTGAATTTATAGCTTAAAGAGAAAGTCAAAAAATGGTAAAATGAATATCAAAAAACTTACCGTCTCTATCAATATGCATTGATAAAACTGGAAAAAGCAGAATAGGAGAACAAATCACTTCGGCTAAAAATTGCAAAATACGAAAAAGAGCTAGAAGAATTACAGAAAAAAGTCCTTTGATTGACTCGAAATCGAAAGTGATACTCTACTAAAAAAATTATAAAATCAATACAATTTAAATAAGGATTTGGATTATATTTTGACTATTAGTCATTAGACTATAAAAACTAAAATATAAAGATGATCACCATTTTTAGGCAATGGCAGACGTCCTTATTTGAAATAATTGTTGACAGGATTAGCTCACAAAGATATACTATTGCAATTTAGATGCCCGTTTCGGATTGCATGTATGAATTGCGCAAATGTTTAGGGATAATACTTACTTCAATGATTTAACAGAGAACGAGTATTTTTAATTGCTCGAGGAAACAATGGTAAAAATGAATGAAAACGTAAAAAACCTGGACTAAAAGTATAAAGATGCAGATTGGTCATAACTATATTTGGACCAATCTCAATTAACTGATTAGCAAATTACTAAACGAGCAGACATGGCCCAGGATATAGTCTATGGATAGTATAAAATTAGTTCCCTTGTTATAGATATTTTGTAATCAATTGGAAGAAAATATAGACATTTTTTTGAATAATATTCTCTTGAAGAGCTACTATGCTAGAAGAATAAATAACTAAATGATCTAACAATATTATTAAAGAGAGTCCAAGGATATTTAATGAAATTGTACAAGTAAATACATTTATTTAAACGCTTGTGTGAAGAACAATGATTTATGCTTCTATATTGTTAAATGAATTTTATTTTTGTTCAAGATCATTTAATAATTATTAAACAAAATAATTTGCCAGTAGAAAATTGAATGCTTTTTTTACAGATTAAGGAAGGAAAATTAGCAAGGAAAATTATTTTGCTTTATTGATAATTTAATATTATACAACAAGGAAAGCTTTGATCATCATAAATAATTCATCATTTGGTCTACTGCTCGTCTTCATCAACTTCATTATTATCTCCATAATCTTCATTATCATCTTTATCATCTTATGATTCTCAACTCATGCCGATCATAGCCTCTTTTCATCAATGTATTTTCTGGAATCATTTCATCAAATTCTTCATTTTAGTACTGCCTGCTCTGATGATAGTCTGCTTCTTTCATTGTTTTTGCCAGCAGATCATTAGCCTCACCCAGCACGTTCTTGAAATATTCCAACATGTATATTTTTTTTGTTATAATTACGATAAACCAACTTTAAACAGTCAAAAACTTACTAATTCATTAATATTTCAATCATTTAGAAATCCAGTTAATCATGTAAAGTTTAAAATGATAGTAAATTTGAATATGAAAAAATAAGATAAAATGGAAATACATAAATCACTGTACATTTATTGAATCCAATTTCTCATTGCAATACTAAACAGAGATCATCTTTCCTTAATCTAAATACTCCAAAATCTGTGATGAAAATAGCGGTTTTCGTTTGATATTTCGAAACAAATCAATTTTTTATTATACACTAATTTTTTTATAAGCAATATGGGTAATCTCTTATTAATATTTAGTTTTCATTTTTTTGTTGCTGCTCTATAAATATTATTGAAGGCGAGAACTTTGAATGTAATCGAGAAAGAATTACTTAAACTAAGGGTTTGAAAAGATGTTGGAAAGGTATTGACTCTTCATACGGCTTGGGGGTTCCGGAATACCGATTTGCTGGTATCTATTACGGTCAAAACGAGTTATTCTTCTGTTGTGTTTAGCTAAATGTTAGAGTTGCTCAGGGGAGTCTTAAAATGTTTGCGCAACAAAATCGTCAAGTACTCTTCGGACAATGAAAGTGCGCATCTTGGCTAAGTTATTCTCCCTCATTTTATATATCTTGGCATAGTCAAGCTATGTTCTGAGAATGACAAATACCTTGCTAAAAAATGGATTTTCACCTTCCTACATATGATAGAAAAGAGTTGGGAAGCAGTCTTACGATACGTTATACATTTCCATCAGAGAGTCCCATCGAATAACAGTACATTATGGCGGCATCATTAATTAATTTTGCTCAATTATTAATTTTTAATAGGCTGGAGTGACCATACTGAAGGCTTTACGTGCTTCAGCAGCTTCATTTTTCCATTTTCTAATCTTGCTTATCTGCTATTATGATGCCTATGAATCTTTACGATTTCCATCTTTTATTTTTTACTAATTCCCTCCTGTGAGTTTTTATATATTACTGTTTAGGGTGGATTATTTGTTATCCTTAAGTTTCTCGACTTAAGAAGCAGCAATAATCTTAGGTTGCATTAATTAGTGAGAGAATTTTAAATCTTTTGTGGTTTTTTAACAAAAAGTAACTTTTTTCTTTAGTTTATTTTTAATCTACGGCAAGATTTCTTTTTCGCTTTTACTTGTGAGTTTATCCACACTAATCATATCATCGTTCCCACTTATTTTGTTTATTAATTACTTTCTCTTTTTGATTACAGCAGGTTTCATATGAATTAAGCTTTATTGGAGAGCCGGCTGTTATTTGTTAACTCGATATAATTTTAATATCTCTTCTTCATTAAATAACTCTTCTGCCAATTCATCTATATTTCTCAAGTCTTGACCATCTGATTTTTACAATCCATGTGTATATGAAAGAATGTTTTTGGAAGACTATAAATACAGCTCATTTGCCAGTTATTATATAGATCTCAATTGCTGAAAGTCAGAAGATCGGCCGCAACTTACCTCGTCTTCAGTTTATTCCAACTCACTTAGTGATTATTTATATTCGTTTCTTTCGCCATATTCTTGAGAATATTTAGCAGGTTTGCATATCTTATGTAGTTTTTTCAGAGAGGGTCGACCTGGGTGTGATTTTTTAATCATTTTGGTTATTATTGATTAATAGCTGATAAGGCGCCTGCTTTTTAATTGACTAATTTATAAAAATATAAATCAATATTAATATTTAAACCTTAAAACTTAAATAATTAATAAATATAATCTCTCTACACCTTGGACATGCCAGATATTAAATGGTCTGATTTAATTAAAAACATAAAATTAGTCAATCATGAATGCGTTAAAACTTCATTTTTTTAACTTTACCATAAAAGAAGGTTTAAAGATATTTGGTGCTTCAATTGTTTTGTATTTTTATGCTGAATTATCCACTGAATAACGTGATTTATCCATCTTCCCTGTTATGCTTTTCAAAATTGGTTTCATCTTTATTACATTTCTATTAGTCAGTACATTGTTCTCAACATTATCAGATCCATCCGAAATAGTCACGTTTTTATCATTAATTGAAGTATATTTTCTTGGAGTCCCTCTTGCTATATCGATAGTGCGATTGGTTTAATCACCCTCCATGCGACTCACTCTTTTAAAATCAGGTTTGAACTTGTTGCGTTCCGGATAGATCAAACTCGAGTCAAATCGATAAGAGATGGATTTGAGTTCTTGATTGTGTATGCTGTGCTTCTCCATCATTTTGTTGGTCTCTTCATCTACTGTAATGGATTTGTATTCTAATTACTGAGCTTGCATCTATATATTTTGCAACTCTCTCGTCATCAACTGCATCTATTTCTAAATTTTTTACTCTGTTATCTTAAAACTTTTACTCATAACTTCCTTCTTTCTCCTCTCTCCCTCAACTGCAGTTATTATTTATTCATATTTCTTTTTGAGTTAGAGGAACTGCTTGTTAGTACTCACCTCTAGACATTTATTAACTGCTGTTTTTGTTTGCTCTTCCAGCTTCATTGTTATAGCTTTTTCCTTCTCAGTAAGTTTTTATAGCTATTGATCGAGTTGCTCCTCATGATCTTTTCTTTATTTGAGTTTTTTGAAATAAAAAACTATTTTAATCTTAAGCTCTCGCAGAGAACGGTACTCCTCATCTGATGCCTGGATAGATTGTATTTATTTCAATAGTTTATCTATGCGTTCGGTGTCCACCCATTGACTGTGTTTCTCATGTCCCATATCATGTATTTCCTTTCCAATTTCGGTGATCATATCGTTGAGTTCAACCAAATAATCCTTTTTTTAAAGTTATTTATCCTGCTAATTTAACTAAATCGCATTATTGATACACTGGATTTCTAGTTCTTTTGCTTTGCCAAAGTTTTAGCATTTATATCGATTTGCTTGGAAAGGAATTTGTAGGGATCAGCTATCTGCGCTTCTTTTGGTTCACTAGTACCGCTCAGCAATTAGTAACGATTTAACATTTTGTTCAATTGGGAGTTCATATCAATAATCCTTTCCCTCATTTCTTTTAACTATTTCTATAATTGTCCGGCAGTCATTGTTTTATATTTTTCTCCGTAATTGCTTGTAATTTGTTCAGCTGTATTGCTTAAAAATTACCATATGTCAGTTAATGCTAGTCTCTGCTGTGTAATTCAACGTCAATTGAATCATCTAATTCTTCTGAGTTGCGAGAATGACGATCGGAAGGATCATTTTCCGAGCGTAATAACTCCTCAGTATTCATGGAATTATTTTGAATTGGTTCCTGGGGCATTTATACCGAAGATGGCTGTCTTTGCTGCAACGATATGATCTAACTAGGTTTTGTCCAATCGAATAAACTGGCTATATTGGCATTCTTCTTCTTTTTTTGATATTAAGAAAGCTGCTATTGATATTGCTGATAGTCGACTATAGTTTTTTTAGAGCCAAACTACGAGTTATTTAGAGGCTTTAACTCAACCTTAGCTCGGAGGTATGATTATTTCATTTATTGATTAGTCAAGTAATAAAATTATTATTTCGGCATTTGAATTGAAATACAAGTCTTTATTTTCCAATTTTGCCTTTCAGAACTGATGAAAAGATATGGAAAATGTTATAAATAGGGAGTAAATTATTAAGCATTATTTTTTAAAATATACACTAATTTTTCAAGATTTGCTATCACTTTATTTTTAAATGATAATGCTAAATCAATCTTGATCAATTGAATATATTTTCGATAAATGTCTATGAAATATGATCGGGAATAAATAAATAAAACAAATAAAAATATTTAAGATTCTCTAATAATCCGAATCTAAATGGTAGTTACTTATTGCATACTTAATTAATGCTATCCTGAAATATCTGTTGATGTTATTATTATTTATCAGCAAATGGGAAATTAATTATGCAGAAACCCCAATTAAACTGTCGTCACCATGCCTTAAATCGAAAAAAAAGATAATTCGCAAGAGATAAAACCTGTTGACAGCTCACGACCAGAGATTATATTGAAACCCGCAACCAGTCCAGATAATAGAGAGGAAGTGAGCTCACTGCCATTAACAAATAATCACGTTTAAGAACGCATTAAAAAATTATCCAAAATGCAGATCTGCAACAATAAAATCTGGAGAATCAAACAACCTGCAAATATCATTTACATGAACGAAGATCCAAAGGTTCAGGATGCTTTACCAAGCGGTTATACTCAGATTTATAAAACCAAAGACAATGAAGATTTTCAAGGATTTTTTGAAGGAAGAATTGAGAAAGATTTAAGTATCAATTTGGAAAAAGCTATTTTTGTTTATTCAAATGCAAGCTATTTTATTGGCAGTGGCAAAAATCAAGGCACTTATACAAATGAAGTGACCAACTTGAAATACGAAGGAGGATGGGACAACTAACAGCCTGAGGGATCTGGCACCGAAAATAATAATAAAGGAGTTTATAAGGGACAGTATCATCTTGGCGAGAAGTAGGGGCAAGGAAAGTTTACTTGGGGCGATGGAATGTCCTTCTAAGGTAGTTTTCTCAAAGGAGTTTTTCACGGAAAAGGTCATCTGTAAGATCCACTGCTGAAGTATTCTTATTAGGGAGAATATTCCTTTGGCTAAAAGCATGGACAAGGAATCGAAAAACGTGCAGTGTCAACATATGAGGGACAATTTTACAAGGGAAAAAGATTCGGGAAAGGCCAATTAACCGTATATGATGATTAGAGTCGTGGCAATGTGCTCTACACATATGAGGGCACCTTCAATGAAGGAGTTCCTTAGGGTCGTGGACGCTACTCAAAACCTCGAACAAGCACGAAAATTGAGGGAATCTGGCATATGGGCTGTCTCAAAGCATTGCTCTGAAGTCATGTCTGATTATTCATATAGTATCAAATAACATGAATAAACTAATCACGAATTGTTACTGAATAGCCTGTTCATATGCTTATTCTTGGTGATGGTTTACTCGCTGAAAAATTTAAGGAAGAGTTCCAACTTCTATATTTGTTGATTCATTGCCTTAGAACCCAAATGTATGGCAAGGCATAAAATGATCATTGCTAAGCCGTAAACTATGAGAGAGACTTCTACGTACTTGTATTGCACTGTATATAGAACCTCTAAAAGATTATTTACCACTGTATCGACAGCATAAAAGAGATCTGACACAGTGCTTGAAGCGGTGCTACTGGAGTTTTTTAGTTGAGCGATTCTCTGCTCGAAAGTTGAGTAAAAGCTTTTGTAATTAGTAGTTAGAACTGGATACATATAGTTGCAATCAGGGCAAGGAGCATTTGACAAAAGACTGTATAGTTGTGGTATTGAATTTAGTGGAAATGTCAATACTTTGTAAATATCAGCTTAATAATTAGCCCTAATGCTTGCTGACATGGGCAGATATAGATCAGCCAAGATGTAGTTGGGTTCAATGATGAGTTTGGCTGCAGTATCGAGGTCATAGGGTGAAGTTTTATAGTAACTGAGGGCGTTAAGATTAATTGTGGTGTGTAATGCAAGAAATATAGCCATTGCAATCGTAAAAAGGCCTATGACAACCAAAGTGATATAGTAGGTCTTTTGCTAAAGGACTTCCTACGTTTCTTGATCACAGTCAAAATTAATCTTGATCTCCTGTGGGTTAGTGATAAGTGCGAACTCAATATTATTGATGTCTCTCCGTTTAACCATTTCACTAAATTCTTTCAGCAAGTGCCATTCAGACATTTGTGCCTCTACCTCTCGCACTAACATCCCAACTCCTGCTATTTTGCGCTACAAGTCTTACTTTTAAAATTTGAAGAATGCCTACAGTGTCTAGTTATGTTTCCTTTGTCTTATATGCAACCACACCAACAGCAGGATATAGGCAACTGTAGCCAAACACAAAAAAACGAGTCGAATAAAGAAGTTAGATCGAATAGTATTGATTGTCTGACTCCATTAAGTCAGTGTATCAGTGAACTTTTGGTCAAATTCAGAAACCACCCCCAAATAATTATTTGCTATTTATCGATAGTAAATTGTACTCGTTGGCGGGATGATTTGAACTGTGCTGTTACTGAGGTTGAAAGGATTATTAAGCAGTCGCTGCAGTGTCGCCGGCAGTTGAGTATTAAACATATAGTACTTGTTCTCCGCTATGACATCTCCAAGAAAGGTTGTGTAATTAAAATACTATTGGTAAAGGTAGTCTTCGGACTAGAGGAGACTTCCATTGGCAAACTGATCAATATAAGTACTGTTGGGATTGAATACACTCTTCAAGTATATCATCATTGCCCGGTTACGTCGCATCACACTATCACATTCATTCTGCATTTGTAGACTAGCGCTCACTGTACTTGAGATATTAAAAGCTGTCAACACCAAGAACATAGCTGTCACTAACAGCACATACCAAAAGAGAGTGCTATTACGTTGTAAAGTTGGATTAAAACCTACTTCAGGGGCAATGTTTGCGGGTTTTTCATCTCTTTCGAGGCGTTTTTTAGATTGATGCTGGTAGACAGCTGACATCTCGAAGGATTTACTGACTGCGAACTGTCCCAAAACTAATTGATCGAGAGGAAAAAGATGAGGCCCTTCTGGATTGAGGGAGAAATTAGAATCTATCTTATGGTCTGCCTTTTCATCCTCACTGAAGACTGACAGTTCCTGCTTCGATGAGCTATCTCCACTCATATCCAATCTCTCCTCTTGCTTTTCCACTTATGGAGCATCATCAGCACGCTCTATCAGGGAGCCTAACTCAGTGAAGTTTTAGATGCGCTCATAGGTCCGAATTATAATCTTTCTCATTTTAACTTTCCCACCACATAAATTTAACTTAAAGAATTCAATCTACGCAAAACAGGCTCCAACAATCTATTATTCCTTCATCATTTTTTGAAAAGCGCTAAGGAGGCGTTGAGGTAAATCCTTCATATCTAATTTGGAAGAATCGCCGACCATCAGGTTGGGATCGCGTGTTTTGGAGTGTTTAAAGAAAAGAGTGCGCAGGCAAACTCCTAATGAGTCCATATACTTGATGAGTGTGGGGAAGAGTGGCATTATATTGTAGTTTTTGCGCTATCCAATCCCCAATTCATCCAAATTTAACTCTTCACTACCGATTTTGCGAGTCCACCCCTCAAGGTTACCAAATTAATCAGTAAGAATGACATGAATTTATGAATCAATGCGTTAGAGTATTCCTGCCATATGAAAGGAACTAAAATCATTCATTATCCAGTTATATCCTATGTTCACCTATTGTAGGTGGAAATCTTGGTTGTAGGCGTAGAACTGCAGACGTAAATCCTTCCGCATCTGTTTGCTCGAGTAGTTTTATAGAAAGTTCACAAGAGTACTATCATGATGAGGCTTAACGCTGAAAGGAATTATTTAGTTAATGGATAGCCCAAGAAGATTTGATGGCTGGTAGCCTAGTACTCCAGGCAGATTTTTTGAGATGTGGATTATTTTTCCTATCTCTTCAAGTACGTTTATGAAAATGACAGTTGTTTTTTCACCAAAAAATCTCTCCTTGAGCTCCTTTTGATTGCCCAAAGTTGATTATCCACTCCATTTTTAAGCTTTCTTGAGGAACATGGAGTCATGATAAAATTGTCCATAAGTCTTGATCAGCAAAAAGCGGGCTTCAATGGAGTACTAATTGATCTATATCATGTGTCTGATGATACCTTTATTCTTGGTAAGTATTCCTATCAATTTCCCAACAGCTTTGCCCAATATTTTATTCTTTCCCTACCTACTCTGTAGAAACTTCAACACAGAAACACTTAGTTATGCAGCTTCTAGCAAATTATCAACAAAAGTTAAGAGTTATGCCTAAAATTTAATGACATCTTCTGAACCTGTAACACGTACACCTCCGCGATTGATTCTCTCAATAGCAAAGCATTTAGATTTCAAAATTTAGATTTATAACTGGTTTCGATGACTGTTGTTTCTACGAGAAAGAAGAATGAGATCTCGAAAACCCCGTACAAAAAGTCCTTCATTCCACAATTTGCTTCTAATTCCATTGAGTCCCTAACTTTCAGAGTCAAATCTTCGAACTTCTTCCCACTCCTGGGCTCGTTAGCTGAATTTGGTATTTGCTATCAAGATGATTAAAATTGTAATGAGCAACAAAGAGAAATAGTACTACTGATTGAAATAAGTCAACAGCAAGCCAATTGAACAGATCAGGGAAGATAGCAGGATCAATCGATGTATTTCTTGGTTTTTACCGTAATAAAAAGGCATGTATATACACACCACAAAACGAGTGAGAGTGAACAGAACGCCCAAGACTTGACTTACCACTCCCCCAGTTAAATTTATAGATATAAGACAAGCTGTAACTAAAGTGTCTTCAATCAGACGGTAGGGATAGTTAATTACCACCAGAATTTGTTCACCTTCTTCGTGATCGCCCAATTCGAAACTATGGTATTCACTAATTAGGCAATTAATTATAGCTAGTATGAGAATTATTGCTCCGAATACTGTCAAAGCTGTGCTCAACTGCGACAGTTTTACTCCGAAAGACACAAGTAAAGGTAATCCAAAATAGGGGAAAGTATAGATGATGACCCTCACGATGGAGTCAGTAAATGATTTCTAATAAATACGTTTGAAAGCGTGATTTTCGTGTTTGATTGGGATATTACTGGCAAGCACAATATTTACAAGTGCTACAACTGGACTGAGTAACGCCAGCAGGGATAATCCTACAAGTGTAAAACTAAAAATATCGCTTTGCTGTGCAATTTAGAAGAGGGTCGTTGATAGACCAAAGTATGTGACATCTTTGACGAAGGTGTTGTTTGGAGAAAGCTGCAGGAGAAGATCTGCAATTAGAATAGTGCTGGACATTAGCAGCAAGATACTACTAGTGGGAGTAGTGATGTTGAGTTCATTAACAAATTCAATGTACTCCCGATATGCGTGGTATAAATTGTGCTCCATACCCTTCTATTCTCTCATTTGTGATTCTAAATGATATTGTTCACTCATTCATTTAAACTATAATCAATCAATCATTTTTATTATCTATTTGCTTTTAGTTCTTGCATTATGTCATTCGGAGAGCAAGAAAGTGAATTTGTCTTTGATCTTAGGGCACGATGTTCTATTTGACCCATCTTCATCGTTTGTTTCATTTGACTGTTTTCAGTTTCTAACTTTTGAATCTTGCTTTTGCAAATGTCGAATCTAGCTCTCTTGCTCATAGATTAAAAGTTAATTTTTCTGATTTTGCCGTGTTTATTTCTCTAATTCCCCTTTTGCAAAGATTATTGCTTTTACAGCCTAAGTCAGTTATGCAGAGGTCTCTGCCAATCTTTTTTTTTACCATTCTAGCTCTGGATGATGTTCATTTTCATGTGCCGCATTGCTTCCTTGCATTGACTTATTATTGATTTAGTATTCTAATTAATTTGTTGACTAATAGTGGCATAACCAAATTATTAATATTCAATTTAAAAAATTGATTTTTATGAGCAAAATCAACATTCAATTCATTATTTAAAAATTATGTAGAAAGGGAGTTGAACTTCAATCTGAAATATAAGGATAAATAGATCGAGATTTATTGAAACATTAATTTTTATTTCATAAACGATGAATTTAGTGAGTCCAAAGATAAACAGGTCTAGGGCAGTAAACAGGGTATCAGAGACCAGTAGCGTGTACTCAATCTAACTTTATATATAATCCTTCAAGATTGTGCACCGCGGATACGTATACTTTATGTGGGTGTCCGACAATACTCAGATTCAATCCTTGAGATACTAGTCTGTCGGAAAAACAGTGGAAGTTAAAGAAACATTGACCATTAGCGAGCGAATCATTATCAAGAACACCAGAGAGCAGACGTCTACTGTATATAATCTTATATTCAGACCTTTCTAAAACTTATAGCTGCGGATGGATAGGAACTAGACGAGTGTGAAATACCCATCAATAGTCTTGTGGCTCAATATAAGGAGATGGAAATTCCGATGAACAGAGGACTCATCCTCCTCAAAGCGAGGAGAAAAATGATGAACATTTCTAGTGAGGAGGAGATAAGCAATCCCATCAGTTATCGAAGACGATCCAAAGTGTAGAAATTTAGTGAAGGAAATATTATGGAGATCTAATCAGCACAGTAATAGCTGGGTCGAATAAAAAAGGAGTTATAGGACGAGGTATATCTAAATAACAAACTAAAAAATGACAGAGAAGTGTTGATGGCAACAAAACAGGATCTGGAACTGGAAATAGAAACAATGACTGAACAGATTAGTAAGGAAATTTATACTTTGAGGGAACACTATTAAAGCAGGATATCAATCCGTGAACATTGCTATGAGGAAGAAATTTAAGATATTGTCAATGTATTTAACAGTAGTTCAGAACAAACCAAAAAAGTAGTTGAACTCATTTTGAAACAAAAACTTAAATTGGAGGAAGAACTCAAACCTCTGCAGGAGAGATTAAAAAAGAACGAAATTGATCAAGTAGATAGTGCTGAGAGTTATAGAAGGCTTGAAAATGAAAAGAATCAAATAGAACGAAGCTTACACGAGGCTGAATAGGCAATAATAGAAAAGAATCAGCTGATAGAGTTATTGAGTGGTGAAAAAAGTTCTTTACAAGAGTAAACAGATGAATTAAAAGCTCATTTGAGTAGCTTGTAAGGCTAAATTAGAAGAAATCAGGAAACAATTAGCAATCAAGATAGCACTTTGACCTCTCTACAAGAAAAAATGCATGAGATTTAATTTGAACTCAACAGTAAGGAAATGGCAATCAGATAATTTTAGCAAAACTTGCAATTATCACGAGAGAAAGAGGAAGAATTAGGAAGAGAAAAAGAAGTAATGCTAAAGGAAATCACTCTCCTGTAAAATGAAAAGAATGGCTATTTCTAAGAGATCGGCACGTTGAAGGGTAGACTTTAATAATTTGAGTACGAGATGGAATTTAATTAAAATGTGATGAATCAACTCAAAAAGCAGCAGGCACAGAAATAAGATTAACTATATGCCCAACTATAGGCTCTATAAGAGTTGTATTCCAAAAAGATAGAAGAGATGCTGCTTAATTATCAGGCAGAAAGAGAACAAATTGAGAGTGGCCACCAGGGACTGCAGTTATAAAAATAAGAGCTAGAGAGAAAGCTTTTCGAGATGGAAAAAACACTCTATACTTCATAAAATCAACTGCGAGACATGAGCAAAGAGATTGAAAACATTTCAGGCCAGCTCCAAAGTAAAATAAAGAATAGTGAATAGAAAGATAAAGTGATTACTTCTCTCGAAAAAGACATGAATAAAGTGAAAGAGTAAAATCAAAAGATAAAGATGGAGGTTTAAAGAATATAGCAGGAGAGAAATAATTCGTCCCACAAAGATGGAGAATTGAATCCATCCTTAGAGAAGTATAAGCAAGAACTGTTGAGTAAAGACTAAGAATTGAGGAGGATGTTTGAACAAGTTACAACTAGCTAGAAGCAGATTCAAGATCTTAAAGAATAGAAATAACTAACCTAATTATAGTTGCAAAGAATTACTTAAGCAAAGTCAAAGAGGTCAAGAGGTCCAAGAAGCATTTCAGGAGATAAAAATGACCAATTCTAATAAATGCCTCTTGAAGTAACGGAAGTCGTGGCTCATAAGTAGCAAGAGATTATCGAGTTGAAGGGTCGAGTCGAATAACTGTAAAATATATACCATAATATCCAATCCAAAATGCAGGCAATTGCTAATAAATATCCTGAAATCGACATATCATTATTAGATCTGAATGATCTTCAAAACTGTGATAGTTAATTGTAGTAGGAGAGACAAATAAACCTTCAAGCATCAACCTGTCGCCCAATGACTTCCACTAATAATGCTGGTCCTGTTTCAAATCAGATTCCTCCAATCAATCCCACAAGTCGATTAAGAAAGAGGCCCACTCTTGAAATATCCTTTCCGATTAAAGAGCGTGAATAAGACATTCATAGCAATTCTTCCGTTAAACTTAGTCATAAAAAATAATATGAAGCTCGCTCTGAAAGCAAAATGGCAAACTCTTTCTAGAAAAATAAACAAAGTGAATTTTTGAGGTAATCATTGGACGTGCCTAAAGATCATGAACTCAAAAAATAGATGAGTGGCAGTAATCGTTCATAAAAGTCAGTGAATTCATATATGAAGGTATCTCATACTAAAAAACTGAAAGAGTTCTAAGATCAAATAAAAGATCTTTTATAAAGATAAAAGAGTTATAAAGATCAAATAGAAGAATATGAGGACAATCTTAATTCTTTGAGGATGGAAATGAATTCTGCAAAGGAAAATCTGAAGAATTATACGGCTAAAGAGTTAAAAGAGATTTAGGCTAATTAAAAATTTCTGGAGAATAAGGAATCTCAGGTGTTGATTGAGGATGCGAGGCTGATAGCCCTTTCTCAAGAGAATTATGCGAAAGAGGTAGAAATAGAAAAGACCAATTATAAAATTGGATAATTGGAAGGAACTCTGAATCGAGAAAGGGCCGAGGCAGAAAAGAAGGCGGCTCTGTACTAAAAAACAAGAGCTGAGATAGCCAAAAGATAAGACTAATACCTGCGCAAGACATAAGGCTTTAACGATTCCCTTCATCAGCTGCAGAAATAGTTAGCGTAAATGTAAGATAAATTGCGCAAATAGAAATAATCTTCCCAGTAAGCCAAGTTATTAAATAAATAATTGGCAATGCACCGATAAAACGATCAAAACTAACTCAAGAAATTACGAAATTTGAACGAAACACTTGAAGACAAGTTGCAAAAACTATCAGGCAGCGAATCAGTTATTAGATAATTGAGTAAAGAAGTGTCAGAACTGGAAAAGAAGGGACTAGAACAGACACGGATGATCAATCACATTAAACTATAAAAGGATGCAATCGAATAAGAACTTAGGATGATTAAAAAAAGACAAAATGATCAGACCAGAATAGCTGTTTAGTGGGAATAAAAGGCTGCTGCTTTGTAACGAGTAATTGAAGAAACAAAGAGAAAATAAAACAAACTCAAAAGGGAAATTTAATAAGGGCAAGAGGATGTGCGCAGAAGCAAACTACAAATTAAGAAGCTTGAAGAATAGTTACAGGCTGCAGGAGCGTCGCAAATTAGTTGGCAAGCAGAACGCAGAAAACATCTCGATTAAATCAGTAGTCTCCAAGACCAATTATCAAGAAAGTAGTATGAACTGGCCAAATTGGGAAAATAAATTGAGAAATGGAGATTAAAGTCCGATGAAAAAGATGAGGTGAGAATGGGTCGCAAAAGTGAGATGAGAGAGGAAATAGACCGACTTGAAAGTGAGTTAATTAGAAAGGAAAAGAAAATCTTAGAATAAACTGAGGAAAATAAACTTTTGCGAGGTCGTCTTTAGTTGTTAGAAAGATAAAACAAACGGATAATGGAGCAGAGGAATCAGACCTATGGGGAGAAACTAAAGTATTACGTCGAATAAATGAGTAGCATCAAGAAACTTCTCGAGGAGTATCAAAATTAAAACAACCGATTGAAGATCGAAAATAATGATCTTTACGAGGAGGCCGAGATAATCAGGGTCAATTATGATAAGATGGAAGCAAAATATGAAGATTGCATGGAAAGAGAGGAAAGCATTCTCAATGATTTGCAATCCTATATTACGTAAGTTAACATGCTCAAAGACAGATTGGCCCAAGCGCATAGTGAACTGGACCAGACTGAGGCAGCCTTTGCTAATTTAAGAAAAGAATCGGATGACGAAAAATTAAGCGCAAAGAAAGCATCAGAAAGAATGTAAGCAGGAGAAAGAAATTTAGAGAGGGCTTTGGCATAAATGAGAGAGTTAAAAGTTCGTTTAAGCGAATTTGAAACAAATCAACAGATAACTGGAAAAATAGACGAGAAATATCGGCAAGTGAACAGAAGGAAAGAATAGCTAGAGGAATAGTGTCAAAGACTAAAGGCGTAAAATGAAAATATCTTGAGTGTGTTCATTTACAAGCGTTAAAACCTTGAAAAGGCAGTAAGTGAAGCCAAGAACCAAGAAAAGAGATTGAGAGAAGATTAAATTGAAAGCATGAGGGAAGAGTGTACCAAGGCCATTGCTAATAAGACTCAAAGACTTTAGCAGGAAATACTGTAAGTTTATAATGATAATACGAAGCTAAGAGCAGAATTGCAGGGCTTGCACGAGGAAAACAACCAGCAGAAGGCAAAAATATATGATTTACAAAGCATATTGGAAAAAATGGGGCCAGTTCAGAGTTAATACGAAAATGCTAAAAATATTAACTAATAACTACGAGGAGAGTTACGTAAAAAGGGAGATCAAATAAGCAAAATGTAGATATCGATTGACAGAGCTGAAAGCTAATGCAAGATGAAGGAAAGATAGTTGGGTGCTCTTCGAAATCGCTTACAGTAGCTGGAGAGGATAAATTAAAAAATGAATTAGGAAGTAAAGCTAAGGAAAAATGCATAGAGGTAACTGCAGCAGTCTCTGATGAAATTTAATTCAAATAAGGATCAACAAAAAGAGTAATAGTAGCATAGCTATAAGCAGAGATAGGCTCGCTTAATTCAGCAATATTAAGCACGTATTAATAAATATAAAATGGATCTGCAAAAAGCTAAATAAAAAGAGAGTCAAACAAGAGAAGAAAACGCAGGAACAAAAAAAAAGTTAAAAGTAAAGATGGATGAGATGGAATCAGCTTTAAAGTAGAAGTAAATGGCCATCCAAGCCCACTACGAAGACTAAATGGGGGAATTATAAAACTCTCTATTGAAAACATCACAATAACTCTAATAAAAATTACTGAGAATCGAATAATTAACGAATTCTATCATTGCTTTATAGGCGTAGAATAAGAATTTAAATCACGAGTTAGACGAATTGCACTAGGCTAACGAGGATGAGAAACAACTTCATGAAAGCTAACTGACCAAATTGAAAAATAAACTAAAAGAGATGGAAACGAACTATGCGAACAATCTAAAAGGTTTAGAGGAAGAGATTTGGAGAGCATCTCAAGTTAAAAGCGGCAATAATTTCGATATGCGCATCAAAAACAACAATGATTATAAGGAGAGAATTGTCAAATAGAGGAAACAATAGAAAAAGAAAATTTTAGAAAATTAGAACATGATGGAGGATGGGGATAGTAATACATATTAAAATGCTTCCATCTCAGATCTTGTAGCTTGGTTTTAAGACACATCAAAGAATGCTATACGTCGAGAGTAGGCACTGACGAAAGAGATGTTGAATTTAGCTGATAGAATACCTGAACTACGGGCTCAAATCCAGGATATTTTAAACAATATTCCATAAGTTCCACTCTAATACAGCTAATACAGATCCAGTTCTCGCAATAAATGATCCATCGACACACTCTTATTTATAAGACTGAAAATAATATTAATATTAAAATCATTTTGAGATCTTATTTTTTGG
>Ga0302188_10001356_pt1 | contig 19366 bp, 15 predicted proteins | sample II_Bog_E2_1_FD_198783 | JGI IMG/M metagenome (GOLD analysis project Ga0302188, IMG submission 198783) | Peat permafrost microbial communities from Stordalen Mire near Abisko, Sweden - II_Bog_E2_1 | ecosystem: Environmental > Terrestrial > Soil > Wetlands > Peat | place: Sweden: Abisko...
GAAATCAATAACTTGAAGCTTCCATCAGCAATGACTGGAGTGTCCTTGGCCTCGAAGCCCCAAATTTGCCATCCAACTTCAGTTCCAATTGCAATCCAGTGGCAGCGGGGGTTGAAAGCGAGGCAGTTAACTGGTGCTCCAGCATCGTGCTGAGGAGCGGGCTTTTCGACATCGCTGAAATCAAAGACTCTGACCTTCTTCTTGTCCTTTCCACCAGTAACAATGAAGTTTCCTCGAGGAGAGACAGTTACTGCGTTGATGTTCGCTCCAATGAGAGAATATATCTCCGTCACTGTTCATTTACAATCTTTGGTTTTATTTGAAAAGGACTCATGATTCCTTGCTGTTGATAACTGCCTCTTTCTTTTGACCCGACCATCTGATAATTATTGGTGTTATGAGTTTTCACATTTATATAATTGTCATTTATCTGCCTTACAATAGTCATAAAATAATGGATCAAGAAATTGTTATCAATCACATGTAAGGTTTATTGTGAGGTCTGCTTTTATAAATAGTCCGTCTTTACACGCGGCAGCAGCACGACTTATATAAGCAAATGTAGCCAAACTCGCATTAAATATCCAAGACTTATTCAGGCAATCCTCATTATTATATGAATTAGTATCAGAAGCTTCTAACTGAGGCCCAATGGCACGAAATGCCCCAAGAAAGCGACTAAAAACGATAAGAGCTAATCATTGACCGCTAAAACAGGGACATCATTCTAGAGTATTCATTTCATAATTAAGATTCATGAATCGCACATATAACAGTGCAGATGTTCCTTCTCTAATCGAAGACACATATTCTGAGCAAATTGTACGGCAGCTCAGAGGTGTAATTGGACTCCGCATATTGCGAAGTCGTCCAAATTGCTAAATTAGATACTCCGACCCCGAGCTGTTTCATCGAAAAGCAATATCAAAATTTTTGTAAATGGCTGTGAATGAAAAAGAACCTCAGTTGCAACTCGAGTCACTTCGCCTCCTCAACTATGCAACAAGTCACTCTAATATGGCTGATTCGTTAACTTGTCTGGAAATTGCTCAAGCAGGGGGAATCACGATCTTAACAAAACTTTTAGGCTAAAGACATGTCGAGATCCTATCGAAGGTCATCTTAATTTTGGGGAATATATTCAAATGTCATTCCGATTTAATCAGTTTAATTATAAAAGAAGGCATCATTAGACTCTTGTTAAGTGTAGCTGAGAATCATAACAACAGCACAATTAAACTTCAGTGCTGTTGGGTACTCTCTATTTTTGCCAAGACTCATTTCTCCATTCAGAAAATTCCTGCCGACTATCAGCGAATCGTTTCTTTTTTGTGCAAAACTATGATGGAAAGTATTAGCACTCTCAACCCACTTTTTTACGTATGTCTTTATGCTTTGGACAAGACTTCGGCAGTCAACTTAATAATAGAGCACAGAGTATACCAAAGGATGCTTGCGATAGATATACAAACAGATAAAACAATTCCTTCACCTTGCCTAAGCATTTTACTTACAATATCTTTATATGGCCATTCAGGAAGATCGATACTTATATAAAATGGAGTCTGTGACTTCGTCTCTAAATGCCTTGGTAGTAGCGACAACTATATTCTGTAATGCTGCTATATGATTATTAGTTCCCTTACTTTCGGTATTCATTAGGTAAATCATTTCTGACTTAGGTCTAAATTTTAATGAACCATAAGCATCTGATCCCTAAAGCGGTCGAACTTTTTAAAACTGGCAAAGTACCAACGAAAGATTGGAAAATGTGTTCCATTGCTAGTCTATTCCCAAGGATATTTTTTAATATTGCCAATTCTTTCAAATAAAAATTAATTTAATTCGAAGATGCACTGATAGATTTGGGAATCATATAAACTCTTGTCTAAATAATGAGAGCCAACTTAATTAACCTTGATATCACTTAGGATATTTTGCAAATTTTAATGACATTGCTTCAATAAAAACCAAAATTTAGAAAATGCAAGTTGTCTATACTTCTATAAAAGCTTGGCATTGTTCCCATACTTCTCGAAATAAAAGAAAATTCATATGACGAACTTGTGCTTCGGAAGATTAACAAAATAGCATACCATTTAGACGTTTATGAAAGGAGACACATCTGATTCTCTTCATCATTTATTGATCAATACTCCACATGACTAATCGGTAAATATTGTTTATTAATAATATATTGAAATAATTAACCACCATCACATCCAAGGCAGATTCTTGCTCGCGTTGGGAGGACTTTATTCCTCCGATGCAGTCGTGGACGTTCTGTCCAGTATTGCACACGCGCATGAGCAACATAAACTGAAATTTATCATACTGCTGGTCATCCATGATCAAGCTGGATCCATTGTTTCAGATATCCCTCCCCTCCAACCTCAATGAATAATATTCTTTTGTTTATGATAAGGAAATATAGTCGGAATAGACTACATTTCCAGCCATGCAGTTGAATGCATGGAGATAAAAAAATATTTAAAAACCATCTGCTAAAAGATGTTGTCATATTGTTTTTTCACTATTAGTGAAATTTGAAAAGGGATGATTAAGGGTTTCTATTTTCTTTTATTTTCATAATAATTTTGAGGGTTTTATTGAAAGAATGAACAGGGAGGAGAGGTAAATTTGAGAAGGGGAGATGGAAGGCTATCAAGGAATGATAACCTCATTGATTTTATCAATAACCAAATCACTATTTCTATTTTTATGATACCTGAGCATAGATTTTGGTTAACAAAACATATTTAGATTGGTTCTTTTTGTCAGACGTAGAAGTTTACTTTTTCCCTATGCTTTTATTTGGTCTTGATTAAAATAGTAAAGGCAACAAACCTTTAATTTTTAACCCAATGAAGTCAAATAAGTTAAAATATCTCCTTTAATCCGATTTTCCATCTATGTATTGAAATGACAAAATTTGCGTGAATTTGTGAATCATCCTGAACAAGATTATCAGGATAACTCATGATAAATATTAAAAAAGCAGGTAAATTCTCATTTTAAGTTTACAATTTGACCCATTCAATCTATAAATCAATGAGACATCAGCTAGATTTTATTATTCCTTTTGCGGGAAGGATGGATCAATTAAGTTTTTTATTGCTCAACAACCTTTTATTATTAAAAAGAATAAGTAAACATTTTCTTTTTCTGTTTGCATTTATTCTTTGAAATATATTAATGGGCCAGAATAACTTCGAGTCCAACAATTCTCATGCCTCAATGCCTCTTAACTGGCAGATGCATCCTCACGATGCCAATGTGCTCGTGAATAGACTAACCCACCAACAACTTCAACGAAATCACATAAAAATTCCGATGAAGAAACTATCAAAATAGGCAGCCCTGCTTTTCACACGCATGGGTAACATCTACCCTCACGTCTGCAGGCTCTATTACTATCACTACACTGGTTCTGAGCCTCCGGGGACATTGGATCCTGATAAAGAGAATCGAAACTTTTACGCATATACCGACAGAATGCTCAAACTCAAAACTTAAAGTTGGAATCGAGAAAACATGGTATCTGCTTTGGAAGGGTTCAAAGAGTTGGCTGATATATACGGACCCTTTAAAATAACTGAGCATATGATAGGACAAAATTAGCATGGATAAATTCGAGTGTGGATCAATAATAACCCAGGCTAAAACCATCCTGGCAGTGTTTGCAATAATGAGGAATAGAGTATTGCTTTGTTAGCAGGATTACTCGCTCACAAAAATAAGTCTTTAGCAAATAGCATTATTGGCTGTTGTAGTTATAGAGAGGCTTCATAAAAATTGGAGAATTTTGATTATGAAAGATGCTTGTCCTTCAATGAGGTAGGTTATCGACCTTCTGAAAATGGGAACAGGAAGTATAAAAAATAGATGAAGGAAATTAAATAAAGCAACTATCGAAATGTATTTGGGGCAGTCAATAGATTGAATATTGAAGAGCAGGGATGCTCGACTCCTCCGATAAAAGCTTATGATAAAAATCAACAAAATACAATAGGGAACGATTATATTAAATTATTAAAACCTCAATCAAACTTCAGTACTTTTAGCAAGCCAAGAAATAAAGTTCAGTCTTACATTACCATGGAAGCATCTCCCTATTAAAGAATAGAGCATAAATAAATTAACCAGGCTAAACCATCCGAAAAGTATAAAATAGATCTAGCAAAAAATGCAACAATGATTGATTATAGATTATTAGACAAAAAATAAAAGATCAAAATGTAGCCGCCTTTTAATGGATATCTCTAAAATAAAGCTTTTGTAAGAGATAAAGCTGAACCTTCAAAATGCAATCCTGTTCAACCAGACACAAGTGATAAATTTCATTCCACTTTTCCCAAAGCTCACGCTTTAAAGGACAATTCGCCTCATCTATATGGGCCAGAGATATTGATTTAGGAAACATATTCAGTAGCAGCGAATAAATCAAAAATAAATAAAGAATTTAATGAGTTTACCTCAATCAACAATAAAAGTGGCATTCAAAATGCAAGTGATCTTTTTCCCTTTAATAAGATCTCCGCGACTCGCAGTAAGCTTGGCAGTCATTATTGCCATAACGATAGCATCTAAAAATAGAAAAATGACAAAATTCCAATCCCTTTATTCATTCAACAAAAATCTAAGCAGGGCAGGTATTAATAGCATAAATATTTATTATTCAATAAAACACCTCATCCAGTCAGTCAGATGGGCGGATATCCAAATGATTCTAATTATCTAGAAGTTAATAAATGGAAAAGAGGACCGTCCAATCTCAATAAATCCACTCTTGATGCTTTTACGCCTGTACAGAAAAATTTCATTCAAAGAGAGTGCAATTCTAAACATAAAGAACATCTGTATACAGCTAATGGGGAGGATCCTTCAGCAGTCAAGAACCATGAAGAAATTGTTCGTAATCGAATGAGTGAGGGTCCAATTAATTCATATAAACCACGCATCTTTTCTAACTCCTACAAACCAGACACTAACAAAAGTTATCAAGCCAAGGCTTATCCATCCGAAATGTCTGCAAATAAAAAGATGGATTATTTATTAACGCCTCCTTCATTATTGTATCGAGGTAGTAAAGGTTAAGATTTTAGTATTCCTAAAATGCAAAATCGCACAAAGACTACTGAGTTCTGGGCTAAACCCAAAGAAAGGAACTACATCGATATAATCCCTTAATCTTTATAGGAAACAAAGAAGACCATCGTCCAAGCTGAAGAATCAATAAACTGCGATATATCAGAACAATTCCCAACGACTCAATCCATCTAAATTCCCAAACGAAGTAAGCGCCAATCATAAACTGCCTACAATGAGCCAAAAAAATCATCGCATCTAAAAGAGCAAATTCAGTAATAATTTGTTTGCTTATTCGGGTAGTCTAAATAGAAAGGGTCTCAAAAGGAAAAGAGGGTAGCCCATTCAAGTTCATAATAAAAGTAGATTCACTCATAAAACCTGACGGAGAGTCAAGAAGTACTGAAAAAGAAGATAAAGATGAAAAAGATGGCATTTGCGGAGTTAAAGAAGTAGGCCCTGATGGTGCTTACTGGCAACTGATTACTCACTCTTTTTGATAAAGTTTTATTAATAAATATGAATCACATATACTTTAGGAAGCTCCTCCTAAGAAATACAGTAAAAAATATCATTCATTTCTTGGAAGGACTACCCTTGAAAGCACTCCCCACCCAATTTCGATATATTTTACTTTGAATAGCCTCCTCTATACATTTATACGCTCTTCCCTCACGCATATACAAAATGGACAGCTTGTTTTATCGAGTTACTTCCTCCTTATCATCACTGGCATAGAACAACTCTTGATTTATCAATTTGGCCACTTGAACTCCACTGTTGCCGAAATATAAAAATAAACCATCTTTAAGGATTAGCCATCGATGGGCAACGAACAATAAGATCTTTTAGATAGTATTATCCCCATATTCCTTTTCTTCGGGTTCTGCCTATGAGATAGTAATCTTATTTTAGAGTAAATATTTCAGTAGCTTTGGAGGATTAACATAGGGTTGTCCATTCATTTGATAGAGCACATTCTTGTCCCGATGCATGATAAAACTCGTCCCATGGTATATAATTTGCTTGATTGAATCTTTATAATGAACCACGACAACCTATTTTTCAAACTGCACTCGGTACGGTAGATAAAACTTTTTAATCAATAAGGCTAACTGTTTACTACTGCTAGCTGCTACTTTATCCGCCAATATTGGTGGTTGTTTCGATGATATCTTTAACTCTAACTTAGCATTCCCAACGAATGTATAAAGACGTTAATTTTTTTATAACCGCTTGCTGATGCTACTTGTTCTTTACGTTGACTATGGGATGCATTTCAATGTACTCGCACTCATCAGACCTCGATTCGACTGTCTTATAGTGGTAATTCCCAAATTTTCCTCAGTGGAGAATTCAGTAAGCATGGCCCCTTTATTCTTATTTTTAAATATTTCCTTAATTTCCTTGAAGGTAGAACAAGAGTTATTATGTTTTCCTTCGTTTTCTTTGACAAGCTGCTTTTCCTTCTTTTATTCTTCCTTTTCCTCTTCCTCCAGCATTTACTTACTCTTTTTATCCTTACCTCGATCGAATAGGTTTTCGAAAAAATTAAAACCCCACGACTATGATCTCGTACGAATAGGAGAAACCGGAGAAATACAAGAATCGCTATTAACCACAAAGAAAGGGTGGTTTAGGATTTATGTGAGGGTCAGTCTGTCGTCATAATTGATTACTAATATTTTTTGGATTAGATCCTTTAACTAGTTACTTATCTTTTCCCCTTTTGGAAATTTGTATTGGCATATCTTCACTCGCTCGAGAGTTTCCTTTACTGTTTTCTCTTCGAAGGGACAGAAATTAAATTTCAGCCTGTACAGCATAATTCCTACTGCCCACACGTCAGACGAGAAAGAATATCCAAATCCTCCAACAGCTTCAGGTGCTACGTAGTTTGGCGTGCCACACGATTCCCTTTTCAATTACCCACAGTGCGTCAGTTGGCAAGCGAATCCAAAATCTCCGAGTTTGATCTAATTTTGGTTGTTGATGTAAAAGTTGCTGAGTTTGAGACTGCATAACACGAGAATGACTCACGATGAAGGACATCTTTGGAGTGCAGGTAGCTGATGGCGGATACTACCTGTTTTATGAAGTATGCTATTTACTTTTCAGTCATCCTTCTGGATGACGCTCGCTTTTACAAATTCTAAATTATGCTAAACTTACTCCTTATGAACAATACTCCATGAAAATATACTTGTTATGCTGATCCTAAAACCAGTGGTCGAGGTGAACTACATTTGGATGTGATAATTGCTGGTGAATTCTCACCTAATACACGAGCTGAATATCGATTAATGAACCTTTTTAATTGTTAGAAACTTTAGTTGAGCCGTCGGGATTACTTTGACGGCATACGTACTATCAGAGTTGAGAGTGCGGATAAGCCAACATTTCGAAAAGGCGCCTTCCCCGATTATTTTTATTTTGGAGTAGCGTTTAATGGATTGCTATCCGTTCACGGTTGCGATAGGCTCTTAAATATAGTCTTAACTGTTGTTCCTTTGCATTTATATTCAAAAGTTTATACTTTAAAAGAAAATAAATTTAAGGGTGAACATATCAAGTAGAATTGGACTCGATTTTCGTGAACTACTAGGGGTAAGGGATCATCACTTCCACTGGAAAAATATTTTATTTGAGTCTGCGTATATAAAACTAGGTACTGACTAGCCAAATAAATTGAAATTCCCACGAGTCCGGTTTTCATTAAGGCAGATATCGAAAATACCCGTAATTTACCTTTGAGGTACTTGGGGTAGGAGTTTGGTATGAAGAAGAGGTTTCCTCGTCTGATCAACTAAGATAACCTACTAATCATTATAATTAATATTACGCTAAATCGCTAAATATTTTAGAATTAATAATCAGTGCGAGTGATCAATTTGATTTTGTGTTATGGAGCAGAGACTTAGACGACTTCCTCCTCAAAAATATACTCCTCGGTGAAATTTAATTGAGTTGATAGTGTTAATAGCTGTAATTTCGTATTATATAGTGGAAGTTGTGATAAATAATATGCTATTTAAATATTTTTTCCCTCCCTTACCCTTAAACTTCAATTACTCATCATTTGATTTACCGAGGGGAAATGTCATGCAACAGTATCCCTAAATGTAATTCCATACCTTATTGAATTTTTGGCAAAAGTAGTTTGATTAAATGGTAGGTTAATCAATTATGGTCTATATTTGATTTAATTAGAATGCATCAACTTTTAAGAAGAGGCCTCTTCTCTTTCTCATCCATACAGCAGATCCTCAAAGGTTATGGTATCATCAATGCCAACATTGTTAGAAACCTCAGGTTCTTTCTAATCTATTTAGCGTTCCAGAGCTTTATGAAAGCGGACTTGGACACACCCCTGGAGATCCTGACACCCGCAAAAATTTGATCTCAAGCACTGGAGCCTTTGTTGCCTTTTCAGGTCTCAAGACAGGGTACCTCTAATTCTATTTAGACGCATGCCAGCTGCCAAGTCAGTGGTGAATGACCCTATCAGAGAAAAGGACATTGCTTGGGGAGAAATCAACAAACCTCTCTCTGCCTCTTCCTTCCAAATTTTATAGTCTGTTGCTAAGAGCTATCTCAATACTCGAAGAAAATTGTACGTGGTTGACGGATATGCTGGATGGGACCCCGAAAACCGCATCAAAATTAGAGTGATATGCACACGCAGCTATCACGCTCTTTTCATGCGCAACATGCTCATCATCCCAACTGCTCAAGAATTAGAGAAAGATTTCTCCGATAAAGTTGATTATGTGATCTACAACGCAGGATAATTCAGAGCCAACAAGAACATTCCGGGAGTTAGCAGCTAGACAGCTGTATCCATTGACTTCGGAAACGGAAAGATGGTTATCCTTGGTACTCAGTATGCTGGTGAAATGAAAAAGGGAGTCTTCACCATCATGAACTACCTTATGCCAAAGAAGGGACACCTTTCTCTACACTCCAGCTGTAACATTGGACCCAAGGGTGATGTCGCCCTTTTCTTCGGATTATCAGGAACTGGAAAAACTGCTTTGAGCGCTGTCGGAAACCGACCCCTCATTGGTGATGACGAGCACGTTTGGACTGATAAGGGAATCTTCAACATGGAGGGAGGTTGCTATGCCAAGTGTGTAGGACTCAGCGAAGAGAAGGAGCCATAAATCTATCACGCCATCAAATTTGGTACTGTTTTGGAAAACGTTGGATTCAAGGAGGGCACTCGAGAGATTAACTTTGCTGATATCGGCATCACTGAGAACACCCGTGCTTCTTATCCCTTGGAGTTTATTAGCAACGCTAAAATCCCAGCTGTTTGTGGACATCCTAGCAACATTGTCTTCCTGACTTGTGACGCTTTTTCAGTTTTGCCTCCAGTGGCTAAACTTACTCCAGAGCAGGCTATTTATCATTTCTACTCGGGATACACTGCTAAGATTGCAGGTACTGAACAGGGAATCAAATAACCTACTCCTACCTTCTCAGCCTGTTTCGGAGAAGCCTTCTTACCTCTTCATCCTCAGTAATACGCTGATCTTCTCTACAAAAAGATTCAAGAGCATAACGTACACGTTTGGCTCGTTAATACTGGATGGACTGGCGGCAAATACGGTGTTGGCAAGGTATTATTTTTGCTATTAAGCGTATCAGTATCGCTGATACTCGTGTTATAATCGAGGCTATCCACGACGGCAGTCTGGCTAAGGCAGAGTACGGCACTCTTCCAGTTTTTAATTTGGCTTACCCCAAAGCTTTGAAAGGAGTTGATCCTAAGATATTGAATCCTATTGACAACTGGTCTAATAAAGAAGAGTACAAAACTTTATTGAATAAAGTGGCAGATATGTTCAATAAGAACTTCAAGAGATTCGAAAACGATGCCAGTGCTGCAGTTAAGAAAGGAGCCCCCAAGGTCGTTTGATTGGAATTTAGTCAAATCAATAAACATTTATTTTGTTATAATTCAAAAGAGCGAGGTTTCGTGGATTATTGTATGGCCAACAGATAGTGATTTCTGTTCTGGAACTCTCTGCTAATGTAATTGATAATTTGATAATGAGATATTGTTGGTATAATTAATAAAGGAATAATATCAAATGTATGGGCAAGATCTTTATCTCTCGGAGTTTGATGAAACCATGCTCGACATCACATTTCAGCATGGCAAATCGCAGTTACAATAGATCCGTATTTCCCAAAAGTGGAAAAATGCAAGGATTAAAAATAAATTACCCATTCTCGAGTGCCACTGGTATAATAAAACTTAAAAAACAGTTGATTAAATAACTTAGTTTAGTCAAGAGTACTACCAGCCGAGTGTGGTTGATGTCGGAACCACCATATTCATACAGGTCATGCCACAGACTACTTCTGATCTGTAATACATCGGAATGCCCTTCAGTAAGAACATTGGACCCATCCAACTGAGTCAATAAACTTAAGAACAAGTCAACGAATTAATGGAAGCGGGCAAATCCACATTTTTTATAGAAATAAAAGAGATATATCTCAAAAAATTAAGCGAGAAAGAACAATAGCCAATACAAGGGCTTGTACCAATCTCTTAATGTCTGCTTAAGGTAGTGAAAAATCAACTTATTCTATTCGGAAAATCGATTTCAATGTAAAAAGCTGAACCTCTTCTGCAAGTAGTAATTCGTAAAGATTACCCTCAACTGATAATTGATCGAAAGAGTCCTCGATTTCTGAATATTCTATTCAATGCTGAAGAGTACGCAACTTTTATTTTGCAAAATCATAGAATTCGAGATGTTTTATGCCTATTAACGAGAATGATTGCCTAGAAATAAGTTGAAGTATAACTAGTATAAACGAATGTAAAAGAATCAACTGAAACAAATTCATGTAAAAAATAAGCATAAGAGAAAAAATAAACTGAATAATTGAAGAAGGAATAAAAAGAATCTCAACTCACTGCCACAACTCTTGAATAGATCCATCCAATAGCAAAGTCAAAACCAAGCAATGAGTAAAATCCGCAACTTTAGAAAGACAATTTTGCTGAAAAGACTGTCATTAAATAATTGCCTTCTCCATAGAAAAAATAAACTAAAGATGCGTCAAATGTTTTGATTATATCTCAACTTCGAGACAAGCTCAGTAAACTTGAAAATGATCTCATAAAATTCCAAAAAGAAAATGAAAGTTATAAGTCAAAATATGAAGTGAGTCTGCAACAAAATAAATAGATTTAATAGTAACTCACCAAATCTCAAGCGATATTATCGACCATGAAACAAACTGTAAAGTAGGAGGAAGAAATCAAGAGGAAGAATAACGAAAAGATGTGTTATTTAGATAATCAGTGCAGAATTTTAGAACAGGAATTGACAGACACTAACTCCAAATGTATGATATTGACGAGGAAATTTTAAGATATGGAGTAAAGGATCAAAAGACAACTTCCTTCTGAAAAGATCAAGCTTGAGCATCAGCAATTTGCCAATTTAAGCTTTGATGAATTGCTTAATCTGATTGTATAGAAATAATAGAAAATACATGAAATTCAATTCAAGAGTAAATACCATTTGTAAAAAATAGATCAGCTCGAATTAGAGTTAAAGGAGGCAAGGCTAAGTGGATAAGCACTTGAAAGTCACAATAAACAACTCTTGAAAAAGATTGAATCGATACTGCAATCCAAACAACTAGTCAAAATATAGCCCAACTTACATCTATAGAATAAGATACACTCGCTTTAATTCGAAATATCAAAGCTTAAAGAAGAACTAAATATTCAGCAGCAAATGGTATCTACCCTCCAGCGAGATAACCAATCTCTAAAAGCTCAAGTAAAAGACCTGATCTAGGAAAACTATTGTTTTCGGAGTAAATAAAAGAGCAGCAAACATGAGTTGAAGCTTTAAATAGCCTAATTAAAGAAATTAGTGAATAGATTCACCTAAATGATTACGGATAAAGACATCCAAATCGATCATCTGAAGATAACAAACAAAGAGATCAGTAAATGCCTGTCTGAATTACAAAAAAAGTGATTTATCTAATTTTTTAATTGTATTTAAAATAAATAATAAGAAACTATGTTCATCAATGGTCGTATTATGCACTGGGAGATTGTGTTTGAGAATAATTTCTGACTCTGTGGGCAGAGTTGGACCTCAAATTGATGTCTTATGAATTTTTTAACTTTTACCAGTGATTAACAATCGATTGATAGAGTTTGACTGTTTGACCTTTGGAAACCAATTTTGGTTCCATCTCATAAACACTCTTAATATACTCATAAAAGGTTTGCAATTCTGGAGGAGACAACCATTTCTAGCATCTGCAAAGCTCTATCCGAAATCTTTGTCTTTTATGCTACTAGGAATGAGTTACTGGAACTTTGCAGAGTGAGTGAACTATGTTTTATAGTTTGCGAAAGGCGTTGAAGAGGATATTCCTCACTGAGGTATAGTAAAAGTTTGGTTACATATCAAAATTGGCTTCATATTTAGCATGTGATATGCTATATCCCTTTTGGATAAAGATTTAGGCAAGACGACGTTATTTCAAGTTACGATGTGCCTCTGAATCTTGGGGAGGAGGTGAAAAGGCACTAATCGGGGGTATCATACATCTCGGTGGTCTTCCAGGCCCCTTTTTTATTGGATTTACGCTTTTATTAGCCGGAGAATATTTTGGGACATTATTGACAAATGGAATGGGAGCCTTTTGAGAAATAAAATTTTAAGATACTGCTTGATTGTTCGGGTAGCTGCTACTCATATTGAGCTATTTGTCTAATTCCAAGTATTTGAATGATGCAGCTATGATATTTTTAACAGATTAGCTTCTAAATTTGATCTTAATTTAGTTTAAACAATTTTTAATGAGCTAAATTATGTCAGTTGTACCTCAACGCTAACTCCATCGATGTATTTGAGTTCTCTTTCTTGAACGCGGTGTTTGGATATTTAGTTGGATTAATTAATGTTGGATATTTAGTTCTATGAATTTATGTCTGCTTGACTATTGTACTTTTGATAAGGTTCTTCCTAAGTGTGTTCCTATTTGAGGTTTGGTTCAACAGATGATTATTTCATTTTTCTCCAATTAGACTATTCTTGATCGATGATCATAGTCAAATAGTAGCTAACATATGAAAATGAGAGCTAAATGGTCTGTGAAGAATCATTGCTAATTAACTTCACTTTACTTACTGGTAGTTTAACAGTTAAATAGTGACATGATGAGCAGCTTGAATTATCAATAAAATATTGCAAAATACTGAGATGTATAATTAATGACCTCCTTTGTTTAAGGACAGATGATTAGTGATCGATTCTAAATCAAAATCAGTTTAACCTTCTCAAAATATTAACTAATACTTTATCTTCTTTTATCTATAATTAATGCTTAAACGTCTATTTTAAATCATCATTAATTTTAATTCGGCCTGCTTTATATTATTTAGTATTGAAAGCTTTTTAAATGGCTATTCAAATAACCAAATTTAACCAAGATGTATGCTCCTATTGTTACCAATATCATTGCCAATCTATACACCAGCGTTGTTGAATAAATCGAAAATAGGATCGAACTCGTGCTTGAATCGTAGGCACTTTTTTTTAGAAAGAAGAAGGGCGATGTTGCTGGAGCCTGCGTCAGTAATGGCTTGCTTTAATTGACTATAAAGCGATACTCTCGTTGAACTTAAATTTCACCGTTGTAATCCATTTGATTGGCCTAGAATTTTATATATTATTCAGCATTTACAATGGTCAACCTAGTCAGAAGATAAGGATAGCGCTGCACCATAATAGCAAATACAGTTTCGTCAGTGTTCATCTCTTTATTTTAAAGAGTAACTCTAAGTATGTTTTCGTAGACGGCTAACACAGTAGTGACTGCCTGCACTTTGCCTCCCATCCAGTTGGCCCAGCAGCCTGCTTGAGTTATTTCTAATGGATCTTATGTGATGTATTGAATAGACCCTTTCTTGAAACCTAGGTCAAAGGTTCTCCAACCGTAGCTGGGACTAATTTTTATGAACCAATCGATTTGATAATATTCGATTATCTTTTGAAATGCTTATTTAAGGAAAGCTTCTTTATCAAATGCATGGGTAATACCACCATCAACCCAAACAAAATAGTCAGTATGGAAGATATCCTTCTCGAGAGCCTCTCGTACCAAATTCAGTTTGGACATGACTGCTGGATTGTACATTTTAAGACCATATTGAGGCAATTCTTCGAAGTGGTCCCAATCAAATTAATCAGGATGTGATTTTAAATACTCATTGACTTACCATATTTTAGGAGTGTACCAATAGTTTTATATTTAGGATAGCTACTTTTGGATGAATAGAGTGTTGGGCCGATGACGGTGTTCGGCTGTGAATTACTTTAGAGAAGAGTCACCGAATGCAATGATGTTGGTATTGGTTTGCAGGAGTTATTTGTAAAAGCCAAGATAAAATTAATAGGTTCGTTTGTATCCCGATCTAAAGTGACCTCGTCCTACATCCCATAGACCAGTCACGAATGTTACCACTGGTTTGCGATTACCTGCTTATGACATGTAGCTTAATAACAGAAGGATAGTAAGGATGAAGATTCTCATCTGATGTTATTAAAATAATAGATGAAATGGTGAATAATTTAAATTATTAATTATTGTTGTAAATGCTTATTAAAATCTTAAAAATAAATGATAAATAATTTAGTAACTTTTCATTAATAAAAAATAAAAGAATATTTGATGGTAGGTAGTTTATTTCATATAAATCGATGTCTACTTCTTAAAATCTAGAAAATGATACATTTTGATCAACAGATTTTAAGTCTAATACAGAAGGATTATATTTGGAATGCAAGGAGAATAAGGAACTGAGAGAGTTGAAAAGAGAAAATATAGATCAAAAAAAAGAGATAATCTAATCCAATGTGGATAAAAATACATTTCAACGAAATTGAACTCAATATCGATAATCTAAATGCTGACTTTCATAAAGAGAGTAAAAGGAGAGGATCATTAAAGCATTTTTTCCTGCTTCAAGGAATAACTCTTAACTTTGACCATAATATTGTAATACTTTTTAAAGGGCATGAAATCTATTAATATGAAACTTAAAAAGGCAATGATGATCTGAAGAAACTAAAAATAACATATGAGAAAATCATTTGTGTGGGAAAGGTCTGTGAGATATTATGAGATAAATTTAAAATTTAAAGATTAAATGATTTTATTATCTGTGATTCATTTATTAACGCTTTGATTTAGCTTTCCAAATTGTATTGTCTTTTTACTCTACTCTCAATAGATCATAAAATAATTATTTTTGTAAAATTAAAGTAGTATCTTTTCTTCTTTATATCAATAGGGATTAGTTTATGATATTTTTTAATAGTGCAAAAGGAAATATGCAGCAACTATTTATTAATAATATTTTAACTGGCAAAACATTGACTCTTAATGTTTAACTTTCGAACTCAATCGAAGATATCAAGAAAAAAGTTTAGAATAAGGAGGGTATTCCCATAGATCGTCAACGTATTTTTAAATATGGTGTTTTGATGGACAATCGAAAAAGTCTTTCTGACTATAATGTTCATAAATAAACCATACTAACTCTTGTCTTAGATTCATAAAGATAAGAAGAGAAAAATCAAAAATTAGAATTCTGTGTTTCGTGTAGACAGGCAGGAAAATGTCAAAAAATATGTTAAAAATGTTTGCACAATTGTGAAAAAAATCGAAATGAAGATTTAATTAAAAGAATTGAAGCACAACAATAATAAATTGAGAGATTGATGAAAAGAAACTAAATGCTTGAAAAGAAGACAACTTATTAAAATTAAGGATTGTGTAAAATTTGTTTAGATAAACAAGCGGTCTTCTGTATGGAAAACTGCGGGCATGTCAGTATGTGTGAAGATCATAATAATTTAACGAGATGTCCAATTTGTAGAGCAAAGGGTAAAGTCATTAGAATTTATGCGAGTTTGCTGGATTGATTATTAAATGATGCTATTTTAAGATTCATTTTGCAAGAGAAGGAGTACTTTGATGATTTGAATGTGGTTATTTTAATTGTGTTTTGATAGTATAAGGGTCTCAATTAAAATTATTTATATTTCATTCTTTTTGTGAGCATAGTTCGTTAATTGTCTTCAAAAAAATAATATTCTTGCTGAAATATCATTTCATCTTATCACCCTGTGAGTTCCTATTTACATTGTATGTTCTATATTCATTTATTTAGTGGATGATATTAATACAAATGTTCTCAAATCGATATAAAGGAACTTTGAATAGGGATAATAGTCATCGAATTAATTTAATATCATTGTAACTAAAATTACTAAAAATTATGTTTATAAAGCAATCAAATCAAATGAATTCCGTAATTAGATTCCTATTCTTGCATTTAACATCTGTGACAAAATATGTGAAATTTGCAAATAAAAAGTCAGCTGTGCTATTCAAGCGCAAAAGATTTATTGGAGTCACTGCTGAACATTCGTACATTTTTCTTATTAATTCGCGAAGAACAGCATCAAAAAATCTCTTTAATTCATCTTTGCAATTTTGACATAAGTGTTAGCTAGTGACCCATTCGATATGAATTGTATGCAAAGTATCAATTGTCTTGTTCAGATCCTACCTGCTGGCATAAATTCTTACCTCTCTAATACGATGATAAAATTGACTTAAAATCTTAGGAGTTGGGCAGATAGCTTCATTCAGTTTGGCATAAGGCGGTATAATAATGATAGCTAATAATTTATAAAAGCAAATTGTATGCTACTGAATTTAGTTAAGCTATTCAAAATTATATTTCCAGCTAAAAATGTCGTCCAGCATCATCATCATCATCATCATCATCATCATTTTAATGATTGAATTGGACTTGCTATTAATTGTAAATGCAAATTTAGCTATTTTTATAACAACTTTCAATTTGGCTGTTGTCTAAATTTGTTCGATATTTAATTATTAAATTCAGTATAAGAATATTTTAAAGGACTGCTATTAATAATATATATAATTGAGATATTTGTTTTTAATTCAATTATTAAAGATAAGTCTATTTATTAATTTTAATTTATTTATTCTTCAGGTATTTGCTACTATTTGTTTATCTTTGACCCCATGAGTTCATAGAGTATTGTCATAAAGGCAATTTTCTGCATTATTGCCAGATTCTATATTCGCTCTCTTTTCACGAAGTAAATCAAAACACAATGGTATAAAACATTTACAAAGGAATTCTCAACTAAAAGAAGAGATAAGTAATGTAAACTGGGCAATAAAAATATTTTTCCATATGCTAAATATTTTAACTTCTGAAAGGTGTCGATGAAATTTCCTTAAGATACAGAAGTTAGTACATATAATTCTTCATTTATGATCAGGTGCTATCATGATTGACACTTTATATAAGGAAATTGCATGTCAATGAAATTAGTTAGGCTCTTGAAAACTGTCCAGCTGAAAAATGGTGATCTCTTTCAATTTGCAGATGCAATTTTAATATGTATAAATGTTATAGCCAATTTTATAAACTGTTATTGTTGATAAAAAATATTAATTTTTAATATTAGAATATTTGAAGTATCTGAGCAATAATAAAATGCATAATGGTGATATATTTTTTGTTGCTATATTCTACTATTAAAGATATTTGAATATTTCTTTATTTCTTTGAAAGATATATCTTTTTAATGCTTTTTAAATATATTCTTATGCGTTATCCGCTATCTTTATCTTTTATTTTGAGTTTCATTAATTTTTTGGACAATATAAACTAAAGTGATTTTAAAGATTTAATTTTCTCTTGATATTATAAATAGCGAGATAAAGCAGCCAATAATTCTAATAAATTATCATTGTGGTTCTTCTAAAATGTGACTTAACCTCATACCCACTCCATCTTTATAAATTTTATCGCGCAATCAATGCCATCTATAAATGATAATTCCGAGTCCCAATAGTGCTATCTTAGCATATATATGCTGTTTACTTTGATGGAGTTTATACTTGTTATCTCCTTGATTTCTGTAAATCCTGTTAATTGTTATAATGAATCTATAATTATTGCTATAATTGTTATTGCTACACTTTTATTAATTAATAGTATTCTTCAATTTCTATCTTTAAATCTACTAATTCGAGTCCTTGTTTATTAATCAAATTGTACCTCCATATGAGAAATCAATGGAACTAAATGGTCCTCAGCAAGAAGGATCGAAGATAGCCAGTCTCCAAGCTTGGGCTGCTACACTTCCCCTATGATTGCATTGGCAGAATCAGTGCATTCCACAAATCTCAAGAACGCTTTGGAACTGGATTCCTTATATCCAGTTGTTTTGCACTCACTTCCGCCCATACCTTTGTGGGGGCGAGTGAAACTTATAAGGCTTTAGAATTTAAGCCTTCCATTTTTTCCGTCTACAATAATGTTAGTGGAACTCCTACTAAAATTGATTACCATGTGCAGAGTTATAGAATTTGCCATTAGTACAGAGAAATTTAAAGTCTGATCAGGCCACTATAAAAAAAATACTACTCAGAGGAGAATGAAGTCATTAAAGAGTAGCTTAGCTTCCAAATTACTTATTTGTACTAGTAGGGGGCAAAATATGATTTCGCTTTGCTCAAGCTATAAAAAAATATTGAAAGAGATGAGTATTTTTCTCTCTTCCCGGACATCAAAAACCTACCAAAGCTGACAGTATGCGGATTTAATGACGATGATAATCTGATGATTCACTCCAATGTCCCTGCTGCACTGAAAGGTGATACTCTTTCCTATGATATTGATACAGCAGCAGGGCAAAGTGGATCACCAGTCTACATAGAGGATGGAGATGTGATCAAATTGGTGGGTATCCACAAAGGATATTCACCAAGGTAAAAACTAAATGAGGCAGCCCCCATAACTGACTCAATGGTCTCCATCCTCTAGGAATGGGTCCTAGACATGGGGACATCCTTTAAAGTCATGAATCCAGCGCCAAAAGCTACTGATATAAAAGAAGAAAGCAAACTGAAAATAACGGAAGTAACTAAACAACTAGAAGAGATCATCATTGAAAATGATGGTCTAAAATTAAATATTAAAGAACAGAATAAAGAAATAGAGAAAATGGCAGTTAAATAAGCAGAACGTGATCAGGAAATAGGGCAGTTAAATGAGAAGGTTAAAAGACTACAGAACAAATAAGGAGAGAATGATAAAACGATATCCAACTTAGAATAATGCGTAAATATCCTCAAAAATTAAAATATTATTTTTAGGTAAGAAAAT
>Ga0302188_10001357_pt1 | contig 19363 bp, 10 predicted proteins | sample II_Bog_E2_1_FD_198783 | JGI IMG/M metagenome (GOLD analysis project Ga0302188, IMG submission 198783) | Peat permafrost microbial communities from Stordalen Mire near Abisko, Sweden - II_Bog_E2_1 | ecosystem: Environmental > Terrestrial > Soil > Wetlands > Peat | place: Sweden: Abisko...
ACACCCAACCCCAACCCCAACCCCAACCCCAACCCCAACCCCAACCCCAACCCCAACCCCTCAACCCCAACCCCAACCCCTCAAGATTTATATTTGAAAAAAATATTTATTTTAGTCATTAGAAAATCGGTATTTCTTTATAATTGGAATTTTAATTTGGTAGCATTATGCGATTTTAAAGATTTAGTAGTATATATAATATTATAAGTGTATCTTGCATGTACAAGTTGTATACCTTTGCGAGAAGTTCCACTGCTTGGAGGGCTCGCATAGCTCTTAACCTTAAAAAAATCACTCCTGAATACAAGTATGTTAATCTGGGCAAAGGATAGCAGAAAAATGATTAGTATCAGCGATTGAATCCTAATATGGTATTTTTGTACTAATTAAGGGAGTGCCCACATTAATTACACCTGATGGTACTGCTCTCATTGAATCATTTGCCATCATTTAATACTTAAACGAAGTTCACCCCACTCCTCACAATCTTTTTCCTAATCCTCCCACCCTACGAGCTCAAGTTAGAGGCTTTTGCGAAGTCATTAATTCAGGTATTCACCCCTATCAAAACCTTCGCCTACTTGATAAGATTCATAATGAGTTCGGTGCTGATAAAAACAAATGGTTATAGTATTGGGTGATTCGAGGAGCCAGCACTATATAAAAATTAATTGCTCAACACAACAAAGGGGATAAATATGTTTTTGGCAATTCAATAACTTGCGCTGATGTCTTCTTTTATCCTCAAATTATGAACACCAAGAACAAATTTAAAGTTGATATTACCCCTTATCCTAATATAAATCGTATCCTGGCTAACTTGCAGCAAGTCAAAGAATTTCAGGATTCAGAACCTGAAAAGCAAAAGGATTTTGAATGATCAATCTTAAAATAATTCTATAATATATTGAGCAACGTTGATTTGACATATGATTATTCGACTTAATCATTTATTTTCCTTATCTTTTTTACAATTAATTAATCTCTTTTCGTAGTCTTCGTATTTTTTATCTGATCCTTGAATGGTGGGCACAGCTCGTCTGCATAAGCAGTTTCCACATTGTAATGTCCACAATCTCATTTTAACATCTTTTAGCAATTGTGTATTGTGTTTTTTGCATGTTTGGCATTCAACATACTAAATAATATATTTTCTGAAAATATTATAGATTTGCTTTTGCTGGATCACATTTCTAATGACTGAGTTAGGAAGAAATACTGAAGCCTTTATTTCCCATTGATCCCTGACACCCTAACTCGTTGATAAAAAAACTCATTACATGTTCAGGATGGCGATCTATTTGTTTACAAACTTCGACAAAATTTGTTATAATTGTTTTTCTGTCTACTCTGATGAATTGAGGTGGCTTCAGTACAATCTTTGATTTTTCAGCTGTATATGAAGCAATTATACCTAACTTAGGATTATTCTTGACCAGCATTTATGTAACTCTTTCGAGCAGTTGAATGTACCTCGTTTATTGATCAACAATTTTAATAGGAGCCTCTATTAAGGCTTCTTCTTTTGCTTTTTTTATAAATATAGTACTCTTTTGGCTTATTATTTTTTTAGATCTTTTCTTCTTCTCAAAAGAGATGACCTGAATTGACTCAAACTATTCTTACATTAAATGTTAAATATTGATTAAAATAAATAAATATCGGCCTAAGCTTTTTTCTTTTCTTAATTCATATCTCAAGAAATATATAAAATTTTAAAGATTGTTTTGAATATAATTAGCAACTTTAAAACTCAAACCATGTTAAATATAAAAAATTAAATGAATTTTCTCACTAGGATAAGAATTAATCGACTAGGCAATGGGTAAAAGTAAAATTTCACTAATTGTGGAAAGTATATTAGTCTTGGATATATGGAAAGAGAACTAGAATGAAAGATGGAAAGGAAGTTTTTATAAAGTGATTAAAATAAACAGCATGAATTTCGAGTTAAACAATAATTATATTGATTTAAGCAACAGTTTATAATATAGAGTATGATCTCACCATTCTCACTCAGACTAAATGTGAAATAATTAAAAAATCAATTATTCTCATATTCCATGCGTTAATTGTGATTATAAACTTATTTTGGAATTCGATTTAATTAACTTTAGTCTTAACAATAGTGGTACTTTTGCTTTGTATATGAAATCAAGTTAATTATAGATGCAAAAATAACTGATATGAATAACACCAAGAATGAAAGCGAATTAGATCAGTATCACTTAAAATTCAAGTATATTTATAGTTTTTGCTTATTTGGATTATAGTCTTTATTAATATTTTAAGTTAAAGGTAACGAAAAAAGGAGCTCCTATTTGTGGAAGAGTTTGAGATTTTAAATTCTGCTTATTATAAAAAATCCATATTTTCAGAGCAACTCTCGTTTCTTTATTGGTACTTAATCTCTTAAGTTTGAATATTGACTATTGATCTATATTTATGTATGCGATTGCATAATTCTGATAAATTGGATTTAATATTTCATCTCAATACCAATGAACAATTTTTTAGGCAATTAAAAACACTATTTTCGCAACCAAAAGACAAAACTTATTGGTCCAGCATGACAAAAAAAAATATGTCATTTAAGACGATCAAAAACTCTCAAGTGGAAGAATCAGGATTACTATTCCCTTTGAAATATTAATCAAGAAAAAGTGCCCTTTCAGATAGTCTCATTCCTAAATGAAAAGGAATAATTTTCTAGGTAAGAAAATTTTGATTTAAAAAAGATCTTTAAAGGATGAAGGAGTAGGATCTTTCGGCATGATACAATTTATTCCTTCAATAATCTAAGAACTGCAGCGTAATGGATTCGGTGTTTTGCCCTATTTGTGTTCTTTGTGAAGTTGTTAAAAATATTTAAACCAGGATTCATTTTAGAAATAGATGAAGTCAGTAACATCTTTTGGCGTTACCTTGACATGCTGATTTATTTTTTATTTTTGATTCATTATGAATCACTAGGATACACTAGGATACGTAATATCTGAATATTAATTTACACTAACAATTGTTAACATATCTAATAATTAAGAATTCATGAACTAAAGCGTGAATGAGGAAGTATTCGTATCACAACCATCTTCAAATCGCAATCGATTAAGCCAACGTGCTTCAGGTAATGAAGAATAGACTCTTCAAGCCCTTTCTTGGAGGAATGAAAAAGAAAGAGGATGCATCTCAACACAAAACTATGAGAATATTACCAACTGCATTTTAGTTGCCTTAGTACTAATCTTTTTGGCTATGGTCTTGGTTATTTCTTTTACAGCAAGACTTTACGGAGAAGCAAATGACATCAGGAGCTAACTCACAACACAAAAGATCTAACTCGCAAAAATATCTGAATATAATGCCATCCAAAGGAACTAACTCACAAGAATCGCTGGAGTGACTGGAGGTTCAACGATACAGACCGACCAAATCACAAAACTAATTGAAGATAATACCAGACTAAAAGACTCACTCACAAAGTTAACTGAAGAGAGTGCAGTCCAAAAAGACTAACTCACAAAATTATCTGCGAATGATATCCTGCAAAAGAACTAAATCACAAAATTAGGCGAAGATATTGTCGCTCAAAGGAAATCGCTGGAAAACCTAGTTAAAGATAACAATCTTCAAGTAAATCATATTAAGATGATGAGCAATACCATCTACTACAACAAAACAAAAGGCTATCACATGAAGCCAAGTTGGTCTGGCAACAATCTCACTGCTTTTAAAGAAAGAAAAGAAAGGGAGTTCTTATCAAATACCCGATATGGTCATCAGATATATATTGATTCTTATGATCAATTTTTATCAAGATTCATCGCTGAAGGCGGAAGTTAATACCCTGAGATGATCACTCTGATAGGCAATTTCGTACCTTATGGAGGAGTATTCTTGAATGCTGGTGTTCATGTAGGCTTCTAATCAATGATCATGGCTAAAGAAATGGGACCAAAATCAAGATTTTTCCTCATTGAACCCAATCCTATAAACGTGGGTCTCCTGAAAAAAAGTATTGCTCACAATCATTTCTAAGATCAATTCACGATCTACTAAATGGGTGTGTCAAATAAAAAGTCAAGCGGTATTCTTAATGTAGGTCTTGGTAATACTGGAGCAGCTAGATTGTTAAATGTGAGTAGTAATGGAGATTAACATTTTTAAGTTCAGATGGACAGGATTGATGAGATTTTGCCAAAAGATCTCGTTGTTGATTTTGCTTTAATCGATGTCTAACGCATGGAAAGACAAGCTCTTTAAGGAATAATAGGCGTGGCTTAGCGTTCTCCAAACCTAATCCTCTTTGTTGAGTTCGTTGCAGCCCGTGGAAATACAGAATAATCTAAGCTCATTGCACCGACAATGGATTATTTTCGAGCTAAAGGGTATAAATTTTATTTGTATATGAATATGGATCCCTATAAACTTGGAACTTTTAAGGAGATTCCTTACCCAGAAAAAGAAGGATTCGATAACGACGATGTATTGTTTGTTCCCAAATCGAGGCTTCATCTAATTGAAAAAAGTGGAAAATAATGGATGTGATCATCAAAACCAATCCCATATAAATATATTAAATTAAATGCAATAATATTTCATTTTAATAGCGAATGAACAATTGCAGCAAATTATTCTTTTATTGCATTTTGTTATTATAAAAGGAAAAAACAATATCCTTAGAAATTATCGAAGATAAAGGAGTCTAAATGATCAATCTTGAAAAATACATTTTAAAGAGAAAAAGAAAAATATTGCATTCACAATTGTCTGCTCAAGTAAACATAGATCCTGCTTCAAAATACAAATCAACAAATGTATAAATACCGTGAGGAAAATAATGATATTAACCATTTAGACACTTTAAATAAAGAACAAATTGAAAGGAAGACATAGCGACTCAAGCATAGAAGTTCAATTTCCAACTGATTAAGGTAAGGAAATAACATTTGATAATGTTAATCTTATGGTGAAATGAAAATATTATGTTTCACTCTTTACTATCTCAACAAAATGTGGAATTTATATAAAATTTGATAAAATTTAAAAGTATAATATAGGATTACAAAATTTTATACATATTGTATCTTAATTTATTAATGACCCGGTCAGAATTGTCATTCCCTTATTTGAACATGCTACTCAATCTTATTTATTTATTATTTTAATTTTCAGAAAAGTCATTTGATCTTAATATAATTAATTTCCAATTTGCAATCATCAACATTTATTTACCAGTCTTTTTGCTTCGAAGCTGCTCTTTGCCTTTTAAACGATTAGATTGGCATTTTTGCCTGTGTTTTGCACCATCTCATAGAAAATACCCTAGCGCTGAATAAGTTGGTAAGGAGAACCGCACTCGATGATATTTCCTTTTTCCATAACCAAAATCTGATCATAATCAGCAATCGTGTTGAGTCGGTGCGCAATTGTGATGACTGTTGTATCAGCAAACCGCTCTTTTAATACTTTTTGAATGAAATCATCTGTCCTCATATCGACATTGGAGGTGGCTTCATCAAGGACCAAAATCTTGTTACGTCTCAGCAGCGCTCTCGCAAGACACAACAGCTGCTTCTGGCCGACAGAAAATGACTCCGAAGTATTTGAAATATCCGTTTCGAGTTGTTAAGGCAACTGAGTTAAGAAAGACTTACCGATTTGACGTGTTACTTCAGTCCTGACTCCTCCAATACTCTCCAAATGTGTTGTTCTTCAAAAGAGTTAAAGGGATCAATATTCTGCTTGACTGAACCTTTGAAGAGAAAAGGTGTTTGCATAATCACAGAAATATGTTGTCGTAGAGAGTGCAAACCCATTTACAGGGCATTGTATCCTCCAATTTTATTGGAAGAGCCAGTTTCTGGTTCTATTATTCTGAAAAGTGTCTGGATAATTGAAGACTTTCCAGTCCCAGTCCTCCCAACAATGCCTATTTTTTGGTAAGGAAGGGCTGTAAAATTTACATTCTTTATTATCAAAGGGAGTCCTTCTTTGTGCTTGGCTGACAGATTAATAAATTAAACAGAAGGGTGTTACGGCCATTCAAGGTGTAAATCTTTTTTATATTTATAAAATTGTCGGCTATCTGTTGCCCCATGAAAACAGAACTATCGATGGACCGAATAGATTTCAGTTGCTCATCTTTCAATCATTTTTCCCCAATTTATGCATTAGATTCGATTGCGTTTTTAACAAAAATGAGATAATGTAATGCATGCAAAAATGTGAAGTTCCTAGAAAACATATTAAAATCTGATTAAAAATTGTCTTTATACTGAGAGGTCTATTCCTATGGGATGAATTCTTGATCTATAAAGCTCATTGATAAATAGATTTTTCTTAATTATTATAACTTTAAAAATGTTTTCGAATGTAAATAGAAAGTCAAAAAGATGATCACATCGTTCTCATTCAAATTAAATGTAAAATAATAATAATATCGATGATACTTATATTCCATGGGCTAACTATGAGTATGAACGTATTGTGAATAAATTTTATTGAATTTATGTTGGGATAAAATAATGTTGATACTTTACCGTTTAATTAAATCGAAACAATTATATTAATAAATGAATTAAAAAGAAACAATACTAAAAACAAATTATAAATATCATCATTAAAATTTAATCATATTTATCGTTTTAATTGAATCTATATTCGTTGGGGTTGGTATAATTCAATTGTTATATGAATATTTGTCGATTCATGTGATCTCAAAAAGAGTAAATTAAATTTATAATAATGAGGATTAATGCCTTACGGACCTCTATTTTTCAAACAGTTTGGATGCTCAACTACGGATGCTGAGGCTATCATGGTGCCAGCATAATACGTTCTCTATGATAATTAATAATTGTATTATTTAAATAGTATACTTACTATTTATAATGATGATTGTCTTGAAAATAAAAGAAAGTGAATTTTACCAATTAATTAAAAAAATTTTTATTGAAAAATTATTTCATTTTTTCCATTTTTTTAGTAAAATAATATGTTATAATTTTCTGATTAAAAGATAGAAATAAGATTAATTCGTTTATTTTTTATTTGATTGAATCTTTCTTTATGAAAACTGGACACATTTTGTAATTATTTATTACAATTTTAATGATATATATTTTTTTATTGACTGCAATTAAAATTGCTTAATCTTTTTCAAGTTAATATATATTTATTAAATCCAGAAAATCAAAAAATGAAATGATAAAGAACTAAATTCTATTTTGATATTTTTAAAATAATTAATAACATTAATATATTTTGCGATTTGCTAATGTAATCTATATCAAGCATCACTTCATACATTTTGTTTCATCATACTTGATTTTAACTTATCTATTTAGCCAAATCTATTTATTATATTTTATAAAATAATCTTAATGTCACACTCCAAGACTATTCCAGTAAAAAATAGCAATCCGATGCATAGTTCTCTCCTCTTTGCCGGATATCAGAATAACTCTATTCTTGTGGAGGATGATAAGTACTCCTAACTATCACCATTTTGCACGAAAGCTACCATATCATAAGTAGAAGATGTTGAACATTAAGAACACGTTATTCTGAGATAAAATTATTAAAACAGGATTAAACATTTGCAGTTAGGGTTTTAACGCTCTAAAGTTCAATTCGAGAATTCATTAAAAAGTGTTTACAAAGAGAAAATTGTATTGCTAAATATTATTAGTCACAATCAAATCTTAATTGATGAATTCCGCAACAAATTGAAACTAACAAACGATTCAACCTTCAAAGAAATAGAAACCAAGTATAATATCATTACCAATGGTATTTTTCATAGCCAACTTTGTCCTGACTGCATCCTTAGAATCAGTAAGGCAAATTTCCAGACAAAAACTCACGAAAAAGGGAAAGAAATCATAAAGAAATCAGAGTTTAATTCAAATAAAGACAAGACCTTGCAAATGAAACTGGTACCACAATATAGCTGGATGTATTAACCTCATGAATAAATTTTAGCAATATCAAAACTTAAAACTTAAAATATTAAACTGAAATCATTGGTAGATAATTTGATCCAATAACACTTGCGTAAAATTAATTAAAAAAACCGATAAATTGAATTGATAAAAAATCAAATCAATAAAACATTCATGGTACCAATAAAAACCTCAATCCATACTATTGGAGAAGTAGACAATTAAAAATTAATCAGATACAAAGAGAAAATAAAGCAGTTAGAGGAAAAAGTTGACCAATGCCTCGTAAAAAGAGGAAAAAGCGATAAATTAATTCGAGAATTAAATGAACGAGTAATGAGCTTTGAGCTGTAAAAATTGAATATGAAATATAGAAGCAAATATTTTTGATTGTTCATTTTTGAATTTATCTATTGATACGAGTTAAGACTTTCAAAATTGATACTGCATAAGCTAATCAATCATCTTCAATTTTTTAACAGCATCATCTTGTCTCTGGAGGCAAATATACTTTATTTGCTGCATTAATTTTTTTAGTTGCTGATTATTCTTGCTGACTCTCATTAGTTCAAGCTCAGTTTGCCGAACACATAGATCTCTTTATAATGTGAGTAGTTTATTAATATCACTTTTCATAGTCTTATTCAATGGTTTGTTTCCTCCTTCCTCCACCTTAGCTTGTGGATAGTGGAAATGATGAAGAGTTTACTGTTAGTTTGTGATTTTAATTTACATTATATACAACCATTATAATAATAGTGTATATGATGGCATTAAAACTTAAAAAAAAGAAGAGTTAAATTTAATTAAAAATGAATTAAGAATCCTGTAGCTATGAATAAATATATCAAATTAAAAATGCCTTAATGTTTTGTCTACTTTATCCTTTATACTTTCAGAAACATATATTAATGTTTAAAAAGTATTGCATATTTTGATTAACAGTTTTAAAATTCAATTTTAATTGATAAATAGTATAAACATTTATATGATATTACTTTCACTCTTTAGCCTCTTCTATTTGGTCTTAAACATAAACCAACAATGCAACTATAACTCATCTGAGCTAAACAAATTATATAGGTCTAAAATTTTCTAAGAGCATGAAAATTGTCCTCAGAATTCTTTTTGTCTTTAAAATGGTTATTGTGCATGCAATGAAGGATATATTGGAAATTGCTCTCAGTTTGCCTTAGCATTAGATGATACATAAATTTCAGTTGATATAACAAATAAATAATTTTCATTTTTCAAATTTTAAGTGGAATCAAATGAAGAATTTATGATTATGTATTTTATTGAGATCAAATAGAGTAGCATCAGTTCATTAGTATTTGATATTTGGGAAGATAATGGATATTTGGAAGATTTAAATTAAAATAATAAAATAGAAAACATATAATCAGCTTCTAAGGACAATATAATCATTGTGAATACACCATATATAACATCTACAAACCAACCAAACGGAATGCGAGAATCCATAATCTTAGGGCTAATTTTAAAGGATTAGAATTCCACAAATCTCACTATATCAGGAATCAAAATTAACTCTTTCAATTATTGGAGACTAATAATAGTAATTATTATAGTTATCGCAAGTATTGCTTTAATTATTTTTATTGCTTTTGTTCTAAGTCTATGGTTAAAAAAAAGAAGGAATATTTAGGAAGCTTAAAAAATTATCAATAATTGTTTATAAAATATTGAGAAAGATATGCCCAGATACAAATTTAAGGAAGCTAGAAGTTCAGTTATTTTAGAAGATTCTTGTCCAATATGTTTGGAAATATTTACATAAGATAAATGGCTTAGAAAAACTATGTGCAAACACATTTTCCATCAAGAGTGTTTGGATAAATGGTGTTCATCTAATCCAGTCTGCCCCCTTTGCAAAAAATCCCTTTAAAATATTAACTAAAACCAATAGAAAATGAAAGATTAGTCAATAGATAAGAATAATATTCGTTAGAATCTACTTCTTTGATTTTCATATCGTTCATTATGCTATAAATTTATTGTATAAAATAATCCCAAATATTTAATGAATAAATAACATTTAACGCCAATAAATAAATATAAAATTTAACAAATATTTTTCCAAATGATTGAAATATATGAAACAAAATTTTGTCAAATTTGAAAACTGATATAAATAGAAGAAATAAATATACTTTTTATAATATAAACTTAGGAAAAGATTGATTAACTTTATATTTGGGTTATTGAGTGGCCTGTGATAAAAAGAATTATTCAGATTAAAAATCGCAAGATAATAAATGAACAAGAGTAAATAAAGAGAAAATAATATTATATTCTCAAATGGTGTATTGATTTGAATCACAACTTTATAAAATAAAAAACATATTAATTTGTATCGCAGCTAATAGCATAAATCTTAAGAATCCATGATTTTTTATAAACGTTTCTTATTTCTACAGATTGATTTCTATATAATTTTATTATTATTACTTTAGCTCATCTATACATAATGCAAAAATATGAAATACTCTCGGCAATAGGAGAAGGCGCATACGGAGTCGTTTTAAAATGCAAAGATATCGAAAATAAAAGCTTTGTAGCAATTAAAAAGTTCAAATAAACTGATGAATAAGAACATACTCGTAAAACAACAATGAGATAAATCAAAATTTTGAAACTAGTCAATCATCCGAACATTATCATTATGAAATAGGCCTTCCGGAAGAAAGGCATCGTTTATCTGGTCTTTTAATATGTTTAGAATAATCTGTTAGAGGTACTATAGAAATCTCAAAATGGATTGAAAATGCAGATAATTCGTAAACTCATGTATCAGCTTGTTAAAGGTCTTGCTTATTTGCATGAACAAAATATCGTCCACAGGGATGTAAAACCCTAAAATTTACTGGTAAATCTCAATTATCATCTTAAAATATGTGATTTTGGATTCGCAAGACAGTTTAAACCAACATAGAAAGAAGGAGAAATCACTGACTATGTTGCTACGAGATGGTACAGACCTCCTGAACTCTTAGTTGGAGGATAATATGGCAAATAGATAGACATGTGGGCTGTGGCTTGCATAATGTGCGAACTTATCGACGGAAATCCTTTATTTGCAGGAGAGAACTAACTAGATCAACTCTTTCTAATACAAAAAACCCTGGGAGCATTACCATCTGAACTTAATTAGCGCTTTCTTAAAAATCAACGCTATTTAGGAATGAAATTTCCTGAAATTCATAATTTAGACAAGCTTTAAAAGAAATATTTCGGAAAAATATGCCAGAAGGGCATGAGTTTAATTAAAAGTTTGCTGAAGATGAATCCTAAATAAAGAATGACTGCAAACGAGGCTCTTCGACATCCTTTCTTTGAAGGTGAAGCTGAGGCTTAAAGAATGTAAACATAAAATGATAAAATGAGCAAATCGAGAAAATAAACATACACATCAATATCAACAACAAATAGGAAAGATCCTGATTCTCAATCACAGATCAATAGGTGCTCAAAATATGGAAAGATTTATAAAAGAACAAATAATATTGAAGCCATTTCAAATATTTATTAATCTTCACATAACTGTCAAATCAATGGCATTGCATCAAAATCCTTGGGCAAGCAGTCGAAAAAATTAATTTACAACAATTAATTAAGTTTAGAAAAACATCATAATAAAGATGTATTTCTAAAAACAGAGGCTAAAGGATTTTATATTTGTTCGGGATAATAAAAAATTCAAGGGTACGGGGATTTACAAAAAAAGGTAACATAAGTTGGAACTGCTGTATCGAATCAGCAACTTCCTCTTCTACTATATAGTCAACAAATTTTTACTGAAGATACATGTAGAAAAACAATTATTTCAAATAAAAAGAAAGCATTCCAAGTGGTTGGGCAAAAACAACCTGCAAATTTTAAACAGTCATCTTCAAACAATAAATGATTGATAAATTAGCAATCTTCGCATAAATTAAAAATTATGATCATATTGTTTTATTATTAAATCTTTAAATAGAATTATAAAAGAAGATTAAAAGAGAAAATTTTAATTTAATGTATCTTTTCTTTTTATTCATCTACATTAATAAATTGACTTTTCATTATTTTTGGAACACTTAAATCAAGTTTTTTTTCATTTTCTATATTTTTAAATTTATTCCCAATTATCATCTTATGCATATTGTAAATTTTACATCTTTTACATATTTTATTTATTTCTACATAAATGAAACTTATTGTTGATTGTGGTCTAATTTTAGACTGAATATCTTATTATCTTATTCGTTGCAAAAAAGGTTAAAATATAATTTAACAGATCATTTATATTGTGTCTTAATTAAGTAATTAATTAACATACTGATTTATTTATTAATCTATTAATTGAAAAAAACCTTGATAATGGTCATCTCACGAAAATTATTTACGTTCCTTATCTATGTATAATAATAATTATTATAGTGTTGCGAATGAAATATAATGGACTTCTTATAATCTTCGTCTCCTAGTCACATTCGACTCTAGTCAACCTTGCGCTTCCACCTGTCAATAATTCTCTTGCCTACAAATAATTTAATTTTTTGCACCACCTGTGATCATGGGCTTTACTTTGATCCTACCGGGTAATGTTTACCAATACCACCATACACATAAATTATGTAAATCATTAATAGTAATACGACTTTCTCTTCTTATATCTCACGTTTAGATGCTGAAAGTAGTGTATTTTATCCACCAAATCTTAACCAAATTTTCTTTCCCACTTACTTCATACTTCATGAAGCTACAGGTAATGCGTTAGGATTTTATTTTCAAAAATATTCCGACCAATTATCAACTTCAACTACGAGCAAACAGGTTTATGTAGATGTTACCATACCTGGTTGCCAATGGAATTATTATCAAGTTACTTGGGGTGATTTCTTTATAAATGGTTACACTCTAACGCAACAATATTTTACACTGGTTTTAAATTTTACGGGAGGACCAGGAAATGCAGACATATAAATCATTAATTAATATAGCAGTGGGAAGTGGCGCTTGCTAGAATATGTATTTTAACTAATTTGCTCTCATTGGCTTTTTATGCTATAAAACGTGCACATCTTTCTTATCTTACAGTTTTGGCACTTCTTGTGGAAAGCAGACAGGAGTTCAAACATACTTGCTATCAAGTCTTTGATCATGTTCCTTCACCTGCGCAATCAGTTATTATTATGCTCATAATTTTGTTTGTGATACATGCGATCCTTCTTGCTTATACTGTAACGGTACTGCTGCTGGTTTTTGCATCAGCTGTAATTATAATTCAGGATATGTCCAGTCTTATACTTCTGGCACCATATGTCTTTAAACCTGTCCACCAGAGCAATATAAAGATATTGGTTCTTCAGTATTATTGGCCTTGAAATGCAAATTGCCTTCGTTGTAATGGAAATTTAACAAATTGTACAACTTGTGCATTTTATACTGCCGTCAGCCAACTCTAACTCTCCAACAGTCGATGTGTCATAAACTGCCCTGCTGCAACTTTATAAATACCACTGCAAACGATTGCAGCCCATGTGATTCATCGTGTTCAGTTTGTTGGGTCAGCAAACACTCAGTGTATCCGCTGGAAAAATATAACTGTCGGTCGTAAGATCATAATATATTATCTGACAATCGGATCAACAGTATGTCGTGCACTCCGCATTTATTGTCAGAATAACAGCCACAACTGCATAAACAACTTTTACCAACTTTACTTCTTCTTTTATAATTACTCCTACATGCCAGTTTGTCTTCGAGGTACGTTTCCCAATGTCTCAAGTGAGTAGTCAATGTCAACCCTGTGCTGGAGGATGCAGTTCCTGTTCAGGCAGCACTCTGGGATATATATCTGATCGTTCAGTCGATTCACGATGCCATTTTATTAGGTAATACTCAATTAATTGTCAATATTCAAATTTTGGAAAAATGGCATCCAATTGTTATTTTTTTATTGAACTCAAGATTTAAGACTTGCCATAAATTATTTAAGGCTTTATTATATTTAAATAATTTAAGATTTATAAAATTTTTAAAACTATAATACTTTTTTCGGCAAATTCATAGTCAATGGCGTCTGACTAAAAAATAGACAAGGATTTGAGTAAACTGAATTGTTCTCAGTTAATAGCAAATGACTAAAAACCAGACAAAGAGTTTAGTAAACTCTCTTAGGATTTTATCATTCGTTAGCCAAAAATAAAATGCCCCTAGTAATACGACGTTGTGAGAGTATGCACAAATATAGAATGCTCTAATCCTGCTCTATTATGCAATTCACTATAATGTTAGACTTGTTCCTCAAATCACTGGAGTTGTTGTACTGTTCAACTTTCTGCTTTCACAAAAAAGATAAAAGGCAGGTAATAAAGGCAAAAGGTATTTATTCGCAACATATTTCTAGCTGAAAAGTAGATTATGGATGCAATCAAAAGAAACCAACGCATGACATTCTAAAAATATAGTCTTGGTGGCGATCTGTAAGATAATTTCATAAACACTCTCAAGTAAATTTATAGTAGTAAAAGCCAAGAAGAGATTTCTATTAAAGGAAAAGAGGCCAATTAACTGTACTCAAGACTCAATAAAATTAATGCTGACCGCGAAGTGGCATAAGCCCGCCTTATTGACACATACAAGCAGTAGTCCAAAAGGATAATCGAATAGCTTCTCAATCTCAAATAGAGGATATTTTAATCTTTTCTCATCCAATAGAAGCAAGCTAAAAAGCAAAATTTTGAGTTTTAATCTAAAATCGTTTATTCTCAGCCCTTGCTCAGATTAAATGAAATTCTTGACTCCTCAAATTAACAGATTTAATTTCTTAAACTGGCACTCAACAAACCGAAAAGGTTGGAGCTTCTGTTCAGAGCTTCAGAAAATAAATTCAGCGCGGCTGAATTTCACAAATCTTGTGACTCTATTCCTAACACTTTAACTCTTATTCGAACTGAATTTGGCAAGATAATTGGAGGATTTAGTCCAAATCCTTGGAAGAGTGATTGCAGTAATTCTGCTGATAGCACAAACAGCACATTTCTGTTGTCATTAAATCTCAGACAGAAGATGGCCAACAATAATAGCACTTATGCCACTCATAATAATGCAAGTTATGGCCCTTGCTTCGGAGCTGCCAATGACATTTTGATTTCTGACAAGTGCAATTAGAACAACAGCAGTCGATCAGTTTTTCCAACCTATTTTAACTTGAACGGCCTTTATAACAACAAACAGGAAAGCTACACTGCTTTCAGTGGGGCAGTCAGCGGCAGCAACTTTAAAGTAATTGAGTACGAAGTATTCAAAGTTATTGCTTGATAGAAACTACCTATAATTATCAAATTGCACTCCATAATATATAGTCAACAAATTTAAATTATCCTAATTTTTAAATATTTGCCATTCCCTTTTAAGATAATTTTTAGTCTTTAAAGTTCGATTTTATTATCTGAATACAAATTTTACACTTTAGTTAATTTTCTTTTGCAGATGAAGCAAATTAGATCAATAAATTTCTTTAAATAATAGCACATAGTTATCATCCTTTCTCATCTTTTATTTGATAAAGATGTCAAATTCTGATGTAAACTTAAGAAATAATTTTTGTTTTTACATATATATTTCCTTATCTCTATGAAGGTCAAGAGTGTAAATCATGTTAGAGACTAATTATTTTATATTTAGCTCATAAATTTTCAATTTAACTGTCGACAAAAAAGAGTTGAAGTTATTATCAGGCTGAAAATTCGCGAACACAGGAGCCCTCGATTAAATTTACCGGGGCAAAACCTGGGGAGGCACACACACCCCACTAAAAGTTTGGTTTTCCCGATATTGGCAAGGTCGATTTTCCAAATGAAAAAGGATTGGAAGAATAAACGTCCAACCCTCCAAATACCTGTACAAGTATATTTATTTATATTTAGCTGATGTCCTTTTACTTTAATTTTATTTGTATCTTTATTATAAACTATTAATTGTAAAGCAATGATTATAAACAATAATAACTCGAGCTATCGCATTTGATTATTTATCGAAATATAATCCTGACTCACTATAATTTAGTTTAAGTGTTTGTAAACATTATAATATTTGTAAAATTAAATAATATGGTCATGACATCATTTCATTGGATCAGAAGTAAAAATTTAATTCGATTTAAGTGCATTATAAAACAAGGAAACATGGTTTAAAGATAAAACCACCAGTTCATAATAATAAATTGCTTGGCTTCTACTTTTTTTAAAAGGCCCCCAAATATTTTAATCACTCTATGGTATTTAAAAAATTAGCTTATAAAGCATTATCTATAGTTATGCTAAGCCGAAAGAATTCTAGCATAATTGTCCTTTTAATTATTTCTCAAGGCATAAAACAATTCAAATATATTATTGGATTATCGAATCTTTTTGATCATTATTTTCTATATACAATTAAAAATACACATTTATCGCATTTATAAAATTTATTTTTAAAGGCTTTTTGAATTTTAGTTTGATATTAAGTTGAATATAACTTCATGATTGACAAATACTCTTTGATATTTTCTCCGTTTTTAAGATTATATTTATCCGCTTCATAGATATAGTTTTTTAACAAGCTCATCTCGCTATGAGTCATGTTGAAATAAGAGTTTACCCATTAATTTTTTATCTTGATCACTTAATCATATCTCATTTATAATAATGATTTCTGATAATGCAAAAAATTGATAAGTCTCGGATACTCTTCTAGAATGCTCAGGATAGTGCTTGAATTATTAGAAATTTTATGTGCTAGTGCCCCTCTTAAATATTTAAGAAAAATATTGAGAGAATATGCATAGTCTTTGATTTATCCGTTTTATCTTTTTGGTAATTCATAGGAAAGCAAGCATTTGCTGTGTTTGGTTATCCAATCTAATTTATCTGTTGCATCTTGAGTGCAAATATTCTGTGAAATCATTTGAAGCTCTAAAATACCTCCCATAATAAAATTGTAACTATAGTTTTGATAGATGGGATCTTTCATTCTATTCATAATATTTTTTTATAATTCTGGTATATTTTTTTATTTTTTAAATTATCTCTCTTCTTCGTGAAATTTATCGCACATTTCTGACATTTTATTGTCAAAATATATGATAAAAACTTCTTTCTCTTGCAGAGTCATAAAAAAAGGATGTGAAAGTAATTTTGTAAATTGAAAATTTTCGCTTTTAGGTTCATGAAAACTCCTTAAGGTATCCAATAAGTAATAATAATTATTTTTGAAATGAGCTGAAAATTGAGATAAATAAGGAAATATTTTGGTTTCAATTATTTTAGAGCATTCGAAATTCATTTAAAATTGATTATTTTATTTGTTGTTCTCAGCATTGCCCAAAATTTTATCAATTAAAATACAAAAAGGATTAATTGAATAAGAATAACTTTCATAATTTATTTCAATTTATTCGTCCTTGAGGATACTTGAAGAAATTTTACGATTGTAAAAATATTGATTTGCTTGGAAAATATTTGAAATTAAATTTTTGGCGAGTTTTTATGCTAAACTTTATTGAGAAGGCTCCTGCTGAATAAATGATTTTCGAATTTATTTGATGTTAAACTCATTATAACTGTTGGATTATAATTCAATTAACAGAGATTTTTTCTCTTTCACCAGGCTTACTTTATATAGCCCAATTTAATTCAGCAGATAATATTTTTTAAACTCTTATTTGAGTTATTGAAACTTGTGCTTGAATACCTCATCAATTTAAATCATAATTATACTTTTATTTTACAAATCTTTTTTTGTTATCTTGATAGACTAATTATTGAACCGATTTTTGATAGGCTTAAACTCTTCCTTATTTTAGAATGAATTTTTTAATCTTCGCTAATAAAACTACTCTAATTGCTTGAGTCTTTTTTATTCATAAACTGTGTTAAACAAAAATTAGACGGCTTTCTTAGGAACAGGATAAATGGAATTGTTGTTTACTATTTCTGTGATTTGCTGGATGCTTGCTTATTTATCCTAATTATTGAAAAAATGATTCATCCTTTATAAAATACTGTGGATTCGAATAAATTGAAAAATTTAATTATTGTGATGCTTTGACCTTGATAACTCCGACAAAAATTGATCGAAATGTTAATTTTAAACTTTTTCTTTTAACAGCAATTTCCAAGCAATATCATATTTTTAAAGGAAACAATATCTTTAGATTTATAGCAAGGCGCCAAGGTTAATTTATTTTTGACTGTTTGTTTCATTATCCATGCTAAGTTTCACATATTACAGATAGTGATTTGACAAAATATTTTCAGATTACTTACTACTTTATCTTTAAATTAAAAATAGTTAATGTTCCAGAACATTAAGCAAATTTAAAAGATAACTCTTGAAGTGAATTTCGCTCTTAGCCATATGATTGTTGATGAAGTCGTTAATTTTTGTGATTAGCTTGAGAGAAGCCATTATGCAAACTTCCTCCTCGATATCATGGTCAATAATAAGTGACTAGGTTTTAACCATTTCATGAAATTCTGGTTTAGAAGGACTATATATCATATAATTTTATCTTTTCGAACCAGAGACTACCATCATTGAATTAAGCTTTGGGAGTTTAATAAATTCTCCTGATGTGTTACTATAAAGTTTGCTATAGAGGTTTACAATTCTGTTTCTTAAATTAATAGCCTTATCACCTATTCTTAGGGAAGGAACATGAAAACCCATTTTAAACAAGGTAATAAATAGTAATATTTTAGCTTTAAGATCGTATATAGGGCATTAAGACCTCTCTTTAGAAAAATAAGCTGCAATTTCTTCAAGTCTCTCATACTACTCTTGTTGAATTTTCCCCATATTTTCCTTTGATTTTTTATGACCAATGATATCTAATAGCATTAGAATATATTTAATTTATCTTAAATAGGGCTTAAATTATTGAAAAAAGTCACTGTCCTATGAAAGGAGAATTAATTCAATATTTCCTATTACACTATCCATTATTATCTTTGATTTAGTAATTAAACTCATAGTATCGACTTGCATTAAAGATAGATAAACAACTTTTGAAAGAACATTAGAAATCAAAGTGATTTTTTAAGATTTTTTGCTCTTCATTTCTTCCAGAACGACCATCAGTTCCATTAAAGGAGATATCTACTTGATAAGAGTAACAAAGTCGTTTTAAAGAGAAAGTACTGTTGACACTATTTTATTAGATGTGAGTATCTTATAAGTGAGCTATTCGTCAAACACTATTATTTTTTCTATCAATCGTCGATGGTAGTGAACAAGATGGCTAATCATTTGCTGGAGGTAATTCATGACATGAGAATAAATATTATCTTATCGAATGGAAATAAAGCTGGGATCAATATCATTGTATATTCTCAGAACTATAATATAGTTCTCAAAGAGAAGCAATT
>Ga0302188_10001358_pt1 | contig 19361 bp, 10 predicted proteins | sample II_Bog_E2_1_FD_198783 | JGI IMG/M metagenome (GOLD analysis project Ga0302188, IMG submission 198783) | Peat permafrost microbial communities from Stordalen Mire near Abisko, Sweden - II_Bog_E2_1 | ecosystem: Environmental > Terrestrial > Soil > Wetlands > Peat | place: Sweden: Abisko...
ATGTCGGCGACGCTCGATGCGGGCGCGCTTTCAAAGTACCTGGCGCCGTGCGAGACACTGGTTTCCCAGGGAAGGGCGCATCCGGTCCGGATCGAATACCTCGCCAAGCCCGCGAACTTTGACGCGGAGCCGGTGTGGGAGGTGGCCGCCCGCGAGTGCGAGCGCGTGGCGGAGGTAACCCAGGGCGACATGCTGGTCTTCATGCCGGGCGCCTACGAGATCAGCCGTACCCTCCAGGCCCTCCAGGGCAGCCGCACGCTCCGCCAATTCGCGGCCCTGCCGCTCCACGGGGAACTCTCGACGGAGGCACAGGACCTGGCGGTCTCGCGCAGCGCGACCCGAAAGATCATCGTCTCGACGAACGTGGCTGAGACCTCGCTCACGATCGACGGCGTCACGGCGGTGGTCGACAGCGGGCTTGCCCGGAATGCCCGGTTCGATCCCGACCGCGGCATCAACACGCTCCTCGTCGAGAAGATCTCGGCGGCAAGCGCCGATCAGCGCGCAGGCCGTGCCGGGCGCACGGCTCCCGGAATCTGCGTCCGCCTTTGGACAGAGCGCGAGCACGGCCAGAGGGCGGCCCACGAACTGCCGGAGGTGAAGCGCTTGGACCTCTCCGAGGTCGTGCTGACCTTGAAGGCCTCGGGCGTCGAGGACTTGCCCTCCTTTAACTGGTTTGAGAAGCCCGAGGCCCGGGGACTTGAGCGGGCCGTGGCGCTCCTCACGGACCTGGGCGCCCTATCCGGCGACGCAGGGTCGATCACGCCCGTCGGGCGGCGCATGCTGCGGTTTCCCGTGCACCCGCGCTACGCCCGGATGTTCCTGGAAGCCCATGAGCGGGGCTGCGTCCGGTCGGTCGCAATGATGGCGGCCTTGACCCAGGGAAGGAATTTTCTCCTGCGGGGGGTGCCGAGGCAGGTCGAGGAAGCGCGCGAGGAGCTCCTGGGCGAGGAACACGAGAGCGACTTCTTTCTTCTCATGCGCGCCTGGCGCTTTGCGGACAAGGGCGGGTACTCCTTGGACGCGTGCCGCCGGATCGGCGTGCACGCCCAGGGTGCGCGCCAGGTGGGGCCCCTCTTTGAGCAGTTTGTCGAGATCGCGACGGCCGAGGGCCTGGACGCCTCCGAGAAGCGGGTGGACGGTGTCCAGGTCAGGAAGTGCGTATTGGCGGGGTTCCCGGACCATCTCGCCCACCGGCTCGATGCGGCGACGCTCCGGTGCGACCTGGTCCATGGGCGCCGGGGGCTCCTCGCCCGGGAAACCGCCGTGGGGCGGGCCTCGCTCCTCGTGGCGGCGGAGATTACCGAGGTGGGCGGCCGGGGCGGCGAGGTGAGCGTGCTCCTGAACATCGCTACCGCGGTCGAGGAGGCCTGGCTAAAGGAGCTTTTCCCGGGTGAACTCAAGGACGTGCGTGAGGTGACCTATGACTCGGATGCCAAGCGGGTTGTTGCGCGGCGCGAGAAGCGGTTCCGGGATCTCGTCCTCGAGTCCAAGTCGGGCTCGGACGATGTGCCCTCAACCGAGGCTGCGGCCCTCCTGGCCAAGGAGGTCGTCGCAGGCCGCATCGCGATCGACGCCTGGGACGAGTCCGTGGAGCAGTGGATCACGCGAGTGAACCGCATGGCCGAATGGTTCCCCGAGTACGAGGTGAACGTGATCAGCCCCGCCGACCGGATGACGCTCGTGGAGCAGGTCTGTTACGGGGAGACCTCCGCCCGGGGCGTGAAGGGCAGGGACGTCATGCCCGTCCTGCGGGACTGGCTCACTTCCGAGCAATTGGCGGTAATGGACCAGTCGGTGCCGGAGCGCCTCACGATGGCCAACGGACGGAAGAGCAGGATCACCTACGCGGCTGAGGGGCCCCCTGTGCTGAGCGCCCGGATCCAGGAGCTCTATGGGATCGAGGGAAAATTCTCGCTCGGGCAGGGCCGGGTGCCGGTGAAAATCCAGGTCCTAGCGCCCAACCAGCGCCCGATCCAGGTGACCGAGGACCTGACGAGCTTCTGGCGGGAGATCTACCCGAAGATCAAGCCCGAGCTTTCCCGCCGGTATCCGCGCCACGAGTGGCGCTAAGGAAGCAGCGCCCTAGTCGACCTCGACCGGCGCCTGAAGGAGTATTTTCCGCGAGGACGATCCCACCTCAATGGTGTAGGACCCAGGCTCCACGACCCAGTCGCCCTTCGACTCGTCAAAATAGGAGAAGGCCCGGCGGTCGAGGACGATCGTGACCGTTATGGATTGGTCGGTCGCCAGGCTCTCACGGCTGAACCCCTTTAATTCGCGCACCGCGCGATGGGCCTTGGAGGTGACCGGAGGGCTCACGTAGACCTGCGAGATCTCGTCGCCGTTCATGGTCCCGTTGTTGGTGACTTCAAAGGTCACCGAGTAGCGGCCGTCCTGCGTCGGCTCCACCTGGAGCTTGGCATAGCTGAAGGTGGTGTAGCTGAGTCCGTGGCCGAAGGGGAAGAGGGGGGCGACACCCTTGGTGTCGAACCAACGGTAGCCGACCAGGATGCCCTCCGCGTAGTCCACCTTCCCGTTCGAGCCCGGGTAGTGGCCAAAGGCCGGCGTGTCCTCGACGCGTTTCGCGTAGCTGATCGGGAGCTTGCCGCTCGGGCTCACTTTGCCCGTCAGGATCTCGCCCAGGGCGCGGCCGCCCTCTTGGCCGGGGAACCAGGCCTGGATCACGGCAGGGACCTTTGAGATCCAGTCGGCTGTGCCCACGACGCCTCCGGAGTCGATGACCACGATCGTCTTCGGGTTGAGCGCAGCCGCCTCCCGGATGAGCTCGGCCTGGTTATCGGGAAGATCAAACGTGCGATCGGAGCCCTCGCCCTCAAGCATCGCATTGAATCCGACCGAGACCACGACCGCGTCTGCCGCGCGCACGCGTGCCACCTCGGAGGCCGGAATCGGGTCGGGGGCAGGGGCCCAGCCGAACCGCACGGCCGGCGAACCCTGCCCGTCGTACTTCGACTCGACCTGCAACGCATAGGCACGCCCCGCATCGAGGGGGACGTAGGCGTAGAGTGCGTCGCCCGTGTTGAACCAGTTGGCGAGGATGGAGCGGCCGTCGAGCCGTACGCTCACGTTGCCGTGGCTCTGGACCAGGAAAAGGTAGGTTCCGGTGGCGGAGGGGCGGATCGCTCCGCTCCAGCGCACCCAGAGGTTCTCGATCGCGACTCCAGGAGCCGGGGATCCGGAGCCGAAATCGCGGTTGATCGAGCTGTCGGTCAGGGTGGCGATCACCTTTTGGTCTGAATCCCGCCCGGACAGAAAATCAAGCTTGAGCGGGCTCTCGTAGGAGGAGGCCGGGGCGAGGGTCGAGAGGAGCTCAGTTCCGGGCCCGCGGATCACGTCCACGTGAACCTTGGAGCCCGCGGCCTTCCGCAGTCCCTCCGCTAGGCTAACGTAATGAAACGGCCCGACATGGCCCGAGCCCCCTCCGGCGGGGTTGGTCTCGGCATTCGGCCCCAGGACCACGATGTGCCTTAACTTCTTGCCGGTCAAAGGGAGGACGCCGTGGTCGTTCTTAAGGAGAACGGCGGCCTCGCGCGCGATCCGGAGTGCTACCGCGTCGCTCCTCGGGTCATCCTTCGGGGTCGACGTGGCCTCGGCCCGGTCGAGGAATCCGTTCGAGACCTCGAGCCGGAGGATGCGCCTGACCTTGTCGTCTATCGTGGCCTGGCTCACCTGGCCCGCTGCGACGAGCGGGGCAAGGGAGGCGGGGTTCATGTAGGCCCCGGACGGCATCTCTAGGTCGAGCCCGCCGTTTGCCACGCCGAGCGTGTCGTGGGCCGCCCCCCAGTCCGACATGAGTACGCCCTTAAAGCCCCAGTCGCCCTTCAGGACCTTGTTGTTTAACCACCCATTGGCGCTGCAGTAGGTGCCGTTTAGCCGGTTATAGGCGCACATGACGGCTCCGGCGTGGCCCTGCTTCACGGCGGCCTCGAACGCGGGCAGGTAGATCTCTCGCAGCGCCCGCTCGCTCACCCGGGCGTCAATTGTGTCGCGCTCGGTCTCCTGGTTATTTGCCGCGAAATGCTTCACGGTTGCCACGACCCCCTGGCTCTGGAGACCCAGGACGATCTGCGTGGCGACCGAGCCGGCGAGGTAAGGGTCCTCGGAGAGGTACTCGAAATTTCGGCCGTTCTGGGGCACGCGGTTAATGTTCACGGCCGGCCCCAGCATGATGCCGACCCCTCGGGCCCGGGCGTCATTGGCCAGGGACACTCCGAAGTCGCGGGCGAGGTCGGGATCCCAGGAGGCCCCGAGGCTGATCGTGGCGGGGTAGGCCGTGGACGGCCCATAGTTCCTGACGCCCTGCGGGCCGTCGGCCATCTTGACCTCGGGGAGCCCGAGACGAGGGATGGGCCTGATGTAGAACTCCCGGTCACCGCCGACGAGCGCGAGCTTCTCCTCCTGCGTAAGCCTGCCGAGGAGATCCTCGACCCTCGACTCCACCGGGGCCTGCCGGTCCCGGTAAACAGCCTCCTCCGCTTGGGCCACAAGCGTGGAGGATCCGACGCCGAGCGCGGCTAGCAGCGCGCGCGAAAAGGTGAGGGTCATGTCTTCTTTTGTTTTTTCCGTTGGCTCGATCGATCGATGTTCAAGTACGTCTTGTTGAGCATCTGCCCCTCATAAAGTTCCAACAAACGGACCCCCTCGCGCGGCTTGACCATGTCCTTGCGGGTCGCGGCATCGATCTGGACCTTCATTTTGCGGCAGAGGTCCTCCTGCTGGTACTGGACGCCCTCGATCACATCGGCGATCCGGCTTCCGCTTAGGGCCTCCTCGATATAGAACCCATTCGGCTCGTCGTCCTCCAGGAACACGTGCACCTCGTTCACCCGGCCAAAGAGGTTGTGCAGGTCCCCCATGATGTCCTGGTAGGCTCCCGTGAGGAAGATGCCCAGGTAGTAGGGTTTGCTGTTCAGGGGGTGGAGCGCGATGTAGTCCTTCACGTCCTGCAGGTCGATGAAGCTGCCGATCTTGCCGTCGGAGTCGCAGGTGATGTCGACCAGGATCGCGTTGACGGTCGGCTTCTCCTTTAGCCGGTGAAGCGGGGCGATCGGGAAAAGCTGCTTCAGGGCCCAGTGGTCCAGGAGCGACTGGAAGACCGAGAAATTGCAAACGTACTGGTCGGCCAGGAGCTTGGACAGGTCGTGAAGCTCCTCGGGCTGATAGCCGGCTTTTTCCCCCTCCTTGGCGATCTGCTCGCAGATCTGCCAGAAGATCTGCTCGGCCGCCGCCCGGTTCTCCAGGTCAAGGTAGCCCAGGTTGAAGAGCGAAAACGCCTCGTCCTTCTTCTGGAGGGCGTCGTGGAAGCGCTCCAACCTCCCGAGCTTCGGCTTGTTCTTTAGGAGCACCTCAAGGTCGCACACGATCTTCTGCTTCTCCTTGGGCTGGTGCTGCTTGCCGAGGGACTCGCGCTTGTTTATCCGCTCGAAGACCTCGACCACCAACATGGAGTGGGGGGCCACGACCGCCCGGCCGGACTCGCTCACGATGTCCGGCTCGGCCACCCCCGCCGAGCGGCAGATTTCCCGGACATTGAAGACCACATCCCGGGCGTACTCCTCCATCGAGTAGTTCATCGAGCTCTCGAAGTTCGAGCGCGAGCCGTCGTAGTCGATCCCAAGCCCCCCGCCGACGTCGATGTAGCCCATGGGGAAGCCCATCTTCGCCAGCTGGCAATAGAAGCGTGTGGCCTCGATCACCGCGTTCTTAATCGTGATGATGTTCGGCACCTGCGATCCGATGTGAAAGTGGAAGAGCTTGAGCGACGCCTTCAGGTTGGCCGCCTTCAGTTTCTCGCAGGCAAAGAGGATCTCCGCCGTGTTGAGCCCAAACTTGGCGTTGTCCCCCGTGGAGAGCGCCCAGCGGCCCTCGCCCCGGGTCTGGAGCTTCGCCCTAAACCCGATCATCGGCTTCACGCCTGTCTCGGCCGAGATCCGGATGATATCGTCGATCTCGGAGAGCTGCTCGACGACGATGATCACCTTCTTGCCGAGCTTCCTCCCGAGGAGCGCCAACCGGATGTAGTCGTGGTCCTTATAGCCGTTGCAGATGATGAGCCGGTTTTGTCCCTCGTGCATCGCGAGCGCGATCATCAGCTCCGGCTTGGAGCCGGCCTCAAGCCCGTATCCGTAGTCGCGGCCCGCGGCCACGATCTCGTCCACGACCTCCCGCAACTGGTTCACCTTGATCGGGAACACGCCCCGATAGGCCCCTTTGTACCCCTCCTCCTTTATCGCGGTGCGGAACACCTCGTTTAACTGGATCACCCGGTGCCGAAGCAGGTCCTGGAAGCGGATCACCATCGGGGCCTTTAGCCCCATCCCGAGGGATTCGTTGACCACGTCCAATACCCGGATTGCCCGCCCGTCCTTCAGCGGCTGAACGTTCACGAAGCCTTCGGAGTCGACAGAGAGGTGTCCGGAGCCCCATCGTTTGAACCCATAGAGGTCCTCCGATTTGGCTGCCGACCAGGCGGATGCGGATTTGCTTTTCAAGTTTTTGGCGAGGGCCGGCCATTGAGGGCTTGCCTTCACAAGTGTGGATTCAGTTAGATGCGTGTTTTCTCTTTATAAGAACGCAATACGAAATGACTAAAATGATTGCCCAAACAGCGGCCCCGGTGGCTCCCTCCGGTTTCCCGCCCTCCATGATAATCGTCTGGCTGCTGTTCATCGCAGGCTTTTATTTCCTCTTCATCGCCCCCCAGCGCAAGAAGCAGAAAGAGCAGGACAAGATGCTCGCCGCACTGCAGTCTGGGGATGAGGTCATCACGACCGGTGGCATCTACGGCGTGATCACAAACGTTAAGGACGACCGGTTCGTCCTCCGGGTGGGCGACAGCACGAAGGTGGAGATCGGCAAGGGATTCATCCTTTCGGTTGTCAAGAAGCCTGCCGCCGAGGAGAAAAAGTCCTCCTAACCCCCCCGTCCCGCCCTCCAAAAGGGGGCGGGCCAAGCCGCCCTGCGGGGCGCCCCGACCGCGGTGGGACGCGGCCGAAACCCCCTTAACCCAAATCAGACATGCTCAAACGCAACCTTTGGAAGATATCCTTAAGCCTACTGATCCTGGGCTGGGCCATCTTCGCACTCCTGCCCATCAAGGACATCCCCTTTACCGACTACGCCCGGTCGCACGCCTCGGCGAAGAAGGAGGAGTTCAACGCCCTCCTGTCGAAGGCCGCCGAATTAAAGAAGTCCGGCGCCGCCCCGAGCGAGTTCGTGGCCCTAAAGCAGATAGGGCGCGACCAGCGGATCGACCTTTCACAGTTCTTCCCGAACGTGCGGCTTGAGGAGTCCCTGAAGAACGTCGGCAAGCGCAACGACATCCTCCTTAAGTACCTCTTGGACAGCTCGAAGGCTCGACTCCAGATGGGCCTCGATCTGCGGGGCGGCATCGGCTTCACGCTCGAGGCCGACCTCGGCACGAAGACCGCGGGCTACGATGAGGAGTCGGCCCGCCGCGAGAAGCTCACGAAGGCGATCGACATCATCAGCGCCCGCATCAACTCGATCGGCGTCGCCGAGCCGCTGGTGCGCGCGGTTGGCACGAACCGGATCGAGGTGGAACTGCCCAATATCAACACGAAGGACAACCCGGACGTGCTGGATGAGGTGAAGAAGCCCGCGCGGCTCGACTTCAGGATGGTCTACCCGTTTGCAACCCCTGAGACCGTTCGCCCCGGCGAGATTCCCCCGGGCTACGAGATCAAGACCTATGACTATGAGCGGCCGGACGGCACCGACATCGCCCAGGAATATTTCGTAAAGCGGATCCCCGAGATGACCGGCGAGGCAATCGCGTACTCGACCGTGCAACATGACTCCTACGGGAAGCCCCTGATCGCTATGCGCTTCACAAGCGACGGCCGCAAGCGCTTTGCCGCCGTGACCCGCGACATCGCTGCCAGCGGCGACAAGACAAACGGCCGCCTGGGCCAGCTCGCCATCGTTCTGGACGGCGAACTCTGCTCGGTACCCACCGTCCGCGAGGAGATCGACAGCGATAACGCCGAGATCACGGGCTACTTCACCGAGCGCGAGGCCTTCCGGCTCGCAAACGACCTGAACAACCCCCTGGACGTCCCCCTTAAGATCATGACCCAGTACGAGGTCGGCCCGTCCCTGGCTGAGGATGCGGTCGCGAGCGGCCTGCGGGCCTCCGTGATCGGCCTGGCGCTCGTCGCCGCCTTCATGGTCACCTTCTACACGACCGGCGGCTTGGTCGCTGTCGGCACCCTCGCGGTCAACCTGGTGATCATCCTCGGCGTCATGGCCAATATCGGCGCCACGATGACGCTTCCCGGCTTGGCCGGTATCGTCCTCACGATCGGCATGGCGGTCGACGCGAACATCCTGATCTTTGAGCGCATGAGGGAGGAGATTGCCCTCGGCAAGTCCCTCTCGGTCTCCAACCAGGTGGGCTATTCCAAGGCCCTGATGACGATCATCGACGCCCACATCGTCCAGTTGATCATCTGTGCCATCATGATCTGGCTCGGCACGGGCCCGATCCGCGGATTCGGCGTTACCCTGGCGATCGGTGTCCTCTCGACCATGTTCTCGGTTTTGATCACGGCCCACCTGATCATGGAGCTCCTGATCGATTCCGGCATCGTGAAGAAGTTCAAGATGCGGCACCTCCTTAAGGCGATCCACGTGGACTTCGTTAAGTTCGGAAAGCCCGCCTTCGCCGGGTCCTGGATGATTGTGATCCTCGGCATGGGCGTCGTTCTCTACCAGGGCAACCGGATCTTCGGCATCGACTTCTCGGGCGGCGACGTCGTCACGCTCCGCTACCACGACCGCCTGGATGTTTCGCAGATTCGCGAGGTCGCCGACTCCACCCGGGTGGGCGAGGTGAACGTGAACTACGAGAGCGCCCTGGGCGGCGGCGGCGAGCAGCTGAAGATCGAGACGCCCGCCGGCAAGTCCGACGCGGTCTTGACCGCGCTCCAACAGAAATACCCCAACGCGGGCTACACCAAGGCGGGCGAGGACCACGTGGGAGCCTCCATTGGCCGAGAGATCATGCTGAACGCCGCTTTGGCTGTCGGCGTCTCCATGCTCACGATCCTGATCTACATCGCCTTCCGCTTTGAGTTCGGCTTCGGCGTCGGAGCCATGGTTTCAACCCTCCACGACATCCTGATGACGATCGGCATCTTCGTCCTCACGGGCCACAAGTTCTCGGCGCCCATGGTGGCCGCGATCCTGTGTATCGCCGGCTACTCCATCAACGAGACCGTGGTCGTGTTCGACCGCATCCGCGAGGAGCTCAAGCTTAACCCGACAGGCGCACTCCGCGACATCGTGAACTCCGCCATCAACAAGGTGTTCGCACGGACGATCATGACCTCGTCCACGACCTTCCTGGCGGCCCTATCGCTCTTCCTCTTTGGCTCCGGTGTCCTGCGCGACATCTCCTTCACATTCTTGGTCGGCATCGTGACCAGCACGTTCTCGGCGATCTTCGTGGCCGCCCAGGTCTTCTACTGGTGGCACAAGGGAGACCGGAAGCACGTCGAGGCGCACTCTGACGTGGCCCCGAAGTACGAGTGGACGGGTTCGAGCAAGGCGTCGCGTTAAGTTTGCCCAAGGCTCCATGCTTTGGGTCCACACGCCGATACCGGCCGGTGAGGCTGAAGAGCTGAGCCGGAGCGCGGGCATTGGACCCGTGCTCGCGGAGCTTCTGGTCCGTGCCGGATTCAGTGAACCTGCTCGCGCGGTCGATTTCCTCAAGTCGGATCTTTCCCGCCTCGAGGACCCGTTCCTCGTGGGAAACGTGGTTCCGGCCGTCGCGCGCCTTAAGGCCGCGATCGCGGGCCGGGAAAAGGTCATTGTCCTCGGCGATTACGACGTGGATGGGGTCAGCAGCACGGCGCTCCTGGTCCTCGTGCTCCGCCGCTTTGGCCTCGATCCAACCTTTGTCGTTCCCCGCCGCTCCGAGGATGGCTACGGGCTTTCGCGGAGCGCCATAGATCGGGCGCTCGAGGTGGGCCGCCCCGCGCTCTTCATCGCCCTCGACTGCGGAACCAACTCCCACGAGGAGGTCGCCTACCTCGTGGGGCAGGGGATCGATGTCCTCGTTGTCGACCACCACAGGTCCAAGGAGAAGCCGCTCCAGCAGGGGCTCCTCATCAATCCCCACGTGGAGATCGCAGGCGGCTCGGCGCAGCCTGCGTGGCAGCACCTGTGCACGGTAGGCCTGGTCTTTAAGCTCATGCACGGGCTCCTCAAGCAGCTGCGCCTAGAGAACCATCCCGTGGCGGCCCGCGTGAAACTTAAGGACCACCTGGACCTGGTCGCGATGGGCACCATCGCGGATCTGGTCCCGCTTCTCGGCGAGAACCGCATTCTGGCAAAGAACGGGCTAAGGATCCTCCAGGAGACTGCCCGTCCGGGCCTTCGGGCCCTCATGGAGGTTTCCGGGATCTCGAACACGCAGCAGATCCAGCCGATGGATATCTCGTTTCGCCTGGGGCCCCGGATCAACGCTTCGGGCCGCCTCGCCGATGCGGCGCTGTCGGTGGAACTTCTCTTGAGCGAGGACGCTACTTTTGCCCGGGATACCGCCCAGCAATTGGACCAGTTCAACCGGGAGCGCCAGGACATCGAGCGCAAGATCACCGAGGAGGCCGAGCGGATGATCGAGGAGAACTACCTCCAGGATGCCGGCATCGTGCTCTTCAGCGAGGCCTGGCATCCGGGCGTCGTGGGAATCGTGGCAGGCCGGGTAACCCGCCACTACAACCGGCCCTGTATTGTCCTCGGGAACGAGGGGGATATGGCCAAGGGCTCGGGACGGAGCGTCGACGGCATCAACCTAGTCGAGATACTCGCCAGATGCCCCGAGGGGCTCACGAGCTGGGGTGGCCATCCCATGGCGGTCGGCGTTTCGCTTCCCAAGGTCGAGCTGGCCGGCTTCCGTGGACGTTTTGCAATGGCCGTTCGCGACCAGGTCGGCCCAGGACTCGCCGAAGCCCACCTGGCGATCGCCGCCTGGCTCACTCCGGACCAGATCCACGAGGGCCTGATGGACGAACTCGACACCCTTCACCCGTTCGGGCAGGGCAATCCCGAGCCCGTCTTCGGGCTGACCCAGGTGGTCTTTCGGCGGCGTCCCGAGGTTTTCAAGATCCGGCACTTCCGGTTCTGGCTGGAGGATACCCGGGGCCGCGCCTTAGGCGGCGTAGCCTGGAAGATGGCGGACCGCGTGCCGCCGGTGGGAGTGCCGCTCAACCTAGCGGTTGAGCTCAACTGGAATTATTTCAATGACCGGAAAATGCTCCAATTGGAGCTGATCGACTGGCGCGTGGCGCCGTAGCGGCGGGCGGGTGAGCACGCTGCAGAGGTTTGCCTGTCGTCCTCAGGATCAACGCATGTCGGCCTGGCGGAGTTGGCGCGGCCCCAGGTGGGGTCGTGGGCGATTGTGTCGGCAGCCGTTAACGGAGTGATCCCGCAGCCGGGAGCGGAGGCTTGAGCACCCCGGTGATGTGAAGCTGGCTGCGCCCGTTCGGACTACGTAGTTTCCCAAGGTGCGAAAAGGCCTCCGGGTGTCGTAGGGTATTCCTGTAAGGCAATCATGAAGACCCCGATCACACGCACCCAGGTCCGCAACCTCTCTCTGGCCACACTGATGGCAGGGGCGGCGCTCTTTCTCGGTGCCTGTGCGACCCAGCCCGTGGCCCTCATGCCCAGCGACAAGCCGGTCGCCACCGACGAAGCCCGTGAAAAATACGTAGATTACAAAGAATTTCACGGGATGATGGTCCGGCTTGCCTCCACTCCTACTCCGGGCGACACCGTGCAAAACCTCGAAACCCTTGCGAGCAACGGCTCCGGGGGCGAGGGCGCAAAGGCCATTTTGGCTTCCAACCAGTAACGGTCAATGGGCGCTCGGGGAGCGATCCGCTCCTCGGGGATGCTGAACCTCTCCCAATCGGGGCAGGGGACTCCGAGCTCAGGATACCCGGAGGCTTAGGGGCTCCAACCGCCCGTCGCAGGGGCCAGTGCGTGCGGCCCTAGGGGCCGCTTATGGCTGGAGTCGAATCCTTAATAGCTTGGGTAATTGGATTGATGCGACGGTCTTTGGCCCGATTAGATGGAATCATGGGAATTGCCCCAGAGGTCCGCGAAATCAAGGGCCTAAGACGATGTCCTGCCCCGATAGGCTAATCTTTCCAAGAGTTCGGTCCCTCTGCCGCGCCGTGGTCTGGGGACTGCTGCTGCATGTTTCTTTAAATAAGGTGCTTGCGCAGTCGCCGGTCGTGCATGAGCCGGGTTCCGAGGCGCCCCTTGTCACGTCCATCCAGCAGTATTGGTCCCTGTCCCTTGAGCAGAAGGCCCATCCCATTTCGTTTCGCATCGAGTGCGAGGTCACGTACTACGACAACCAATGGAAGATCCTTTTTGTCCGGGACATGAACGGCGACGGGGCCTATGTGCCGTCCTTTAAGCTCCAGTTTCCCTTCAAGGTGGGCCAGCGCCTGGTGGCCGAGGGGCAGTTCATTCCTCCCAACGCGGACATCTCGTTTGAACACGCGAGCATTCGCGCGGAGGGCGCCTCAAGAGTGCAGCCGGTCCCTTCGGCCGGGATGATCACCGATGCGCCGCACCTGACGAGCAAGTACGTCACGGCGGAGGGACTGGTCGACAGCTTTGAGCGGACGGGTCCGCTGCATTTGGCGCTGAACCTTTCCATCGAGGGCCAGCCGGTGCGCGCGTGGGTGCTTGTGAGTACGGATACACCGACCCCTGACCTGGCGGACGCCAACGTGCGCGTGGAGGGGGTCTATAACGCCAAGCGCGGGCCAGACGACAAGATGTCGTCGCTCGAGCTCATGGTCCCGAGTCTGGCCCAGGTTACGGTCCTCAGCCGGCAGGCCGACGACTCCCGGTTCAAGCTCCCGGTCGAGTCGATCGAAACGCTCTCAAAGCTGTCCGCGGACCGCCTGGTACGCGTTAGGGGCCAGGCCAGGGAGCAGAATCCCGGGCACTGGCTCAGGATTCGGGATGCCAGCGGCCAGGTCGACGTCATGACAGGCCAGCGCCGATCCTGCCGGGTCGGCGAGGAGGTCGAGGCTATCGGATTCCCGCAGCGTGACGGGCTGCGGTTGCAGCTGACAGACGGGCTTTTCCGGGTGCTATCGGCGCAGAGGGCCGGGAGCCCGGCTCCCGACCCCACGCTGCGTCTGGCGGCCCAGGTCATCGAGATGGAACCCGAGAAGGCGAAGGAGGGGCACCCCGTGTGGCTCACCGGGGTTGTGACCTGGTCTAACAAGGATGCCCCCTTCTTTTTCGTTGAGGACTCAAGCGGTGGCGTCTGCGTCATGCGCGGAAATTCAAGTTCAGCCCTAGGCGTTCCCGGGAACCGGGTCGAGGTGCACGGCGCAACGGGAATGGGCCGGTTTGCACCCGTGGTGGTTGCCTCTCGCTTCGACAAGGTGAGCGACCTCATGCTGCCGGTGGACCGGCCCATCTCGCTTGAGCACGCGCTCACGGGCTCTGAGGAGGCGAAATGGGTGGAGATGCGCGGCTACCTCCGCGGGTTCGCCGTAAAGGACGGATGGAAGAATCTGGAATTGGTGGCGAGCGCAGGCGACTTTGTCGCCGTCGTGCCCGCCGGTGAGGACATCTCAGCGCTGGTCGGCGCGGTGGTGGTCGTACACGGGGTCTGCACGGCGGAAACGAATGAGGAGCGGAAGCTCGTCGGCATCAAGCTCTGGCTGCCGTCGGCCGACTTCATCGAGGTCGAGGAGGCGCCTCCCAAGGACCCGTTCCAAGTGCCGGCCCGCTCACTAGCGAGTTTGGGGCGGTTTAACTCCGCGCAGTCGTTCAACCGTCTCCTGCGGGTTTCGGGCACCGTGCTGAACCGTTCCCTGGGCAATTTCATCCAGATCGAAAACTCCGGTGAAACCCTGCTCGTCTTCTCGAAGGGCGTCGTGCCCCTTGAGCCCGGCGACCGGATAGAGGCCGTGGGCCTTCTCGCGCGTCAGGGTGCGCGGGTTACCCTCCGCGAGTCCATCTGCCGCAAGACGGGCCATGGCGAGCAGCCTGCGCCGCTCCGCATCACAATGGGCTACACACCGGTAGTCGAACTGGACGGGCATCTGGTCACAGTCGAGGGGACCTTGATCGCGACCTCTGGAACGGGCCTGCAGTACAGACTCACGCTCCAGGGCGAAAAGGCCCTGTTCGAGGCTGTGATCGACCAGTCCGCGGTGGGCGGCATTCCTCTTGGGATCTCGAACGGCAGCCGGCTCTCGCTCACGGGAGTCTATACCGCGCAGTTCGACGAATACGGCAAACCCTATTCCCACCAGCTGAACCTGCGCTCCTCCGCTGACATCGCCGTGCTGCAGCGTCCGTCGTCGCTGACTCGGGGGAGAATCCTCGCCGTGGCCGGGGCTCTCGCGCTCGGGATCCTCCTCTTTATCGCCTGGGTGGCCGCGCTCCGGCGTCAGGTCCGCGGGCAGATCGAGCAGATCCGGGAGCAATTGAAGCGCGAGTCCCGGCTTGAGGCGGACCTGCAGCGGGCCGGAAGGCTCGAGTCGCTTGGGCTCCTGGCGGGGGGCATCGCGCATGATTTCAACAACCTGCTGACGGTCGTCATTGGGAACCTCTCGCTCGCCCGCATGGACGCGAAGATGGAGCCCGAATCCGAGAGCTCGCTTCGCGATGCCCAGAATGCCGCGTCCCGCGCGAAGGACCTGACGCAACAGCTCCTCACCTTCGCGAAGGGGGGTGCGCCCGTGCAGGCGGCGGTGCTCTTGCAGGACGTGGTGCGCGAGGTTGCGCAGTTCGCGCTGCGTGGCTCCAAGGTGCGCTGCGAGTTCACGATACCGGAGGACCTCTGGCCGGCCAACGTTGACAAGGGCCAGATTGCCCAGGTCGTCCAGAACATCGTCATCAATGCCATGCAGGCGATGCCCGACGGCGGCGTGATCGAGATAGCGATGCGCAACGAGCGGGTCCGCGAGGAGCTGGCCCAGGTTCTGGCCCCTGGCGACTACCTGCTCATCACCTTTGCCGACCACGGAAGCGGCATCGCGCCGGAAACCCTCGGCAGGATCTTCGACCCCTATTTCACCACCAAGACGCATGGCAGCGGGCTCGGGCTGGCCACCGTCCACTCCATTGTTAAGAAGCACCTGGGCCATATTTCCGCAGAGTCCATGCCGGGCGAGGGGACGACCTTCCGGATTTGGCTGCCGGCCGCGCGGGTTCCCACCGATAAGAGGGATGTCCCCGGCCGCGGCGTCGTGAAGACCGACAATGCCGAGCAGGCGCGCATTCTGTTCATGGATGACGAGGAGCCGATCCGCGAGCTGGGCGGCACGATCCTTAGGCGGAGCGGCTACGACGTGAGCGTGGCCAGCGACGGGAGCGAGGCCGTCGGCCTCTACGAGAGGGCCCTGCGCGAAGGGCGCCCCTATTCCTTGGTGATTTTGGACCTGACCATTCCGGGAGGCATGGGGGGCGGCCCGACGCTGGAGGCGCTTCTCAAGCTCGACCCCAAAGTGAAGGCCATTGTTTCCAGCGGCTACTCGAACGACGCCACGCTGTCCAACTACAGGGCCTACGGGTTCCACGGCATGGTTTCGAAACCCTACGACGGCGCCGACTTGACGCTCGCCGTGGAGAACGTGCTTAAGGGCGGGCGGGCCTAGGGCAGCCCTTGCCAGCCGTGCCCGTGGCTCTGCTCCTCCCGGGGGGGTAGGGAGTGTCCCACTTCTCGCTTGCTCAAGGGGCACCAAACCTGCTTTTTATCCCCTTCCGGTACGCACCCGTAGCTCAATTGGATAGAGCATCTGACTACGGATCAGAAGGTTTGGGGTTCGACTCCCTACGGGTGCGCCACTTTCAGAGGGGGCACGAAAGCAGGGAACGGAAAGGGAACAAAACTACGAATGTGAAAGGCCTGGGAAGGTCCTTCATGCCTCACCCGTTGATGAGTGGCGGGCCAGCCAATCCCGCACTGCCCGCTCGCTGAACATGATCTTCTTTTTTCCCACGCGGATGAGGGGAACTTGGTTGCCGTGTACAAACTGCCAGAACGCGCTGCGGCGGGTGGGGGAGTAGCCCAGCAACGTCATCGCCCAAGCGCTATTCCGATAGAGCGTCCAGTTTGGTTCCACACCAATGTAGAACTGCGTCCAGCACGGTTTACCTGCATCCAGGTATGCGGCAGTTTCACTAAATTAACGGGTGCCGGTGATACCTGACCTCCTTTACGAGAATTTAGACTGTTCTTATGTCGCCCGGGTCTGCCCCATTTGCTCGAATCTCGGGGGTCCACAACTTGGCGGCCAGGTATCGAAGGGTGACTCTCCACTTCCTTCCTTAACTTAACCTAGACAACGTGTTAGTATAATACTCGCCGACAACTTGAAAGCCGATCCAAGTCATCGGTAGCGGTTGACCGTTCTTGTTGAGTAGCTACGTCAACAAAATCGCTTACGATCATGTCCGGATACACAAAATTGTTTTCCTCCATTCTCACCTCTACCATCTGGGGGGAGCCCAAGGAGGTGAAAATCCTCTGGATCACGATGCTCGCGCTCGCCAACAAGGATGGCATGGTCGAAGGGTCAGTGCCCGGGCTGGCGCACACGGCCCACCTGAACCCCGAAGAGACGGAGAGCGCCCTCAAGGCTCTATCGACTCCCGACCTTTGGTCCCGCACGAAGGAACATGAGGGCAGGAGAATCGAGGCCGTGGACGGAGGGTGGATTTTACTCAATCACGGCAAATACAGGCACCTAATGTCGGCTGAGGAGCGTAGGGAATACAATCGGGTGCAGCAGCAGAAGCATCGGGATCGGCGTAAGCAGGCTTCAGCAGGCGTAAGCGAATGTCAGGCCGGTCAGCACATACCAGCTTCAGATACCAGCCCCAACTCCAGTAGTAGCCTGCGGCTACAGGAGGCTGCGGCTACGGGAGTTGAGAAGCAGACTTCTGACCCCCAAACCCAATCCATCGGCTTTGCAACGTGCTCCTTGGAAGTAGCGAAGGAGATTTACTCAGCCTACCCCGACAAGCCCTTCACAGGGTCTTCCAGAACGAAGTGCCTCACGGCTATTCAGGACGTAGTAAAAGACAGACCGGAAGGTTCCTCTGTGGAGGAAATGGTGGATTTCCTGAAAGCCAGCGCAGCCGCTTATGCAGCCGCAGCAGACAAGCTTCCCGCCGATAAGCGCAGGTTCATCGTCGATCCGGTTAAATTCTTCAAATCTGGCCCGGAGGAGCGCCAGGAATTTCTCAATAGCCTTCTGGCGGACGCCATTCCCCAATGAATGATACTTTCGAGTTCTCGCGTGATTTTCAGGACCTTTGCCTAGCCACAATCCTACGCCACTCCAAGGAGCTGGGCTATGCCCTCACCTGCCTCCAACCCATCTATTTTGGAGGCGTCGAGGCGACGCTGGTGGCAAAGGCAGCACTTGATTTCCACAAAAAATATAACCAGATGCCCACCTTCCCTGTGCTTGAGGAGGTGGCCACGGATGCCTGCAACGGCATTACCGATGGCGAGTCGATAACCACCTACATCCGGCGTCTGGCTGAGTTTGACACCAAGAACTGGGATTACGTGGCCTCCAAGATTGTGGATTTTGCCAGGGCTCAGGCTGCACTCCACGCCTTGCGTAAGTGCATTGACCTGTTGAAGGACCCGGAGCACCCACCCGGTTGGGAGTACGGTCTTCCCGGCATCATGGAGAAGGCTCTGCAAGTCGGCCGGAACCTGGAGGACATCGGCCTCAGCTTGCATCAGGACTTTGACTCCACGATAAGGAAAATTGTATCCGAGGACTACGGCATCAGTACAGGATACAGGGCGCTGGATGACATTTGGAAGATGGGTTGGAAACCTGGCTGGCTGGTTGTTCCCCTTGCCCCGCCGAAGCGGTACAAGACCACGATGGCCCTCAACCTCGCACTCAGGATGTCCCAGAAGTGTGGGTATGACGTCCTGTACTACACCTTGGAGATTTCCAAGGAGGATGTCATTTTCAGGGCAGCCAGCTACCTGGCGCGCCAAGAGCAGAGCGTGGCCTATGAGGACGTGGAGAGTTTCATAGCCGCAGCGAGGAAGGAGATAGACCAAGGGCTTAACCACTTCTTCGTACAGTCGTTCTCCTCAAAGCAGGGCTCGATAGCCGACATCAGGCAGCACGCTAAGATGATGATCAACGAGCATGGCTTCCGCCCCAGAATGATCGTCATAGATTATGCTGAAACTGTTCGCCCAGTGGAGCGCAGCAAGTACGACAAGGAATACCAAAGGCAGGCGGGCATCTACACCGATGCCCGTGCCTTAGGGCAAGAACTTGGCTGTGTCATCCTCATGCCAGACAGGTGTAACCGGGAGAACGCATCCAAGGAGGTACCTGATGCAGCAGCCTTTCAGGGGTCCTTTGAAAAGGCCGGAATTGTAGACGTTGCTTTCGGCCTCTGTGCCACTGAGAAGGAAATGGTGAGCGGTGACATTCGCCTGTTTGTATTCCTGAACCGCCATGGTCCCGCATACATGACAGTCAAGGGAAAGGTGAACGCGCCGCTGTGGACAATCGACCTTGATGACGAGTGGAATCCTTACGAGCCATCAACACCGGCTCCCCTCATCCAAATGCCCAAGCCGCCCGAGGGACGACGGGTGGCGACAGCCTGAGCGTCACCCTGGACCCCTCATCACTGCGCTTGTTAACCTGTTGATTCGCTGAGGTGAAGGTGGGTTTAACGTGCGAGGTGAAGGTTTCTCACTCGCGAGCCGACAGGCAGCACATGGGGGTGCAGCGCCGAAACCCGTTGGTCGCTCGTCATCACTCGCGATCAGGGCTAGTCATCAATGAATAGGCACAGTGACTGACAATGATGCCTAACCGATGACCGTCATGGCATGACGACGGAGGTCATCACCAAGTCATCACCTGCCGATCATAAAAGTGATCATCGTGCCATCATGAACTGGTCATAAGGATGCTTCGGAAAACATCTTATGATACGGAATGGGTCATGCCTTTGATGACCATCGGATGATAGTCTTCATCGAGGCGACGTAGCCCACGACCATCATCGCTGGTCATCCATCACCCATTGAAGTCATCACAACCCCTGCTATGAATCGACTGGCGAGGTAGGCGTCGGGATACAGCCGCCTACAGATGTGCACTATGAAGTCGTCACGACCATAAGGTGAAACCTTCATTCATAAGTGAAACGCCATAAGCAAGAATTTACCTCCACTTTCCCCGCTTCTTGGTCCCAATCATCTTCGGCTGAACGACACAAAGGTGGTGCAGCGCCGAAATCCCAATCATCAATGAATCATCACGGTAACC
>Ga0302188_10001361_pt1 | contig 19317 bp, 15 predicted proteins | sample II_Bog_E2_1_FD_198783 | JGI IMG/M metagenome (GOLD analysis project Ga0302188, IMG submission 198783) | Peat permafrost microbial communities from Stordalen Mire near Abisko, Sweden - II_Bog_E2_1 | ecosystem: Environmental > Terrestrial > Soil > Wetlands > Peat | place: Sweden: Abisko...
TCCTCCTGACAATTCTCTTGGATAAGCACTTTCAAAACCATCCAAGCCAACCCTGTCTAATAAATCCAAAGCTCTAGGTGTACGCATGTTTTTAGGCAATCCCCTAGCCTCCAATGCCAATTCTACGTTTTGAAGAACGGAAAGCCATGGGAATAATGCAAATGTTTGGAATACGATAGTTGCATTTTCATTGATGCCTCGCAGTGGAACATCTTTATAGATAACCTGGCCCGTAGTAGGCTGTTGTAGGCCGGTAATAATGCGGAGAAGTGTGCTTTTACCGCATCCGGATGGCCCCAGCAAAGCAACAAAATCACCCGATTCAAGGGTCATGTTGATGTGCTTTAACGCAGTAAAACGATATTGCCGGGTAAGGTATACCTGAGAGATATCTGCTAATTCCAATATTTTTTGTTTACCGTCCATAAAATGCTAATTTAAGAATTTATTCCATTTTATATTTTTCTTTTGCCAATGCATAAAGCCTTCTCCACCCAAAACGATTAATGCAGGTTACAATTACAATCATCACAAACGTGGCAACAAAAAGCATGGGATAATTGCTGGTGGCATTGGCATCTGCAACAATAGAACCAAGCCCGATAGTAGAATATGTCTTATCGTGAGTGACAGTATATTCGGCTAAAATACTGGCATTCCAGGCGCCACCTGATGCGGTAATTGAACCTGTAATTATAAACGGGAAAAGGGCCGGAAGTATAAGTGTTTTCCAATAATTCCATTTTTTCAGGCGCATAAGGGATGCCGTGTATCTCAAATCCCGAGGAATGGTTGCCACTCCTGCAATTACATTGAATAATAAATACCAAGATGTACCAAGTATCATTAATACAACAGCCGCAATATTTATCCCGAATGGTAATTTAATGAAAAACAATACCAATAAGGGGAAAAATGCGGAAGGAGGAACCGATGAGGCAACTTGTATCAGGGGTTGCAGTACCAGTGCAGCTCGCTTATTGCTTCCTATCAATACCCCCACCGGAATCGTCCATAACAGGGAAATGCCCAATGCTGCAAATACCCGTAGCGTGGTGGCAACGGCTGCTTTGCATATATACCAGTATTGTGCCGCATGTATTGTACTCAAAAATGCAAACATCCTTTCGGTGCCAAATAATAATGCCAGCCCCAGCACAATGCCAATTCCAATCAACACCTTTTTATTCGCCGGTGCATCCTCTCTTATTATTACCAGTTTCTTTTTAGAGAGTCTCCCGTTAAAATATTTGTCCAGTATGGCAGTCAGCGGTTTTAGTATCTTTGCTTCAAGCCAAAGAATAATTTTTGACTGACGCAAAACGGGATAAAACCATGATGCGGTTTCTGTTTCTACTCCAGCGCTCACCATCTCGAGGTTAAACTTTTTAGACCATGACAATAAAGGCCTCCAAAGAAACTGGTCAAGAATAATTATTATAATTATGAGGGTGAGGATGCCAATCAGCAGGGCTTTGATATCGTCATGATTGGATGCCTCTGACATATAACTCCCCAATCCTATCAATTCAAAATTTTTGCTTCCTGCTGTCAGCATTTCAGCCGCAATAAGGTAAAACCAACCTGCTGACCAACTCATAATACTGTTCCATACAAGACTTACAAAGCCAAATGGCAGTTCAAGTTTTTTAAACCGCATCCAGGGATTAAGCAGGAAAATGTTGGAAGCCTCGCGCAGTTCTTTAGGTATGGTGGTAAGTGATTGGTACCACGCAAATGTCATATTCCATGCCTGGCTGGTGAAGATGAGCAAAATGGCAGTTATTTCAAGGGCAACATTCTGGGGTAGTATGGCTGAAAAACCAAAATACAAAAAGGGTAGAAAAGTAAGAATAGGCGTGCTTTGTAAAATATCGAGAATTGGTAATAATATTTTTTCATTGGTTTTATTTCTTGCCGCCGCATAGCCATAAAATATCGAAAAAAGTATAGACAAAAGATACGCCACTATCATTCGGAACATGGAACGCCAGGCATAATAAGGGATATATCTCAACCCTAAAGAAATGGGTGTTGACTTGGCAGCAGGTGGTGCATAGTATGCCAGCTTCAGCAGGGAGAAAAGTCCAACCAAAATCATCAGCAGTACTACCCAGTCTGCCCATTTTGCGTATGCTGATTTTTTGTCGCGTAACATGATTCTGTTTGCCTAAATACTTCTTAACGGAGAAATAAGATTAACTAAAAAACTCTTTTAAAGTATGGATCTGATCCAGTGCAACACCTCGTTCTGTCTGTATCAATGTACCGCATTCTGCACCCGGATCGTGTTCAAAAAATAAGATTGTATTAGTATTTACAAACTCCGTCAAGAGCCTTTCTTTTTCTTTTAGAGATTCCAGTGGTCTTACATCGTAAGCCATAACATAGGGGAGAGGTATATGCCAGCGAGCCGGTAACAAGTCTGCGCAAAAAACCACAGGTCGGTTTTTGTAGATAATCTTTGGGAGCATCATAGATTCCGTGTGCCCGTGAACATATAGAGCGGAAAAAGGAAGTTGCGTTTCTCCGTTTCCCTTTATCATTTGCAATTGACCGCTTTCTTGTATAGGCAAAATATTTTCTTTGAGGAAGCTTGCTTTTTCACGGGCATTGGGTTTTACTGCCCATTCCCAGTGCAAGGGATTGCTCCAGTATATAGCATTTTTAAATGCAGGAATGTATCCGGTTCGGTCGGCATTCCATTTAATGCTTCCTCCGCAATGGTCAAAATGCAGGTGAGTAAGGAACACATCGGTAATATCATCGGTAGTAAATCTATGGGCTGCAAGTGACTTTTCAAGTGTGTCGTCCCCATGCAGGTAATAATGACCGAAGAATTTCGCATCCTGTTTGTTTCCCATACCGGTATCTATCAATATCAAACGCTTGCCATCCTGCACCAAAAGGCAGCGCATAGCCCAACTGCACATGTTGTTTTCATCTGCCGGGTTTAGCTTATTCCACATTGATTTTGGGACTACGCCAAACATGGCTCCCCCATCTAATTTAAAATTTCCGGTATGTATGCTGTATAATTCCATAATTTTAATGCGCCCAAAGTTAAATTTATTTTTGGGGCTAATCAATATTAAATTAATGTTATGAAAGTACACTTAATAGCCGTCGGGGGGAGTGCCATGCACAATCTGGCGATTGCCCTGCATAAAAAAGGAATAAAAATCACCGGTTCCGACGATGAAATTGTAGATCCGGCTAAAAGTAATTTGCAGCGTTACGGACTATTGCCCACTTCGGATGGATGGGATATTAGCCGGATTACTCCTGATCTGGATGCGGTTATTCTTGGTATGCATGCCAGGCTCGATAACCCGGAATTGATAAAGGCACAGGAATTAGGGATACGCATATATTCTTATCCTGAATATTTATATGAACAGACCAAAAACAAAACAAGGGTGGTGATTGCCGGCAGCCATGGCAAGACAACTATTACAGCCATGATTCTGCATGTATTAAAGTATCACAATAAGAACTTTGATTATTTGGCGGGTGCTGCGTTGGAAGGATTTGAAACCAGCTTAAAGCTTTCGGATGATGCCCCTGTTGCCATATTTGAAGGAGATGAATACCTTGCATCTGCATTAGACAGAAGGCCTAAGTTTCTTCTTTATAAGCCAGATATTGCTCTAATATCGGGTGTTGCATGGGATCATATTAACGTTTTTCCTACCTATCGCAGCTATGTGGAGCAGTTTGAAAACTTTGTGAAAGAACTTCCTGACAATGGCTCACTCATTTATTGTGAGGAGGATGAAGAGGTGAAAAAGCTCACATCTTTTGTCCGTGGCGGAGTTAACCTGCTTCCCTATAATACGCTCATTAATTATGTGAAGAACGGGGTGACTTATCTGAAGGGCGAAGCAGGTGATACACGGCTTGAAGTTTTTGGAAAACACAATTTGCTCAATATGGGCGGAGCATGGGAGGTATGCCTCATGCTCGGAATTACCGAGAAGGAATTTGCAGAGGCTATTTCCAATTTTAAAGGAGCAGCCAGGAGATTGCAGTTAGTCGCGCGCAATGAAGCATGTAATATTTATTGGGATTTTGCACATTCCCCTTCTAAATTAGTAGCTACCATACAAGCGGTAAAGGAGCAATTCCCGGCAAGGAAATTAGTTGCTTGTATGGAACTGCATACCTTTAGCAGCCTTACAAAAGAGTTTTTGAAAGAATATAAAGGAGCTATGGATAAGGCCGATGTACGCAAGGTTTATTTTAACCCGCATGTGTTGGAACATAAACGGCTCCCTGCTATTAGCGCCGACGAAGTGAAAAATTATTTTGGCGGCAGTGTGGAGGTTTATACTGATTCTGTAAAAATGACTGACTCTCTAAAGCAAATGGAATGGAAAAATACCAATTTGCTTTTGATGAGCTCCGGCAATTTTGACGGTGTAAATGTGAAAAATTTTGCCGAAGAGCTGATTAAAAAGTAGGAAATTAACCCGGTTTCACTGTCGAAAAGACCCAAATAATAACAGGGAAATAACAGAGCGATAACAGGGAAAATAACAGGAAAACAACAAGAATAACAGGGAGATTGGGGTTTTGCAGCATCTTGAAAAACAGGTAGTTATGGTTTTGTCGCCTGTTAATAACAGGAAATAACAGGAAAAGCAGATAACAAAAAGCACAAAAAAGAGCCGAAAAATCACAGGCAGAAATGTTGTTTTATTTTTCATACTACAAAGATAGTGCATGAAAAAGTGTATTTCTGAAAAGTCAATGACTTTACTTATACCGCAAAGATAGAAGCATCATTTTTAAATGCTTTAAACTCAAGTGCGTTTCCGCTTGGGTCCAAAAAGAACATGGTGGCTTGTTCTCCTACTTCTCCTTTAAAGCGTATATAAGGATCTATAATAAATTTCACCCCATGTTTCTTTAATCGCTCTGCTAAATTTTCCCATTGCTCCATGGTTAATATAACACCCCAGTGCAATACGGGCACATCTTTTCCATCCACGTGGTTGGTCGCGGGTGCCGGCCGTTCTTTGTCAACCAGATGAGCAGAAATCTGATGGCTGAATAAATCGAAATCAATCCAGCGTTCGGCACTGCGGCCTACTTTGCAACCCAGCACATCGGCATAGAACTTGTGGGTAGACTCCAAATTATTTACAGGAAAAGCAACGTGGAAGGGGCGGATATTATTCATATATGTAATAATTAAAATGGTAGTTTACTCAAATCTACATTGCCACCACTTATAATAATACCAATTCGTTTGCCTTTAAAACGTTCCATGCTTTTTATGGCAACAGCAACAGGAACCGCACTTGAAGGTTCGATGATTATCTTCATTCTTTCCCATACTAAGCGCATGGCAGCAATTATCTCTTCTTCCGAAACGGTGACAATTTCTTTTACATGCTTTTTTATGATATCGAATGTTTTATCGCCGAGTGAAGTAAGCAGTCCATCAGCAATAGTGTTAGGCGGGTTTTCCGGAACTATCTCTCCTTTTTGCAGGGAGCGATATGCATCATCGGCATTGGCAGGCTCTCCGGCAATAACAATTGTTTGCGGGGAAAAATAATGAGTAGATAAAGCAGAACCACTCAGCAAACCCCCGCCGCCCACAGGAGTCATAATAATGTCAAGGTTTTTTATTTCTTCTATAAGTTCCTTTGCTGCCGTGGCCTGCCCTGCAATAATGCTGTAATTATTGTATGGGTGGATAAGCACAGCCCCCGTCTTTTTTATAATTTCATCTACAGTACCTTCTCTTGCTTTTTGGTTGGGGGCACAAAGTATTACCTCTGCTCCGTACCCTCTCACCGCATTTATTTTCACCGCCGAAGAAGTCTCCGGCATTACGATATAGGCTTTTATATTATTTGTTTTTGCCGCTAATGCCAGCGCCTGTGCATGGTTGCCGGATGAGTGCGTGGCCACTCCATTTTTCTTTTCATCGGCAGAGAGACTGAGAACTGCATTGGTAGCTCCCCTGTATTTAAATGCTCCAATTTTTTGGAAATTCTCGCATTTGAAAAATACTTCCATACCCAGTAAAGTATTAATACTGCTACTACTTAATACAGGTGTACGATGCACAAACGGAGCAATACGCTTTGCAGCTTCTTCAATGAGTACTCTTGTAGGATACGGGCCTTCCATAGTTTATTTCTTCTCAAGCTTTCGTCCCATCGGGACTATTGAGCACAACAAATTCTAACACTACTTATAGCTACGCTGTGCCAGATGAACCGTATCGAATTTCAGTTCTTCCTTATTCAGTTGAGCAGGAGCATTAGGTCCTTTGTATTCCCAGGCTGCTACATAGGCAAAGTTCTTATCGTCGCGCAAGGCTTCCCCTTCAGGGGTTTGATATTCCTCCCGGAAATGTCCTCCGCATGATTCTTTGCGGTTAAGGGCATCATCAACCAGCAATTCTCCCATTTCCAGAAAGTCGGCTACCCTGCCTGCTTTTTCCAAATCAGGATTAAATTCATCTTTCTTTCCTAAAACGCGGACATCCTTCCAGAAGGCTTCACGCAAGGCTCTAATCTCCGCTTTTGCTTCTGTTAAATCTTTTTCATTGCGGGCCATGCCGCATTTGTTCCACATAATTTTACCTAATGCTTTATGGAAATGCTCTACCGAAGTTTTTCCTTGTATAGACAGAAGTTTGTCAATATTATCGTTAACTGCTTTTTCTGCTTCTGCAAAAGCAGGATGATCGGTTGGTATCGGTTTGGTTGCTATTTCACCGGCAAGGTAGTCTCCAATAGTATAGGGCAAAACAAAATATCCATCGGCTAATCCCTGCATCAAAGCTGATGCTCCAAGGCGGTTGGCGCCGTGGTCGGAAAAATTACATTCGCCTGCGGCATATAAACCCTGAACGGTAGTCATCAGATTATAGTCAACCCATAAACCACCCATAGTATAATGGATGGCAGGATAAATACGCATGGGAACTTTATATGGATTTTCCCCGGTAATCTTTTCATACATTTCGAAAAGGTTGCCATATCTTTCGCTTACGGTAGCTTCGCCTAATCTCTTTATAGCATCAGCAAAATCAAGGTATGCAGCTTGTCTGGATCCGCCTACTCCATAACCGGCATCGCATCTTTCTTTAATTGCTCTTGACGCAATATCGCGGGGCACCAGGTTACCAAAAGCAGGATAACGTCTTTCCAGGAAATAATCTCTTTCATCTTCGGGAATATCCTGGGGTTTACGTTCATCATCTTTTTTCTTCGGTACCCATACTTTTCCATCGTTACGTAACGACTCAGACATAAGGGTAAGCTTAGACTGGTGGTCTCCGGAAATTGGGATGCAAGTCGGGTGAATTTGGGTAAAACATGGGTTTGCAAAAAAAGCTCCTTTTTTATAGGATTTCCAGTTGGCGGTAACATTGCAGCCCATTGCATTTGTCGACAAATAGAATACATTTCCATATCCGCCGGTGGCAAGAACAACAGCATGTCCGAAATGTCTTTCCAGCTTTCCGGTAACTAAATCACGTGCAATAATACCGCGCGCTTTGCCGTCAATATTTACAAGCTCCAGCATTTCGTGGCGGTTGTACATTGTAACATTCTTTTTCGCAATTTGCCTGTTAAGCGCACTATATGCTCCTAATAATAATTGTTGTCCTGTTTGTCCGCGAGCATAAAAAGTGCGTGATACCTGCACGCCGCCAAAGGAACGTGTATCCAATAATCCTCCATATTCACGGGCAAAAGGAACTCCCTGTGCCACGCATTGATCAATTATGCTGGCGCTTACTTCTGCAAGCCGGTATACATTCGCTTCCCGTGAACGGAAATCGCCGCCTTTTACTGTATCATAAAATAAGCGGAAGGTACTGTCGCCATCATTGGCATAATTTTTAGCAGCGTTTATTCCTCCTTGTGCAGCAATACTGTGTGCACGGCGTGGGCTGTCCTGAAAACAAAATACTTTTACTTTATATCCCAATTCGCCCAGAGAAGCAGCCGCAGAAGCACCGGCTAGTCCGGAGCCAACTATAATAATTTCGAGATGTCGTTTGTTGGCGGGATTTACAAGTTTAACACTTGAACGATATTGGGTCCATTTGTCTTTGATCTCTCCGCCTGGGATTTTTGAATCTAACGTTGCCATAATGCTATAGGAATTAATATCAATTAAATCGTAGGAATATTGTTACCTGCCAATCCGAAATAAAATAAGATAGGGAAGGAAATGAATCCTATCCACATGAGCCATGCAAAGCCTGTGCCGACTATATTCCAAAGGGGGGTGTATTTTTTATTATTCATGCCCAGTGTATGAAATGCGGATTTAAAAGCATGCAGTAAGTGGAAGAATAAAAAGGTAACGCCCACTACATAAATACAAACATAAATGGGATTTTGAAAAGCAGCCTTGGTAATCATGGCCAGGGTTTTATTTTCAGGTAGCGAGGATATTCTATAAGGCAGGAAAAAATTGTACAGGTGAATTACTATAAAGAAAAATATAATGGAGCCTGTAATGCCCATATTTCTGGAAAACCAGGAGCTGCCTGCGTGAGATGTAGGTATGGCATATTTTATAGGACGTGCTTTAGCATTGTCGCTTGTAATTATTATTGCCTGCAGTACGTGAAGAATGATAGATGCAAAAAGAAAGATCTCTACAATCCTTATAATTAGGTTATGGCTTGCCGAATGGGAATATTCATTAAATGCTGAGCCGTCATCCCCGGCATATAACAAAACGTTGCCGTAAATGTGTTCAATTAAAAACACACATAAAAATAAGCCTGTGCAGGCCATTACCACTTTTTTGCCGATGGAAGAAAGAAGGTATTGCTTAATGGGAATCATATTTTGAGTTTTAAACCGGCTCCAAATTTATATGTTTTGTGGCAGATGTAACGTAAAAGAAATAACAAAATGACAATAAGCGGCTGGATAATCGAAAAATAATTCGTTATCAGAGGCTTTAGACCTTGAATAAAATGTGAAAAGGATTTTACTTAAGCAGCTTTCAGCCTGTTAAGCGCTGCTGAACGTTGTATCTTCTCTTTAGCGTAGCGAAGCGTAATATGCAACTCCTTAATATCTTCATTGGCGGGAGTTTCAAACATAGCATCGGTAAGAATTGCTTCACAAATTGCCCTTAATCCTCTTGCACCCAGTTTATATTCCAGGGCTTTTTCCACAATCAAATCATATACGGACTTATCCCAAATTAATTTCACATCATCAATTTTAAAAAGCTTGACATATTGTTTGATAAGGGCATTTTTAGGCTCGGTAAGAACCAGCTTCAAACTCTCTTTGCTGAGGGGATTCAAATAGGTAATAACCGGTATGCGGCCAATCAATTCAGGTATAAGTCCAAAACTTCTCAGGTCTTCGGGTGAGATGTATTGCAAGAGATTATCCCGGTCAATATCTCCTTGTTCATTCGGAGTGTTATACCCCATAGAATGCGCTTGTACGCGACGGGCAATTTTTTTATCAATTCCGCTGAACGCTCCTCCACATATAAAGAGGATGTCTTTGGTGTTGACGGAAATCATTTTTTGTTCCGGATGCTTACGCCCTCCTTGAGGCGGAACATTCACGGTTGCTCCTTCCAGCATTTTAAGCAAAGCTTGCTGAACTCCCTCGCCTCCCACATCTCTTGTGATAGAAGGACTGTCTCCTTCTTTGCGGGCTATTTTATCTATTTCATCAATAAAAACAATTCCTTTTTCGGCTGCGGCCACATCATAATTGGCAACCTGCAATAATCTTACCAATACATTTTCCACATCCTCTCCTACATATCCGGCCTCGGTAAAGGCTGTTGCGTCGGCAATGCAGAAGGGGACGTTCAATATTTTAGCAATGGTTTGCGCCAATAATGTTTTTCCGGTTCCGGTTTCTCCTACAAGTACTATATTGGATTTTTCCAATTCCACTCCATCATCATCTTTCTGTTTAAGTCCTTTTTGGAGTATCCTTTTGTAATGGTTGTAAACGGCCACTGCCATCACTTTTTTAGCTTCGTCCTGATCAATAATATGTTCATCGAGCATTTTTTTGATCTCGGTAGGTTTAACAAGCTGAATTTTTTTGTCGTCAGTGCGATGCTTGAGTTCTTCATCCACTATGCGCTGTGCCTGAGCAGCACATTGGTCGCAAATATGACCATTCAAGCCTCCTATCATAACGAATACATCCTTTTTGTCTTTTCCGCAAAAGGAGCATTTAATAATTTCTTTTTCTGCCATAATAAAATGTGAAACGTACTTATTTATGCAAAGCTACGCAAAAACTACCGATTTCCAATTGATTGAATTAACCTAATATCTGTTCCGTATGGTTTTTGGTATCCACATCGGTGATTACCTGTTCAATAACTCCTTTTTCATCTATTAGAAAGGTGACGCGGTGTATGCCCATATATTTTCTTCCAAACAGCATTTTTTCTCCCCAAACCCCATATTTAGTAATGATGTCCTTCTCGGTATCGGCTAATAATTTGAAAGGGATGTTGAATTTTGTGGCAAACTTTTTGTGCGATTTAACCGAATCTGCGCTTACCCCAATAATATCATAATCCTTTTTCATGATAAGAGGACGGTTATCACGCAAGTTGCATGCCTCCGCAGTACATCCCGGTGTATCGTCTTTAGGATAGAAGTAAAGAATTACTTTTTTCCCTTTATAGTCTTTCAGCGATACATTATTTCCATCTTGGTCGGGAACTGAAAAGTCAGGGGCTTTATCTCCAACTTTAAGTAGAGAAGTATTGTGAAGGTCTGTTATTTTAAATGCCATAATTTTAAAAATCGAGATTATTGGGACGTGTATATACCATTTGCATTACACTAATATTTCGCATGTCAAAAGCAGCTTCACAATAACTGAAATAGTAGTTCCATTTGCGGATGAATTTATCATCGAAGCCTAAGGCCTTTACTTCATCCAGGTTTTCGTTGAATTTCTCTCTCCACATTCGAAGTGTTTGTGCATAATGAAGCCCCATTTCCTTCAGGTTCATGAGGGTCATTTCGCCGGTGCGATTGATAGACCCGTTTAACGCCGATACGGAAGGCAATAATGATCCGGGGAAAATATGCTTTTGAATCCAGTCAACACCTTTGCGAAGTGAATCGTAGCGGGAATCGGGGCAGGTTATAACCTGGAAGCCAAGCACTCCTTTAGGTTTTAGTAAGTCGTGGCATTTTTTAAAGAACACATCAAAAAATTCATGCCCTACTGCTTCCAGCATTTCTATGGAAATAATTTTATCAAATTGCCCGTTGATAAGGCGATAATCCATCAACTTTACTTCAATTTTATCGCTCAAATTTTCTTTCTCTATTTTTTCTTTTGCAAATTTAAATTGTTCTTCCGAAATGGTTACAGTGGTTACTTTGCAATTATGGTTTTTTGCCAGGTGGATGGCATTTCCGCCCCAACCCGAGCCTATTTCCAATACGTGGTCGCCTGGTTTTATTTTCATGCTTTTGCAAAGCGATTCGTACTTGGCAATTTGAGCATTGGATAATTCCATTCCTTCCTTTTCAAAGTAGGCACTGGAATAGGTCATTGTTGGGTCGAGGAAAATCTTGAAGAAATCATTATTCAAGTCATAGTGCTCCGCAATATTTGTTTTAGCAGTTGTCAAATCATTTTTCCGAAGGGAATGTTTGAGGCGGTTTGCAAATTTTAAAAGATTGATAAACCCTGTTTTCATTCGGCTGCCTGATAAAGTAGGAGCGGAGTCTACATTCAGTAAAAACCATTTTATCACTTCGGTAATGTTATCGGTTTCCCAATAACCGTCGGTATAGGACTCGCCAAAACCCACATCGCCATATAATACACATTTTTCGAAAAAACGGTTATCGATAATGTGAACAGATGCATGGATAGGCCCCTTTCCACCACCAATACTCACATGTTCACCTGAAGGCAGGTAAATGTCTATTCTTCCCTTGCTCATTTTAGAGAGTAATGAAAGCACAATAGTTTCGTAACGGGTTCTTTTGTGTGTAAGCGCTATAGTATGCATGGTTATTTATCGTGATTGTGGATATTTACGTAAAACATCTTTCTGGAGTTCGGGAAATTCTGATTTTCTATGAAAATGTAATTTTTTCAACCAAAGCAATAAAGCCTGGTAATGTATCAGCCCGATTACTTTTATCGTAATAAACGGGAATCGGATGGAATATAAAAATAACCGCAAATTAGTCAACCTCTTTTTTTCTCCGGTAAGGGTGGAAATAAAAAAACGGTGATCCTCCTCATTGGCTGATTTAGCGGGAAGATAGTCGTCAATACGGATATTCAATTTATCGCCGGGAATGGTAAGCTGAAAGTCAAAATACACGTCATGATCAATAAATGGTGAAACGTAAAAATACTTTTTTGCTCGCAATAAAAAGCGATTATCCTTTAATGTTTTATTGTTTAATAAGAATAATTTCATTTCTCCGAAAGTATTTCCCAGTTCAGAAACGCAGCATAAAGGCCTTTCTCCGTCATAAATAAAATAGAAAGAAACAGGATTAAATAAATGTCCTAATGTGCGCAAATGGGTTAGCAAAAATATCCTTGGGTTGGCCAAAGTAATTCCTTCTGAAGCTAAATAATCAAGTAGTTGTTGTTTTGTGCTTTTTGATGTATCGGGATTATTGGCAGGCAGTTGCAGGTGGTCCGAATCTTTGAAGTTGAAGAAGTTGAAGCGGTTGCGGCTTATAAGGAGAAATTTTTTTGCCAGGATATCTATCTCATCTAAATCAATATAAAACATAAATATGCTATAGTGAAACCTATGCTTTTTAGGTTCCATGCGGTTATGCATTACGTTCGATAAATAAAGGCAGGAATTCATGTTCATTCTATTCCACAAAGCTATTTAATCTTTTCCAATTAAATATACGAAAGCCCGTAAAACTCAGATTTAAAGTAAGTACATTATGAAAATTGTTATAAGATCCCTAATAATACTATCAAATGGTGAATAGTATAATTGCAATATCGCCAAAGGATTCAATTAATTGTGAATGGGTTTATAGATATTAATTAGAAAGAATTAGAGTTGGTAGAAATCCATTTTCTTATCTTTGAGGCCTTTTATATAGTATCAGCTTACCTTTTGTTACATGTCACAACCTTTTTTTTAGAATAAAATGGATCAATTCATGAATAGATTTAATGAAGTACTTGAGCAAGATAAAAAGGCTTACATTAAAGACTGGATAATTACCTGGGAATACCAGCAAAAACGCCGCAAAGCTAAAAAGGATTATGGATCCGATATAATATCTGACTTCTCTCTTTTTAATGGAAAAGAGGATCTGGTGAAGTGGATGAATTGGATTAGTTTTAAGCAGCCTGATTTTATAAAAAACAATCAAATAAAGGAACTCATAGAGAAAAGTCGGCTAACGGATGAAAGGGTTATAAAAAATCTGCAATTGAATTATAACTATCAACTGTATGATACGGGTATTGGAATAAATAATGCGCATGACTTTTACATTCCTTCTATTCTTCCTTCAAAAAATAAAATACGGAATGTTTTAGATTTTGGTGCCGGATACGGAAGACAGGCCAATCTTTGGGCATCCCCTGAAAGGATTTATTTAGCTATTGATGCAATTCCGACTTCCTATTGTTTACAGCATTTGTACTTTGGGCAACTTGGAATCAATTTCAATGATTATATAGATAATCCAACTGCATTTAAGTTCGATGTCAACCAAACAGGAATTTACCATCTGCCCTCATGGAGAACCGATCTTATTCCACCTGATAGTTTTGATTTAGCTCTCTGTGTAATGGTTTTACCGGAACTAAACGCAACATTAACAAAATGGATAATCGGAGAATTTTACAGAATATTAAAACCAGGAGCAATGCTGTATTTAAGGGATCACGGCCAATCTGTCAAACTGGCTTCTTCTTATGATTTTGACAGCCACTTACTTAACCATGGCTTCAGTCTTGAATACAAGCCCCACGTGATTGATTTGGTTGATATTCATGGTATCCCAAGAATATACCGGAAAAATGATCCGGATGTAATTAAATCTCAAACTAAAACTACAAAACAAAAAGTCAGAGAAACCTTGAGAGACATTGATTATCAAACAGGTGGGCTTTTGAGTAAAGTTTCAAAACAAATTAGCAGTAAATAAATTATGAAAACCATAGTAACAGGAGGTTGCGGTTTTATCGGTAGTCATATGGTAGATAGACTTGTAAATGACGGACACGAAGTTATAATCATCGATAATCTCAGCAGTGGTTCCATGCGGAATATTGAACATCACAAAGGGAATCCAAAAATTCAGTTTCATAAAGCAGATATTGCCGATTTTTCTGCCATCCAGCATTTATTTAAAGATGTGAATTGTGTTTATCATCTGGCGGCTCTGGCCGATATTGTGCCTTCCATAGAAAAGCCAATGGCTTATCACCATTCTAATGTAGATGGAACAATTGGTGTATTGGAATCTTGCCGGCATAATAAAGTATCGCGCATAATATATGCTGCTTCTTCATCCTGCTATGGTATTCCTGATCATTATCCTACTCCGGAAACAGATGCCATAAGCCCTCAATATCCGTATGCATTAACTAAAAATGTTGGAGAGCAGTATTGTATGCATTGGCATAAAGTATATGGTATGAATATTACCGCTCTGCGGTTTTTCAATGTGTATGGTCCGCGTGCAAGAACATCGGGTACTTACGGTGCCGTATTTGGTGTTTTTCTGGCCCAAAAATTAAACGGAAAGCCTTATACGGTTGTTGGTGATGGAAAACAAACCCGCGATTTTACTTTTGTAACAGATATAGTAAATGCATGTGTAACTGCGGCAGCTAACCCGAATTGCGCGGGAGAAATAATGAACGTAGGCAGCGGTAATACATACAGTGTAAATCGTTTGGTGGAGTTATTGGGTGGTGAAGTAGTTCATATTCCCAAGCGGCCCGGAGAGCCCGATTGTACTTTTGCCGACACAGCTAAAATACAACAAAAAACAGGATGGAAGCCTTTAGTGAGCCTGGAAGAAGGAGTGAGGATTATGCTCGAAAATATTGATTACTGGAAAGAAGCACCTTTGTGGGAACCTGCCAGTATTGAAAAAGCAACGGAAGACTGGTTCAAATATCTTGGCAACAAATAGCGTTATCTTATGACCAAACACAATAAAATTTTGAAACTGGAGGATTTAGCGAAAGAAATTGCTAAACTAAAAAAGCAAGGGAAGACCATTGCACAGTGCCATGGATGCTTTGATCTGCTCCACCCGGGACACATCATGCATTTTAAAGCTGCAAAAGAAAAAGCAGATATTGTAGTAGTAACCATTACTCCTGACCATTTTGTTAATAAAGGACCCGGAAGACCTGTTTTCCCGGAACAGTTGCGAATGGAATCTATTGCTGCCATGGAAGCGGTTGATTATGTGGCGCTTAATCGATGGCCTACTGCGGTAGAAACCATCAAGCTATTAAAGCCGGATTTTTATGTAAAAGGTCCCGATTATAAAGACCGCTCAAAAGATTTAACAAAAGGAATTTTAGATGAGGAGAATGCTGTAAAGTCAGTTGGCGGCCAATTATATATTACGGAAGAAATTACGTTTTCTTCTTCCAGTCTCATTAATACCTTTTTTAATCCGCACAATACCAAAACAAGAGAGTTTGTTGAAGGCTTCAAAAAGAAACACAATTTTGATAAAATCGTAAAGGATATTGATAAACTGGGAGATTTAAAGGTATTGGTAATCGGAGATACTATTATTGATGAATATCATTATTGTACACCGCTTGGTAAATCATCCAAATCACCTACTATTTCTACTATTTTCCGAAAGTCTGAAACCTTTGCCGGAGGGGTTCTTGCCATTGGTAATCATTTAGAGCAATTTGCAGGAACTGTTAAATTAGTCACTTGTCTTGGTAAAGAAAAAAAGGCCTCCGACGTAATTGATAAAACCCTATCCAAAGGAGTAGATGCAAAATTTTTCGAGCGCGCCGACGGCCCCACCAATATAAAAAGGCGATACCTTGATACCTACATGAACATAAAACTTTTCGAGGTTACTTTTATGAATGACCAGCTAATTAATTCGAAACTTGAAAAGGAAGTTATTCAATATCTTGATAAAGAAATTCCCAAGTACGACTTAGTAGTAATAACAGATTTTGGTCATGGATTTATTACTCCGGGAATAATAAAATGCATAGAAGCCAATGCAAAATACATAGCAGTGAATGCCCAGACAAACAGTAATAATTATGGATATAATTATATTACCAAGTACCATAAAACCAATTATATATCCATAGATGAAAAGGAACTCCGACTGCCTTTCGGCGACAATTACGGAGAGTTGGAAACCCTGGTGAACAATCTGCATACTATTACAAAGGCAGGAAAGATTCAAATTACATTGGGGCAAGAAGGCTCCCTATGGTATGAAAAGAAGAATTTTTATCGTACCCCTGCATTTGCACGAGTTGTTAAAGATTCGGTGGGAGCAGGCGATGCCGTACTTTCAATTACCGCTTTATGCGCCTTTGCAGGAATGCAACCGGACGTAATTTCCTTTATCGGTAATTGTACAGGAGCATTAGCGGTTGAAATTATTGGGAATGCTCATCCGGTTTATAAAAAAGATCTCATTCGTTTTATTCAGTACTTTTTGAAATAAATCAACCTGTAAGTACTTCCATAAGGAATCGGGGTGTTTATTTAGTATTTTAGGTGCATTATTTATGAAGTAATTAAACTTTATGTATATTTGGGAATCCTAATAAACGATAATTCTAAATAAATTTTAAAAATCAACGTCATGAAAAAAGCTCTATTCTTCCTAGTAGTTACGGGAATTCTGGGTTCCTTGCAGGCGCAAAATAACGCTCCTGTGAACTCTAAGGCCAATCGTATAACTGTTACGCCTATGCAGGCTGCTCAAATGAGGGTCAAGGCTCGGCAAGACGCTCAAAAAGCCAATGCTTCAGCGAATTCAACAAGCCCGTCAAGAAAAAATCATAGAGTTGGTGGTGCAGAGCCTCACTTGCCTTTTCTTGGTTCTTCAGCCAACGTAAATGGTATTTTGGATGCAACAACTACTGCAGTTACTGCTAACCAAGCATGTAACCTGATTGTAATGACCCACAGAGATAATAATTCTAACGTTGCATCTTGCGGAACAGGCGCTTATGTAGCAGCCTATTCTACCAACGGCGGTTCTGTTTGGGACTCAACTGTAACTCTTTTTTGCAATCCTGCCAGTGGTCCGGGAGTTCGTTACCCCAATGGTGTAATATTTAATCCGCTGAATGGAACAGTAGGCCAAAATACGAATCCGTCAAATGCTTTCGATGTTATGTCGGGACCATATACTAACGGTTCTGAATGGGTTGAAACAGTATATGGAAGTACCACGTTTGGCGGTACTACACACAATCAAGGATACTGGATAAATGGTAATCCGGGAGTGCAAATACAAAACAACGGAGACCTTTCCTTTATGAGCAGCAGCGATGATAGTACTGTTCACGTAATGGGAGAAGGCTTTATTACGAATTCAGCTCAAACGGTTTTTTACTCATGGCTGGGAGGTGTTTTAACTACCGGTAAGTACGTGGGTGCTCCAGCTGATTCTTTTCAATGGACTCAACATGTTTTCCTTCCACATCTTGTTCCGAGTTATGCAGGATTTACAACACATTCAACGTTTGACTCTGCTTCTGCTCCTTTAGAAGTACCCGGTACAGCTTGGTCTCAAGACGGAAAAACAGGTTATGTAGTATTCTTTGCAAACCTTGATTCTGTTGGCTATAACTACTATACTGACCAACCAATTGTTTATAAAACAACTAATTCCGGTCAAACCTGGAACATGATGCCACCATATAACTTCCGTAATCTTTCGAGTTTAACCACCCATTTGGAAACCACACTTGATAGTCCTTCAGTAAAAATTCCACTTTGGTACGGTTTTAATACTACTAATGACCCAAATCAAGGCGCTTTGAATAATTATGACCTTACTGTAGATTATCAAGGAAACCTCCATATTTTCGGAGTTATTGTAAGTTCCATTATTTGCAGCCCCGATTCATCTTTTACAGTGAGCTTTCATGCCAATCAGGACGGATATATATATGACGTATATACTACCAGCCCAACCGGCGGATGGCAATCACGTTTCATTGACTCTATGATGACCCTTCCAATAAATAATGCGGGAAGAAGCAGCATAAACAGTGATTGGGACAGTTCATCAACAGCAGCTTATATTGGATTTGGAAATAGGCTTCAAGCATCCAGAACAACAGATGGCAAACATGTTTTTTGTACTTGGGTAGATGATGTAACGAATAATTTCCCCGGCGAACTTGATTTCCCTGATGTTTTTGGACAAGGATATGATGTAGCTACGCATAAAGCAGGCGAAGTATATCAATTTACAACATCTGCACAGAATTATTTTCTCTGTGTTTCAGATATTGTATTGACAAGCACAGTTGGTTCTGATACCACCTATACTGTTCCTTGTACCATAGCTTATCCGCAACAAACCCCGGATGATGGAACCGAACCTATAAACTATTACTACTTAGGTTCTGTTCAATATAGTGATACATTGGGTAAAACCTCAGGCAGTCCTTTTTCAAGCATACCAACAGTTGCTTCACAAGGATTCACCATTAGTCCTAATTATCCAAATCCATTCAGTAATACAACTCAGTTCAACATTGGCCTCACCAATGAAGATGTTGTATCCGTAGATGTATTTAATTTATTTGGACAGAAAGTATATAGCATGCCTTCACAACAAATGTCATCAGGTAACCACCTTATGACCATTAACGGCTCCGGGTGGAGTGCAGGTGTATATTTCTACAGAGTTACTGTGGGTGATCAATCTAAAACTCAAAAAATGGTTGTTCAATAAGCCAGTTTAATTCTTTTTTAATCCCGCTCTGCGACATATTGCAGAGCGGGATTTTTATTTTAAAAATCCCCATAAAGGATATTTCAATTTTCAAAATTCTTTATCCTTTTTATATCAACAAAATGACTTTCTTTTTGTTGATAATTAAACCATCGTTTCTTCATGCTTTTTTCCCCGAGTGTACAGGTATTTAGTGTAAATTCGCATGAAACAGTTAAGCTAAATAAATTATGTCAATAAAATCAACGCAAGAAATTGATTCTGAATTAGAAACAAAAAAAGATATGCCCGAAAAAGAAAATGGTTACGGAGCTGAAAGCATTACCGTATTAGAAGGCCTCGAAGCAGTCCGCCTTCGCCCTGCCATGTATATTGGCGAT
>Ga0302188_10001369_pt1 | contig 19226 bp, 13 predicted proteins | sample II_Bog_E2_1_FD_198783 | JGI IMG/M metagenome (GOLD analysis project Ga0302188, IMG submission 198783) | Peat permafrost microbial communities from Stordalen Mire near Abisko, Sweden - II_Bog_E2_1 | ecosystem: Environmental > Terrestrial > Soil > Wetlands > Peat | place: Sweden: Abisko...
AACCCCAACCCCAACCCCAACCCCAACCCCAACCCCAACCCCAACCCCAACCCCAACCCCAACCCCAACCCCTGCTTTGATATGATAATATTTAATTATTTGTTCAATTCATCTAATTTCAAAGCATGTTCATTTTGTAATAATTTTATTTATGCAAATTCGAGAAATATACGAACTTTAGCATAACGTCGGGCAGTTGGGAGGCAGTTATACTTCAAAATTTTACATTGATGTGAGAGAAAAATCCAAATCGTCTTTGGTGGTCAAGCATAAGCATAAATAATCATTCATTAACTAACTCCAAAAATATACAAAATAGTTTCCAGGACCAGGACAATACACAATAAACCCGTAGGATAAGAATACTGCAAAGAAGATGGGAAGAACCATTGATTTCGCAGCTGAGTCCAAAAAACCATCAAAAAATTGTATTTAAGATATCATTAGGAGCAAGCAAAATATACCTGGAGTGGGAAAATATTAGTTAAATTTTGATAAATTCGAAAAAGAAAGAGATCGGTACTTCATGCTCGGAGAAAAGACAAAAAAAATGGTTCCTACCTTTAAGAATACAATACTTGGAGAGGCTCTCGTAGATTGTATAAATGTTGGTCCGGGGAGTTATAATGCTTCAACAGTAAGTTCAGCGTTATATAGACTCTAGAATCATTGAAAAAATCATTTAGACAAAGTATAAACCAATAAAAAAGTAATAAGCACAAAAAATCACAGTCTCTACCCAAACTTCCTCACCCTCAATCTTACTATCCAATGGCTTCTTCATATAACACCTTTGATAAGATACAATCCAAAAGCAAGCATGAGGAGGATAATTTTGTAATTTTTTATCTTATTAAGAAAACATCACATGTAGACCGGCAAAAAAGATTTAGTGATGTCAAAGAGATAGGTCCAGGCCCGAAATACAGTTTAATAGCTGAATGGTCTCCAAAGCAGTCAAAAGCTGTGTTTACAGTTCCAAAGAACATCTTCAAAAGCACAAAAAGCATAATTCCTCCAAGTGTTTATCATTGACACTGATATGAATAAATAAATGACACAAAATCAATTTAAATTAGCTAATAATTTTTATTGAAAATAATTTAAAAGTTAGATATGCGATTTACAGCCATCCATCATAACAACAGTCTTAAATTAGGTATATCTTCATCAAACCTGATTGTTATTTTACTCCTCTCCACTTTTATACACCTAAGCCACTCCATGCATTTGCAGAGACATGCTCAACCATCTACCGATAAATAATACGACAGCACTGTCTACTTCAACGAACTAAACGGCATTCAAACCAAGCTAACTGACGATCTTAATAACATTAAGGACCAATTTACTACGATCAATCTTCAACTTAACAATACAAATATCTCGTCAAGCGCGCAAGTCATCTATCTTCAATAAAATCTTGCAGATGAAAGAGATGCATTGTTTAATATACAAAACTACCTCAATGTCCCATTTGCTCTGCGGTCATGCCAGTGCGTCAATCTAACCCAACAACAGAAAACTTCACTCGGAAATCAAATTCAAAATGTTTCACAAGCAATTTAAGATCTCTCTGGTAGTGTAAAAGTCGATTCGAATGGAAAACAATACTAAAGTCCAAAGTGCTAAGGCGAAAACTGCGCTGCTGTGGAATCGATAAATAATCAAATCAATCAAATGAAGAATTATGTTCAGATCATGAATGATACTGTCACTTCCTAGTGCTGTAAAATTGTTAATTATGTCTACCGAGATGATTTAGTTGATAGCGTCAATTGGATTTATGGAAATTTGACGGATGAACAGTATAGATTGAGCGTGTTTCAAAGATCACAAAATGTTAATTTGACTCAATGCCCAAAGGATAAACCCTATGTCAACTTAACCACAAACTAATGTTTTGCGTGTGGAACTAATCTTGTCTTTGATCTTGAAACAAGAGTGTGTCAGCCTAGCTGCGAGTCCACAGGTTTAATCTTTATGAATCAAACCCATAACTGCGACTACAATCGAACTTGTCCTGCTAATCAGCATTTCAGTGAGACCGTTCATCAATGTGTCATTAATTTAGGTACAACATCCAATTGTCCAAGTGATAGTCCTATTTGGAATGAAGCAATTCTATCTTGCCAAAAATGCCTATCGTCTCAACCTTATTTTGATCCTATCGTTCAGGCATGCAGAAGTTGTACCGCTAATTAAAATTGGGATTCTGTTGGGATGGTTTGCATCAGTAAAGTTACTGGCAGTGCTCCTAGTCCACAAGATTTTGATTTGCCTACTCCAAGCAACCCAGGTCAATTTAAAAAAGTAGGCTCAAGTCTGCCAACTAACCCGAGTACAAATCCAAGTGGAAACCCCAGTAATCCAAGTTCTAACCCCAGTTCGAGTCAAAATACAGCAAATCTCCCTGGCCCGGTTCTTCCTCCAAGTCCAGGTAATGTCAATTCAGGGACATTTTCCAACTGTCCTCCTGACTCTCCTTTCTGGAATTCTCAAATATTTGCTTGCAGTAAGTGTCCACAAGCAACACCATTCTTCAATATCAAAACAAATGGATGTTAAAATTGTCCTGGCAATACAACCTGGAATCCCACTAGTAATACTTGTGGTTCAGCCTCTACAACTGCCACCGGAATAAATAATTGCCTTTCTAATCAAATTTATAATGCAGCAACTGGAAAATGCGATAATATTAGTCCCACTGGTCAAATTGGGCTTTGTCCTCCCAGAACGCCGTTTTGGAATGCAAACACTCTATCTTGTGATAAATGTAATTCAACTAATCCTCTATGGAATGATACTCTTCGCCAATGTACACCTTGCCCAGTCGATACTGCTTGGGACGTCAACTACAACCTTTGCCAATCAACCTTAACCCAATGCCCAAGTGGTCAGGTGCTAAATAAAACAACAGGGAAATGTTTCACTTTCGTATGTCCCACAGATAAACCTGTTTATAATACTCAAACTTCTCAATGCTAAAGCTGTCCCACTGGTACTACTTTGAATACCGTAACTTTAATTTGCCAAAGCACCTCCGATCAACGAGTAGCTGCTAGTGTATGTGCAAGTGATACTCCTTATTGGAATGCGCTTCAATTAGTTTGCCAAGCGTGTCCTAATGGACAGCAGTGGAATACATTATCAAATCAATGCGTATCTTCAACTGCTCATCAACTATCTGAAAAGGTAGGATTGCATGTTCATGAGTCGAGTTTGATGACTTCTCAAGTGAGACATTAGCTTTCAGCTGTTCATAGTATTATTTCTGGTGTAAAGAGTAGAGTAAACCAATGATCGCTGTATTTTGTGATAGAATTATGGTATAAATAATTGAAAATGCTGTTAGTATGAGTATCCTCATCAAGAAGACTATTTTATTGATATATAAAAACTTCTTTTTTGATTTTATCAAAATTACTAGGAATTTTATAATCTGATATTTTAATAGCAAGGAGTTGATAAAAAGCGAATGGCTGGGAAGCACAATTTGAGCTATAATTGGTGAGATCGTGGCAAGCAATTACCACTCCCTATTAGTCTATATGGTTAGGATACCAGGTTTTCACCCTGGCGGGCCGGGTTCGATCCCCGGATAGGGAACTTTTTTACTTTTTATTAGGACGAACTTTTTATATAAAAGATAACCTTCATTTTACGGATAGAAAATGGTTGAAAAGAGAATTCTTTTTGTTTTAAAAATGGATCTTAAATTGAGTTGTTTAATATAAATAATGGTACTTTTATAGTAAAAGATAGCATGATAAATTGAATAGAAATTGCCAATGTATACTTATAATTGTTCACCTATGATATTTAACTCTGAGTACTGGCTTAAAAACAGCAAAAGAGATAGATGAAATGCCTTCCTTTGAGATATTTATCAATTATATTCTTGTTGATCAGCATAGAAATCTTTGTGCTTAGGACTTAATTCATTAATATTCCATATCAATAAGCCTAACTCCCGCTCTTAAAATAATTTAACGTCAAAATTCAATTTGAAAAAATGATAGCATGGGCTTTAGCCGCAATTAAAGCCATTTTATCCAAGATATTAAATAAATAACTGGCGTTCATTAGAGCCCCAAGTTTATCGGTCACGTCCTGAAGAATTTATCAATTTATATTTAGGCGGTCATGGCAATTTTGGTTTTTATCTCGATTAATTCAATTGTAGATAGTTATACTTTAATTGTTGTTTGATGGATATCAACAAATACTTGGGCGCTACCGCGAGTGATTCTCAGTGTTTGGGCATCTTTGACTTCTCTACCAGCATTATTGTCATCATTGTGAGCTGTGTGCTAGGCATTGCTTGGGCCATCGTCAATTATGTTCTTGTTAAAAAGATCGATGTCTCAGATGAGAACCACACCACACATGGACACCTTATCAACGACATTACTCCCGAACAGAGAAAACTACTCATTGAACTCGGAGATAAGATTTCTAACGTAATTATACGACTCATTTAGGGAGCTGTTGAATTCTTGAAACAGGAATACCTCATCTGCCTCATCTTTGTGGCTGTTATGTTCTTTGTTATTACTTTTCTCACTGAAGAGGGAGTCAAAACTGCAGTTGCCTTCGTAGTGGGCGCTATAATTTCCATTGTGTGTGGAGCCGTTGGTATGGTTATAGCTACTCAAACCAACTTCAGGACTACCTATTGTGCTAATGCCGGTCTGGCTCCTGCCTTTAGAGTGGCCTTCCGTGCTGGTTGTGCTATGGGCTTTGCCTTAGTCTCCCTTGGATTGCTCGGTAATATTCTATGCTATTCAGTTCTCACTATTCTAATTCTCATCTATAAATCTATCTATAATAATGATGAATTCATTCCTAATTTTGCCGCCAATGGCGGATATAAACAACTTTTCGAGGCTATTGCAGGTTATGGATTAGGAGGATCATTCGTTGCCTTGTTCGGCAGAGTCGGAGGAGGTATCTATACTAAAGCTGCCGATGTTGGAGCCGATTTGGTCGGAAAAGTTGAAAAAGATTTACCTGAAGATAGTCCTAAGAATCCCGCCACTATTGCTGACAATGTTGGTGACAACGTAGGAGACGTGGCTGGTATGAGTGCTGATTTATTCGGATCATTCGCCGAATCAACTTGCGCAGCATTGGTAATTTCGTCAGATACCCTTTCTGGCTATAACGGTGAAGCTTCAGTAAGTCTAGTATGTAATCAATATCTCTCAGTGTTAATGTTCCCCTTGGTATTGATAGCCATCGGCATTATTGTGTGCCTCTTGGTCAGTACCCTATCGACCCATATAATGAAAGTATAAACAAAAAATAAAATCGAGTCTACTCTTAAAGTTCAACTTATTGGATCAACCATCCTCCTCCTTGGAGTCACTTATGTCGCTTGCCTATTTTCGTATCCTTCTCAATTTAGGTTGATAGGTAGAACTGATACATATCAACCATATCATCCATATTTATGCTGCATATTTGGATTGATTTCCGGCATGATTATTGCTGCCTTCACCGAGTACGTCACTTCTCATACCTATGCTCCAGTTAGAGAGCTAGCAGCTACCTGTAAAGCTGGTCCTGCTTCCAATGTAACTCTTGGTCTTGCCTTGGGATACATGAGTACTCTCGTGCCTGCAATTTTTATTGCTCTTACTGCCTTTGCTGCCAACACATATTTGGGATATTATGGAGTTGCTTTGTCAGCTCTTGGTATGTTATCTAACTTACCCTTGAGTTTGGCTATTGATGGCTATGGACCCATCAGCGATAATGCAGGCGGTATTTCTGAAATGGCCTGTATGGGAGAAGAACTCAGAGAACGTACAGATGCTCTTGATGCTGCCGGTAACACCACTGCAGCCATTGGTAAAGGATTTGCCATTGGATCAGCTGCTCTGGTCTCTCTCTCACTTTTTGGAGGATTCTTGCATAACTCAGGACTGGATACTGATGCCAATCAGGCCAACATTGCCCTCACTAAGCCTGAAATATTTGCCGGCTTGCTGATCGGTGCTATGTTACCCTATGTATTCTCTGCTTTTACCATTCGATCAGTGGGTAAAGCTGCCTTCGGTATGGTGTAGGAAGTGCGAAGACAAATTCATGCTGATCCTGGCATCCTTGCAGGTACCTCCTAACCTGATTATCGTGCCTGCATTAGAATTTCAACACGTTCATCTCTCCGAGAAATGATTGCCCCTGGATGTTTGGTACATTTTTATTTATTTAGGTTATTTTCTCCCCCTTACTCCTTGGATTCGCCTTTGGTCCAAAAGTTTTGGCTGGATTTTTACCTGGTGCTATCGTAAGCGGAGTGCAGATGGCTATCTCAGCTGCCAACACAGGAGGTGCTTGGGATAATGCTAAGAAGTATATTGAGAGTGGCGCTATGCAAGATGATTCAGGAAATGTTGTTCGTAAAGGAAGCGATATTCATAAAGCAGCAGTGGTGGGTGACACAGTAGGTGATCCTTTGAAAGATACTTCAGGCCCAGCTCTAAACATCCTTATAAAGTTAATGGCTATCATTTCTTTGGTATTTGGCAGCAAATTCGCTGAAATTCATTCATGATCTATATATCATCTAAAATACACATTCAGCTTCAACTTCTAAATTCTAATAAATTCCCTCACTAATGTTATATTAATTAAGATAATGATCCAAAATCGATTGCAAAAGGACAATAAAAAATATCAAGAGGCGGCTCTGTTGAGAGGACCAGAGTATTTTTAATACGAGGATTATAAGATACCCCTCAAGTAGATTCACTATCATCAAGCAACGAGTACATTCATCGATATGAAATTATCGAAAAGATAGGTCGAGGCAAGTACAGCGATGTCTACAAAGCTGTAAGAATTGGAGAAACCGCCAAAGATGATAAACTGTCAGTTTTAAAAATTTTAAAACCAAGTAAGGGTGGATTTATGTAGTTCGTTAGGAAAAGATCCGTCGGTAAATTAAAATATTAAAAACAATAAAACACGAAACTATCATTGAATTGGAATGCGTGTGTTTTGATTAATGCTCAAAAAGCTATGTATTGGTACAGATGACATTATTCAGGCATTCGACTATGTTTCGACTGATGAAAGCAAAAAGGTTCCTGATTACACTGATCAGTAAGTTCGCTACTATATTTATAAGATTCTTTGTGGGCTTAACTATTGTCATTCAATGGGCATAATGCATAGGGATATTAAGCCGCAAAATGTGTTGATTGACAAACAGAAGAGGATCATTAAAATCATCGACTGGGGGTTGGCTGATTATTATTTGCCGAACAAATAGTACAATGTTAGAGTTGCTTCCCGTTACTATAAAGGCCCTGAATTGCTGGTAAATAACAAGTATTACGATTACTCAATGGATATATGGTCATTAGGGTGCATGCTAGCTGGTATGGTACTTGATTTCTAAGGCAGATTTTTAGGATCAGTGTCTTTTTTAAAGGAGAAGATAACTCTGATCAGTTGAGACGGATTATGCAGATTGTTGGCACTACCGAGATATAAAATTATGTGCTCAAATACAAATTTAAACCGGATCAAAGAGTCAAGGAGTACATTTCTGAAAAATATTGGCCAAAGCGCAAATTTTAATAATTTGTGAATGCTGATAACCAAGCTTTAGCGAACTAAAAAGCGGTTGACCTTCTAAGGAAAATGCTGATAGTGGACCACGTAAGACAATAATAATATAGGCTGAGCGTATCACTGCCCAATAAGCCATAAATCATGCTTATTTTGATTCTGTCCGAAACTAATGATTATGTTTGTATTTTTACAATTATCATTCACGTAAAGGATGATGATAATTTAAAATTAGCAGGTAAAGGAATCCTATTTTTTATTCATATAGGCATGAATCTTTTTCCAGTTTTTTCCATATTAATACATTGAATAAAATGCTGCCGGTATATAAACTGCTGTCTCTGTTTCTGAGAGTATTCTCGCGCCCGCTAATAAACATTACCAAACGATACCATGCCACCAATCAGATACAAAGTGAATGGATCCGCCTGTTTTTCCTACGGCTGGGTAATTGGTTCAATGCTTTTGAAACAAAAATAAACCGAAGATACCTCAAAACTTAGATCAGTAAGATAAATATAAAGACACTACCGGAACCAGCTGCCATTAATAAGGGCATTTAGTTTTTTTATGAGATCATATTTTACTCAATCGCAATTGGATTTCCAACATATTAGCTGTATCGTGCGGCTAAAGATACCAAGAAAAAGGATAAAAAGATGCACGAGAGAGTGAGTAGAATTGTATCGAATGCTGATAAAATAATTTAGGGGGTAGATGTCATAAATAGTATTGAAGAAAATATTGGACTTAAATATTTGACGATGGATCTCATCAATAATCACTTTATTTTTGATGTTATTTATCGGGAGAATTGGGTGAGAACGGATCTTCTACTTTGATATGAGTAAATATATACTATTAACTGATGTAGTAATTAAAGTAGTATAAATGTCATTTTGAGTGCCTTCCCTGATCGAAAAGTTCATTAAAGTCCTGCCGACTAAATTTATGCATTAATTTATTTAATATTTTATTTTCTGATGAGATGAGATAATATTGAAGGATATGAATTTTGCGATAAAATACGAATTTTTACAACAATTTTACTAAATTCAATAAATTTCAATCTAAAATACAAGAATTAAGTTCATTGATTTTGAAGATTATTATCTTGCCAACAAGTACATTGTCTAAAATTAATCAAAGAATTATATTAAGAAATTAGATGTAGAACACAATTAGAAATTCATTCATCAACCAAAGAGATATGTCCAGATTCCCAGATCTTAGATATTCTCCAAACTCAACAAAATTTATAATATCTTTTATTAACAATAGCGTATGATCAAAAATAGAACTGAAGAACAAGTTTATGGAGTGATAAATTATGATAGAGGGCGTGTTTTCAAATGGTTAACTTCATAGTGGCCGGATGTGAATGAAAAATATCACTTATATCTTTGCCATTTTAGTTATCACAAAACAAAAACCAAGCTGTTCTACTAAGCTGAACTTCAAAATAGTTGACCACACATCTTCTCTTAACAGTCAATGACTGGAATGAGGATATCCGACAAAATCTGTCTCTCATTCACTTGACTGGTTTAAGACGGATATCAAAACCATATTTTCTTTACTTTAAGTAAAGGAAAGATATTAGGCCAATGATTTTTGTAATGTTCATAAATCAACAAAATTATCTTTGATAGCATTGTTCATTCATTCATTAAAGTCATAAAACAATAATGCATTTATCACTAACCATCGTTGTAACAGACTGAAACGGACAAACTTCAGTTTTATTTCGGAAAAGGACATTTATTCCTTTGAAAATGATACAGTCATCAAAGAAATATATATTTAATGATGCTTTTTATATTTTTATTAGCAAAGATATTCCATTAATATTTGTCCTTATCAAATTTTAAGTAGTACATGTGTTATTAAATCATTCAAATCAAAGGTTATTTAGGAAATCGATGTCTATCTATCCATTTTGCTTTGGAGTTAGAGGGTAATCAATTTGAATTCTACTCTGCCTATAGGATGTCATCTTGGAATTTCGCTTCTTCATCATGTCGTCTAAAAATCTTTTTTATTTTTATTGCTGACCTTTCTAGATCTCCTTCATTCTTTATTCAGCCGATATTTCGGGATGAATACTCTTAGGCAAGAGAAATTTGGGGATAATTATGGATTATGATGCTAAGAAAGGTTTAATTTATTTTTAAGGGTTAATTGATGATGTTGAAGAAGATAGAAGCGCCTTTTCTGATTTAAATTATATATGGGTTTGAACTGCCCTTCTACTTTCTTCCTTCTTCCTTTTTTCTTAGAGCTAATAGTATATCTTTTCAGTATTGAAGATATAGAGGACGCTTTTAAATAATTTCTTACCAATTTCATCAGAAGCTCCTTTCTATGGATCCTCGCAATAATAGATAACACACTAATTGTAGGACTTTTAGAGCTGTTGATAATTTTTATCAAGGAATATATATTTCTACTTGACCTAAACCAGCATTTCTGCGCAGTACTGCTAGATGAGATCATTCGTATTATTGACATTTCTACTTTTCAAAGCTTTTTCAATGGCAAGGCTATTTTTCTTAAGTTAACTCAGTTCTGTTTTGATTTGACTCAAAGGTATTTTGGATATATTCTGATACATCTCAATCTCTTATTTATCGAAAATAGGATACATATACTTTCTCCAAACTTATTTGATTAAATAAAATCCAGCATTCATCTGATTATCACTGGACTTCACTTCGTCCATTCTCTATAAAGTTTCAAGACGAAATCCCCAAGCACCTCCCTTTATACTTGTTCCATTGAGATAATTTCCAATCGCCAGAGCCACGCTTAAGATATGGTGCAGTCTATAATCACTCTTTAATGACGTAAAAGCAGTCGTTAAATTTTAAATTTGCTTTTGAATTTCAAAATACATCTCTTCTTTAAAATTGGAAAATAGAATTGATTTGATTCTGCTACTGTATTCAGGGACTGAAACTAACTATTTCATGAATTTTTAGGGTTTTCCTAAATCTTAGAGATCTCCTTCATAAGATTTGATATTCATTTCCTCTTCCTCAGTGGGTAATATCTTATTAATTGATTACAAAATATTGATATTTGCATATTTGCCAGAGCACTCAGTCAAAGCTTGAGTAATAGCTCCCTACGGTAACTTCAGTTTAGTCAAAACAATCTATAAATTGCGCCATCTGTCAGAATTAAATAGTTTTACTGTATCTTTCTTTTTTATTTGAAATGCATTGATTATGGATGTTATCTTCGCGGCAGGCTCTTTCGGTTTGTTCTTTGCAAAATATTTTTAAAGTTCGTCTTCATTGAGTGGTATAGAGGAATCTTCGATGCTTTACCATATAGAATTATGTATCTTGTCATAGCTCAGTGCCATATAATTACAGGCCTTCAGGGGAACTTTAGGATGTCGCTTTTCCTTCACTTTCTCTTCAATCATAGGACCCAAGCCCGGTAGTCCTAAAAGCATAGGTATTTATGGCAACTGAGGAATTCCTGGAAGTTGTGAGAATTTATTTAGAGAAGAAATATCATTTGGAGGTGGTGGTAAAATATTAAGGATTGGAGGAGGGGGAGGGGGAGGCAAGTTATTATTTAATATAAAAGGAGGTGGTGGAGGAAGAATTGGAGGTAGAGTAAATATATTGCTTGAGTTTATTGTTGAAGGTGATGGTGAGGGAAGAGGAGGAAGTGAGAAAAAGCTGCTTCCCAAAGTATCATTAATCTTAGAGTTACTCAATAAAGGTGGAGGTAGTAATACAGATTAAGCTAAAGTTGAGGCTAAATTAATAAGAGGAAGAGCAGTAACTGAATACTTTTATTTAATTGACCGATTGGCATAATTTTTATTATTCTCTTTGTCTTCAGCATGATTTAACGACAGCCGTGACATATGTATTGTGCTAACATTGGTATTTCTCGTCTGTTCTGCCTTAGCAAATATTTAAGTTTTCAATTCCATACACTATTTCTTTATCGCCTTCAGTTCTTTTTCCTTCTCCTCCAACTGCCTCTTTAATCCTTCCGAATCACTAATACACTTTGCTGACTTGAAATCCTCAATCAAGAGCTGCTCAAGTTTCTTCCACTCTGATTTTTGAAAGTACTGAATAGCCTTAAAACAACTGAGCATAATTTATTCACATTCGTTTTTAGCACATTATCCCTTTATCCTTTTGGTGTACTCTTCGATTGTAAGTCCATACTTCTTGATTTGGCTCATCTCTTCGGTCATGGATGGATCCTAAATTCCTTCATCAAACTTATCGATGATCATAGAATACTTATAAAAGTGTTGAATTTCCGAAAAGGCATCAAGTATGAATTTATTAAATCTTTTTTTGTCTGTTTCCACGAGATATACAGTTATGCTTGCTTCTTCTCCATCCTAGGAGGATTATTCCTTGTCCATTTGATTCTCCTTTGCGACTTAAACAAGCAGATGCTGTTGCAATACATCAAGATTGAGAGAGTCCCGGCTTACCAGCGACGATTGAATATTTTCCTTGTCCTTCTTCGATTTGGTGGCGTATTTATAAATCTTCTGATTGATATATATGAAAGTGCAGTATTCGATTTTATAGTAATTTAGTTGTAGTTTGTTCTTGACTTATTCAATGAGTAGTTCATATTTGATCTATTGCAAACTTTACTAAAATCTCTTCTTTTCATTGTCATCAACTATTGAAATTAGGATTTCATGAATAAATCGGAGGTTGTAGTAACACATCAGGATATTATCTGTTTAGTAGATCGTCTCAGCGAAAGGGTCCAACAGAGATTTAAAGCCGTTTTATTGCTTGAATAAGATAAGACTTTCTATTATAGTACGATCGTTTTAGACTTTCCATGCATAGTCTTGAAGCATGAGCAGGGCATAGGCACTGACTGCCACATTTACTGGATGATATGCTCGCAACAGAGTGAGAGGATACTCCGGTATATCAGAAATATTATTGAAATACTCCTTCTAATTGTGATCGGACAGTGATTTTAAAAATTTTAATATTTCGATTTGATTCTGAAAGATAGTTTTGGTTCCTCGTTTATTAACGGTCACTGCGTTATCCAATACATTAACAATCCTCCTAATTCCGCCAATCATGATAAACTCTGTCCATGCATTTCTGAATAACTAATGTGATACTTTTCCGAAATAAATCTATCAATGCTGTTCAGCGGCATTTTAATAGAGTTTTGATTGAGTTATAGCTCCTTCATCTTTTACTATAGCTCCTTTTTGTTGTAATCTCTTTTATTCTTTTCGGGGTCATCTGATAGAGGCGTACTTCTCAAATACTGGAGTTAGTTTTTCTCTTGATGTTATTGAATCTTTAGGTTATGCAGGATCATGAATCGAAATCTGTATTTGCAGTTGAAAGCGCGAATCATCTATAATTGTTCCCGTGATGCCTAGATTTGTTTCAGACACTGCTCGAATTTTAGATTGACTGCATGATGATAGACATACTCTCTTCTTCATTTTAGGGTACTGGAGGAAACCGATTTTTGCCTTTGAGATCGTAATAGATATACTTTACATGAATATCATCTTTAGTCCTGTAAGCAATGATGGTTTCACCGATCGGGTTATTGCCCATTTTTATTTATATAATTGTGTAGGGGACAACTCTTAATGAAGAAATAAATACAGCATTAATTATATACTCTAATCTAAATTATTTAGCCAATCCTGATTATTGATCAAATAGTTGATGATTTGTTCACGAGTTTGGCCAGTTTGTTTTTTATCCGCTGCCGAACACCACGACTTTTTATTTTTAACAGGTACTATTTAATCTTTTCCACGTTTGGCGAACTTTTCTTCAACTCTTCTTCAATTATCACTTTGCTAAGCTTTGATTCGTTGTGCTTTTGCTATTTTTTTATGTGATTCTCTTACTTGTGAGTAACTTTTGGTTGGAAGGAAGTTAATGACGATTGTCGACTTCCAGTTTTGCTTCTTTAATTTTTATGAGTAAACCCAGATTTTTTGTCTCGAAATGATGGAGTGGTCTCTCGTGACTCTTTCCTACCTATTCTTTTGCCCTTTCTATCGTTCCTTTGATTTGAATTGCCTTCCTTTTTTGCTTTGAATCCTTTTCCCTTGAATGCCTTCTTCATTGCTCAACTATCTAAATCAAATAATATGTAAGTTTATTATTAATTTTAAATATCAAAATTTAAACGATTTAGTAATATACTTTCTTCTTTCTTCAATAAATTCATTCATCAAAGCGAGTATCCTTAACATTTATATTGGTTTTTTATAATCCCGACCAATATTTTAAGGAGTTATTGTTACTTAACTCTGAAAATAATAATCATTGAAATACTGGATAATTAATACTACAGTGGAGGCGTATTTATTGTGATCTTTTAAATGACTATTCTTCTTGATTGCATGTCCATTAATCTTCGTCAGTAATTATTGTTATATCCTAGCTTATATAGATTCACTTTCAAAACATACGAATGTTAACAGTAGTTTAAATTTTGCAATTTAGGACAACATCTTCTTTCTCCTTCTTTTCAATATTTCAACCATTACATCCAATTCTTTATTTAGAAGGATTTTTCAACATAGTATTGGATATGCTTTAACCATTTCTTCATCATTTTATACCTAAATAAAATATCGAACAATGAAACGAAGCATGAAAGTTTGCGTAACTGGTTCCTGCGGTAAGATCGCTTACTCACTCTATAGCCCTCTCTGTTCAGGTAGTATTCTCGGAGCTGACATTGAGATTGAACTGCGACTCCTTGACATCTCATCCAAGCGTGATGAACTCCGCATACTCCGATAGGAGCTAGATGATTGCTGTTACAACAATGTCAGCAAGATTGAAATTTACGATGAGAAAGATTAGGAAAAACCCTTTATGGAAGTGGACCTCGCCATCTTCCTGGGAGGAATGCCGCGGAAACCAGGGATGGACAGAAACGAGGTTTTTCAAATTAACGCATAAATTTTCCAAAGACATGGCAGACATCTTGAGAAAGCTGCTAAGAAAACATGTAAATGCCTAGTCGTAGCTAATCCTGTAGACATTTATCGATTTAGACAAACACCAACTGCATGGTATTGGCCAATAATGCTCCTTCTATCCCTAAGGAAAATTTTACTGCTTTAACTCGACTAGATTACAATCGTTTTCTAGGGCAGGTATTTCTTGTATAAGGTAGACTGCTAAATTGTTCTCCTGCAAACCTAGTCAAATAAAGAATGTCGTGCTGTGGGGCAACCACTCTCGCAAACAATACCTAGATGTAAACAACGTACTCATCGATGGTTATTCAAATGAGTACATCCGTGAAAAAGTGAAGGAACTCAACTTACCTAAATTGGAGAAAATTATGTATTAAAGAGGCGGGTTTATCTTGGAAAAGGCTAACGGAAACGTCTATATATCAGCCACTAAAGCCATCATCGATCATCTTAGAGAGTGGTTCCAGGGTAGTGATAAAACAGTTTCTATGGGCGTGGTTCTCTCTACGGAAAAGTTTGGAATTCCAGCTGGATTATGCTACTCCCTGCCAACTCGGTGTCTTGGCAAGGGCGACTACCAGATTATCTAAAACTTTGAGCTCAACGAGTATCAAATCAAAAGAATCTGTTAGAACCGTGATTAGCTTCTTAAGGAGCGCACAATCGTCTAAGAGTTTTTGCTAGATCACTGATCAATAAATAACCCAAATATTCTTCTATAACCCTCGGATTAAGTAATCAAGTCGATTTAAGGCCGACCTTAATGATCTACTCATTACTGCTTCGCTTCCACTCTCCTATCAACTTTTACTTCTGCTATTTTACCTTAAGAATTGACTATTCGTATTATTTGTTCATTTTGGTCCTGCGTTCGACTAACTCCTCGAGAATGCTAGAATAGGCTGCCTTGAATTTGTTGATTTACTCGAATGCCTTCGTCAGTTTGATTTTCTACTGTTAGTAATTAACCGTCAACTCTTTTCGTGCAGAGGTGTATTTTTCGGATAAGAGTTTCTGCTACCTCGTCAGCATTTATTAAATTTTTTGACGTTATTATTCCTAATATTCCTGAACAACATGCTGATATTTCTATTTTTTTAGACCCTCCACTCGCGATGTAAGACTGATACACATAGCTAATAGTTCTTACTCATCCTCCACGTTAACGTTATTTACTGTCTTTTGTTATTCTTGCTGTGAAACCGCCTCTTGTTTGTTTGATAGTTTGCTATTGCTTCTCCTCTTTTCCTCTTTCCTCCCATTGGCTTCGTTTTAAAATGTTAGAGTAGGGACTTTAATGTCTTCTCCTGAAATCTCCTTTTCCTCTTGAACATATTTATTGTCATATTTCTGAAGATGTAGTTACAACGTCCCCGCCTTCGCATATTTATCGTAATTAACTTTCATCTTAAGATTTATAATATAAAATGCATCTATATATGTGTAATATCCTGAAGCCTTTATCTGTATTATATAAAGTCAATGTCATTCAAATTGTAATAGACAAACATCAACTCTATATTCATTATTTTAAAGAAATAAGATATCAATCACACCACCTCAAAACCTAGTTTTGTTATTTATGAACAGTTGTTTGAAATACGGAATTTACCAAAACTAAAAACTGGTTTTTAAGGTGATTTTATACCGAAGTCGAACTTGCGACCCTTCCCACGATTGCCGAAACCGTCACTACGACCTCCTTTCGATGACAGTTCTATTCCTGATATTTTATTATCACTGATCCACAGCACAACATTTTAGAGGTAGTCATTAGCACCGAGACGGTACTGAATGGGCGATATGAGTTTAGTAATCAGATGCAAGTGTTGAGTACTTTCACCCAATCGGTGCAGCAACTGCAAACCTATCAAATGCCCATCGAACCAAAAATTTATACCCGTGATAGGAGAACGTAGATGACCATCGTTCCATTCGATGCCGTCCGTTCTGTATTTATCGGACTCCCATTACAGCTTATGCAGTTTCTTCGGACTATAATTTTTATCATTGCTTCTCTAAAATTATTTGGGTCCGACATTCAGCAATCTTGGAGGACTGTCAGTTGGAATGGGTTCATTACTCTTGGGCAAAATGACACTCCTATCGTAATTTGACTTCACGTGAGGTCTTTCTGTCAGTTTGATGTCAATGGCTGGTAAATGTACTGACTTATTAAGTTGTTCCGTCTCCACAGACAACTCTGCATATCTCCTTTTCAGAACAATGTTTTAATTCCTCAACGAGTCAATGATGCGATTCTTCTCCTTTTTTAATTCGTTCAATTCTGTTTTGATCATCGCGTAATTTTCCTCGTTATAATCCATATGCCAAATACCCTTTTTTTCACCTCCTTCCTCTGGCCTCTCTGATGACTCTTTTCCTATCTTTCTGGTTTGACTATTGAGATTAACGAAATACATTTGCCTCTTAATTTCATTGCGGTCGTGCTCATCGCGATACCTTTCCATTTCGCGAATGCTTTTGCGAGTCACTTCCAATTATGCTTTTAGGGCTTGCAACTTATCAGAGTGCGTGGTGATTCGTAACTCGCTATTCTTCAGATCCATGCTCTGTATGGCAAACCCCTTCATCTGTTGCATGCGTCCAAACTTCTCCAATTTGAGTTTGTACCCATCTATCTCCTTCTCTTCTTTCCGAACCTGATTCTCAACCTCAATGTATTTTAATTCCTGCTGTTCGTTAATCAATTCCTTATTAAGTTTAATCTCGATTGTGACTCGTTCGATGTCACTATACAATTTCTTCATTTCTTGTTTCAGTAAATTGAGCCGATACTAATCTGCTGGTTCGAGATGCACTTCTTCTTTTGCAGGTTATTCATCATTTTTGTTGATAATGTCACTCAATCGTTCAGTCAATGCTTTGATCTGAGATTTCAGTTGTTCGTTTTCATGTTCGTACTTGTATAGCATCTTTTTTAGGCCTAACTCCTGCTTATAAGTCTCCTACTCGTCTTCATTTTGTTGATAGAATTCAGGTTCTTTCATCATCCTCGCGAATCGGTTTTATTTTGTATAATCAATTAGATTTAGCTCAATAATTTAGCTTTATCTGGTTAATTTTGTTGGAACTTATAGTTTATCACAATAATTGTCTTCCTCCTCAGATTGATTTTATTATCTGGATTCAAAAATATTCATCAATTGAAGAGACAAACTCAAGATAAAAGGGAATTCTTCCTGCATGGAGCTTTAGTTAAGCTTTATATTGACATTCAGATATGTGAATTATAAAAAGAAATGTTTCTACTAAACATGTTCGGCCACGCCAATTAAAATCAGGAGGAGAAGTACGATCGGATAACTTTTAAGATCGATCTTAATTAAAACGTGCCTCAGTTTTACGACTGGAGCGAGTAGACAATCGATGAAGAGGAAGAAGTGACTCCCTCCCATCCTCTCTACTATTAGTTATTTCCTGAGAAGAAACAGAGATATGTGGAATATGTAACTAACTAAAACGATACTCTCTTTGGTATCGCCATTAAATTAGACATCAACGAAGCCAGCATTAGATAGATCAATAACATCAGCGGCAACATCTACCCTGGCATGGTAATATCCTATCTATCATAGAAAATTTTATTGCCTGAAGAAACGGATCTGTCCAAACTTACAGAAGCGCCATCTTAAGAGTTAAGTAACATCAAAATAAGCCAACTTCTATAGCCATCCTAAAAATCACAGGAGTTTGCTAGCCATAAATATGCAGTGTCTTACTACGCTGGTCTATCAGGAGGTTATATTAGGGGTAATCTCACCCTTAATACTAACTATAACTATCTCATCTTTAACCCCTCCCTCGACGACAAAGAGAACATCACTAAGTTTACAGGTACTAATCTTAGGATTCAGTTGAACGATTGCTAAAATTCAATGCTATTGTTGAAATTGCTGACATTCAGGATGCTACTTGTATGGAAATACCGTAAATGGGAGATTCTGAAATACCCATCAAAATAAGTGTGGTACAGTTCTTGCTGTATCGGGTGGGTAATACCCGAGTGTAAAAGAAATACAAGGAACGACTAAAACAATTAAAATTGAACCACAAGGCTATTGCTTCTATGTCTTTTTCAGTGCATAGTTTCGAAGAAAAGGGAGCTCACTAAATGGCAGAAGAGTTGGTGAGTAAAATTAACGAAATGATCGCTAAAGTGACAGAAAAAAGGGAATAGGAAGAGGGTGAAGATAAAAATAGACTGACAAGCATTCCCTTTTTCGATATTATACATGCAAACATACAACCAACGAATTAATAGCCTCAACCTAAATCAGAACTTAATAAAGTTATTGCCCCGACTGCCATTTTGGGAAACCTAGCAGAACCCTCTGATATTATCAGTCAAGAAGAGTTTCACAATTTGGTGTTGTCCATGCCAGTCATCTATCAGCTGTATAACTGGACAAAAGTATACGGATCCACTCGAGATGGATCATCTTTCATTACTTTTTTAAATCGAAGCTTAAACGTCGAGCCTGCCATTCTTTTGATCAAAGAGTATAAGGGGTATAAATTTGGTGCTTTCTTGATATAGAATTTATAGACAGGCAAGACAGGAAGGGGTGAGATGTTCATTTTCACCTTCAAAGATAAGATAATCCCGTAAATATATCAATGGACTGGCAAAAAT
>Ga0302188_10001378_pt1 | contig 19116 bp, 13 predicted proteins | sample II_Bog_E2_1_FD_198783 | JGI IMG/M metagenome (GOLD analysis project Ga0302188, IMG submission 198783) | Peat permafrost microbial communities from Stordalen Mire near Abisko, Sweden - II_Bog_E2_1 | ecosystem: Environmental > Terrestrial > Soil > Wetlands > Peat | place: Sweden: Abisko...
ATAGATTCAACAAAAGTTAATGAAATATTTCAAATGCATTATCTTTTTTTATATATCAAATGACGTTAGATTTTGATAAAAATGTCAATGTAACTTCGTAATCATAAGGAGGGCTTCGATAATTGTTTCGTAAGCATTTCAGATTTTGGATTGTTTTTTTAGATCTTATTTTAAAATGATAAATAAATGAAACTCATACATTCTTGTTTTCCCAATGAGAAAATGATAAAATTACTCAATAAGGTTTTAGATATCTCTACTAAACGAGTAACCCTGATCGAAAATCAGTTATATATCTAAATATTTGTAATTTTTAAAGATTGATCATTCTAAACTCTTTAACAAGATAAAATATAGAAAACTATTAGTTGCTGGAAGGAGAGTATATCTTTGCATTATCATGATCTAAATCTCATTCAAGATAGTAGGGAAATATTTTCTTTTTTAATTTTTCAGAATCCTTAAAGCCATTTTATACAAAATTTTATTTAAAAGCACAAATTGACCAACCAGATTATGAAACAAAGGCAAAAATACTACTCCGTTTAACAAACTGTTGGTTTCCTTTATTATCAATTGTATAATCTCGAAAATTCATAAAAAAGAAGTATAGGCCCGCTGTACAACTCTAAGCAGCAATTCATATGATAATAAGGAATATATTTTGATTATTCAAGCTTTGGTTCAAGATAATCATGTATATCGGACCAAAGAAAGAGCATACGAATTAAATATATATATCACATTTCCATCTCATTAAAATAGATAATAATATCTAATTCAAAGATGGCCTTTAAAGGTGACTCCTCTCATTCAAAGCGCAGGTACGCAAAAATTTCATTAAAAGTACAATAATCTTCATAATAGAAGAGATAATCTTTGGTGGATTTAGTTCTAAATAAAGGTTTTGGATTAACAAAGATGTCTAAGAGACTCAACATCAAATTGTCTACGGCGAAGCTTATTTTAAGAAAATTTAGGAGAACTGGGCAATTTAACATCCGCAGAACGAAGAAAATGATTTTGGAAAGCAAATCTAGCTTGGGGAATAACATCCATGATCCAAAAATTAATAATCTCGAGGCAATTGAACAAAACCCTATCTGTGAAGTGATAATTCCAGAGGTGACTCAGCAATCTATTAATGTTTGGCCTTTTTCTTACATTGGCTATTCTCCTTATTGGCAAATTGATTATAAATACTATTATTGATGGAGGCTGATTAATAGTAAATAATTTTAATATAAGTTCAATGAAATGGTGACTATTTTTCTTGTTATGAACGTATATCCTTTTATTCTCATAATATTTGTCAAGATGTTTAAATAAAGACCATAATATGTAAATAATAGATCAATGTAATTTTAAACCTAAAAATGATTTAAAACATGAAACAGATGGATACAATTAACACTAAAATAGGGGAATGGTCAAATTATTTAGGATTTACGCTATGTTCAATAAATTTAATATTAAAAGTCTGTATATTTAAATCTGCTACGAGAAATTAAAATTTTTTTTTAAAAAAGTTAATTTTACTTCTGCATTGGAACTTTAATCAATTTTAATTTTTAATATATCAATACCTTTAAACTGTGAAGCAAAGGATTCAAGTAAAGTCGTTTGAATTAATTTTTTCTTACTTACTATTTTTACATTATTATTACAATTAACTTATTAAAACAACTGAAAATAATCATATAAATAAAAAATACAGAGCTTTTCGATCAGAAAAAGTAAAAAATTCAATATTTTTGATCCCTTTTACATATTCTTTTAAAGAAATCAATGAAAATTGCAAAAAGAATAATATGAATGGATAAATGCTGATTGTTTAACATTTTTATTATTTATTCTCAAATAATGGAAAGAAATAGACTATAGTGCGATGAATTAACCATTTCTTTTCAGTTAAGTGTTTTATAATGGATCATGATCCATCATCAGCTTATCAAACATTTCGTAGTTGTCTCTACTAAGCGTGACTTCAAACAGAAACCTTTAATATTGTAGTTATTCAATGTTTCAATCCTCTTCCTTAAGAGGAAAATTGAATAAAAAATCTTGAAAATCAGAATTGCCAAAACATGAAATAAATAATAAACAACAGATGATTAATCAATATACAATTGATCTAAAGCATAAACTTCTGAAATAATTTAATTTAATTAGGCAAACCATTTTGCTATTATCAAAAAATGGAAATATTATATTATGGATCAAGCTATGAATATTTACAAAAGCAAAAAATCAAGAAGATTCTTTTCTTTTAAAAAAAATTCATGATCGAAATGATCAGTCAATTCATAAAATTTTGTTAAAAATCAATTCTTAATGCCAACTCCTATATCTATTCATAAGTTTCTATTTTAAAATTACTTCATTCTTATCGTCGAGTAAAAATGGAGAAATATTAATTCAAGTAATATTTTTATAATTATTCTCTTTTTTTAATGAATCTTAGTAACGGATATAATTTATACCATTCATAATTTCAACAGATTATTAATTGAACTAATATCTCTTATAAGAAAATTTTTTAAAAACCAAATATGAAATACAAAAAAGTTGAAGCTCTAAATAGTCAATATTGTTAAATTTAATTACGAAATAACTGTAAAGCAATATTCTTGAACTTTGATCATCCTTTTTGATATAAAAAAGAGAAAAACTCATTACTTTAGAATTTTTTATCGTTTTCGTATTATATTATAATTGAATCCATATATCCCTTGTTCCTCAAATTGTTAAATGATGAAATTGATTAAGAATTTTCTAACTGTCATGCTTAAAAGTTGTTGATGGTTAAAAGTTTTGATTTTGAATGATAATCAATAGATATCCATTATTTTTAATATCAAACGTGAGATTTTGTAAAATATTAAAATTATCAGTTTAATAGTTATCAAGGCAAGAAAACCATTTTAAGCCGCATTTTTATGTGATTAACTGAAGTTTATGGGCCAAAATAACTCAGCTTAATTTATCAAATATCGTTGGAGTTTTCTATACAAATTCATTTGTAAAATAGCATTTAACAAAAGAATCTTCTATGAATAAGTTGGACAAGGCAAAATGAAGCATTTATTAATGATATTTATATGCCATTCTTTCCAAACTCATATTTTAAGAAAATATCAAACTGCTAACATAAATCACGTCTAAAGAGAGCGGCGTGTCATTAATAATCCAGGAAAATGAGCTAATTTCTATAATATATGTAATGACAAAATCAAGATCCAAAGACCAAGTAGCATGGATTTCAATATTAAAATTAAGTTTCTATTAATTCATATAATCATTCCATTGTAATATCTAATTCAAGATGACCTTTAAAGGTGACTCCTCTCACTCCAAGCGCAAATACGCAAAAATTTCACTAAAAGTACGATAATCTTGATATAGAAAAGATAATCTCTCGTTGATTTAGTTCTAAATCAAGGTTTTGGATTAACAAAGATGGCCAAGAAGCTCAACATCAAACTGTCTACCGCTAAGCTCATTCTAAGGAAGTTTAAGCGAACTGGACAATACCACATTCGCAGAACCAGAAGGATAGCCCTTGAAAACACATTAAATCTGAAAAAAGAATAAGAAGAAGAAAAATGTATTATTGAATTGGGAGCTTAGAAAACATAAAAGGTTTAGAAAAGATCTACCTATGAAGTGAAAATTCCATAGTTTACTCAGCAAGCCAACAACGTCTACTGGCCGTATCCCTATTTTAATTATTATCCCTTTTGGCCTGCCGATAGTAAGTATTACTAAATTTGATGATAATATGATTTTAATAATAAGGGATTTTATCATTTTAAATTAAACAAATGGTATTTTTAAAGGCTTTATATGAAATTATTTCTAATGATCCATTGACTTTTCCTAATATCGATGTCAATATGATAGAGTTTGTAGAAAACAAAAATATTTATTTTTTAATCTTTTTAACACGAAGGCAAATCAATAAATATTGATGAAAGAAATATAGAGATGGTCAATTATATTCAATCTAAGATATAAAAAGAATTTTCCTGAGCATTAGAAGCCCTTCTTTGCCTTTATAAAAAAATCCAAAAGATTTTCATAGTTTCTTGATTTTTTATACAAATTGAGTTATTTTTTCGATAAAATAAGTTAATTTTTAATACCTCTCCTTTCCCATCATTATTTCTACAATCCATTTTAAAAATGACCTCATGTGAGCATTAATTATGCACAAAATAATAAAATCTACAGTCATATTTTCACTCATTCAAAATATTTAAAACTAAAGATTCCTCTACAATCGAAACAACATAAAAATTATTTATAAAATTTAATTTAGAAAGAACATTACCTAGTCTAAAAACTATCTAGTGGTTAATCGACAGTTTTTGCTTGACATAACTTCGTTTAAGAGATATGTTTATAAATGAATGAATGAATATCTAGTACTTTTTAACGAGCTAGTCTTAATTTATTAATAATTCGATTTCGAAAGCTTTCTAGACATGATGCCAAAATGAATACCAATCTGCTGATAATTAGCCTTTAATCTTTTTAAAAATAGCAAATTTATCGAATAATGATTCTGCTATTTATGGGCATTTTCGCAATGCATGAAGTCAAATTAAAGCAAATAAACTTAAAAATGAACTTAATAATAACATTTTAGAAATGCTTATGACGATGTTAAGGGACTAAGTAAGTTAGTCTTTCTTTTTCATGACTATCCTTTTATCAAATTAAACAAAATATACTTTTTGAAAATTAATAAACTTTGCTTCAAAAAATATTTTAATCTGATCAAATTTTATTTATAAGCTATCGAACAGATTATTACTTTTTGTCATAAATCAAGCTTAATATTCTGAAAGTTATTAATTGAATTAATTAGAAAAATGATAGATTAGGAGCAACAACTATTTCCCTATTGTATTGTCTGGACCATCATTCCCTGCATCTCCTGGCTTTTTCCAACAATCGGGCATGTTGGAATTTGCGAGTAAACAAAATTTTATATTCAGTTCGGATGGAGTAGTCTATGATTTTTTGGGTTATCGCATCAATGTAAAATTCAAGTAAATTAGAAAATAAATATGGCATTCGGAAAACCCATTAAATACTTTAGACTTTATCCAGAGTCAACGGACGAATATAACAAATCTCTTTATGAAGTAAACTCGCAATTTTAAAATCAAGCTCATGATTTATGCTGGTATCCTAATGAATAATTTAGCCACAACTGTCATCATCACGTTGCTGCTGTTTTAAATAAACTGTAATATGAAGGAAAGGAAAATTGGACTCAATTTGACATATGGTGGATGTGTTTTCGCGGTACGTACGTAAATTATTGTTCAATTTTGAAAGTCTATATTCCACTAGCCATTCTGTTAGGAATAATTGCAATTTTAATTGTTCTGGTTTGATCTTTTATTGGTGTAATAATTATAAAAATATATAATTTTTGTCTTCTAATTTTATTATTTTTAAGGAAATATTATTAAAATCATTTGTCTGAATGTATTTGTTGAAATTAGCAGATTTTAGTTCGCTGTTATATTGGAAAAATCCATATTTTTTGATTTTTCTTAAGCAGAATAATTCTATTGCTTTTATTTAATGAATACGGATACCAATCAGACCATCGCAATCTTCTTAATAAATGGAATAAGTTCAATTCTGGGGTGGAATGCAATGTTAGCAACTTTTGATTATTTCCAAAGTGCGTTTAGGGACTTTCATGTTTACTCTTTCCTACCGGTTCCTGTCTACGCAGGTTATCTTCTCGTAGGCTTCATCTATCATATGCTGAGCAACAAATTCAAGTATATCCACTTAATAGTGATTGGTAATGTTGTCACAAATATTGCCCTCGCATTTGTGCTTATCATATCAATCATTTTGCCACAAACTTAAGTAGGATTTATACTCCTAATAATTGGATCTTTTTTCATTGGAGTTGCTGGTAACTTTTCACAGATCTCGTTTTACGCGATGATTAACTATCTTTCAAAAGAAGTCGTTTCTCAGTTTACTGTAGGAGCAGCATTATCAGGACTATTTATAACCGTCATAAGAATCATTATATTGGCGATTGCTGGAGCAGATAACACATCTATTGTTCCAATCATACTCTATTTTGTCATTGCCATTATTGTCAACACTGTTGATCTTTTTCTCAATGTTATCTTCTGTAAATCAGATGTTTATCGGGATAAAATTGGTAAATTTTTGCCTAATTATTAGCAAAATAACACTAAGAGCAAAGAAGTGAATCCAGTTGCGGAGCAAAGGCTAATTGATATCTCTCAATAAAAAGTAAACAATCAATTATAAACAAAAGAGGAAAGCAACATCTAAGATGAAAATTATTTTAAAACTCTGTATTAGACTTGCAAAGTACTATTTCCTTATCCCTTCATAATAATGTTTACATTTGTGCTTTCCTTTATTATTTACCCGGGCCCTACTTTCAGTATAACATTTGATGGAATGAGTAGTACTTGGTCTATCATCATATTTGTGGTCATATATAACATTGGAGATACTCTGGGCAGATTTACTGCCGATATCAACAACTTCTTTAATAAACAATCTCTCAATTTTGTGTTTTTTGGTCGAATTGTCTTCGTTTTTACAGTTACAATAATGGCTAGTGGGGTTGATTTAAATGATATTTTAATCACTAATTATATCTTTCCCTTTATGAATCAATTTTGGTTTGCCTTTACAAATGGATTCTGCATCAGTATTTATCTTCTCATATAGATGCCTCCTTTATTATGGCTTTTAAAATTTGTCCACTAAAATTCAAGAAATACGCAGGAGTCTTATGCGCTTTAATTTTGCAAATCGGCATTATGCTGGGAACGATCTTTTAAATTCCTTATGCCTACGCTATCGGAATTAACTGAAAACAACATTTATGATCTTACATTGTAAATTAATCAATTGTATATAAATTATAAACTAAGATTATACTTAATCCCTGTAGGAGAAATTTACTAATTTGCAAAAAAATATATAAATCTGTTTTCTTTTAAATTAATTCTCATAAATTAAAGGTACTGTTTGAGGAAGTAAATAATATTATATTTAAATTAATGAAAAAGAAAGAAGCCAATTCGAAGATGATGACGAAGTCTAAGGTGATAATGGTTCCATCCAAAAAAAGTATAATCAAGCCAAAGTCCAAAAATAAATAAGAAAAACCATAATAATCTCTATTTATCCTGGTGGGAGACAGCTTTTATGTCGCCTCTTCCAAATCCGAACGGAAAACATACAATTAGTTCGAAAAACGAGTTAAAGTCAACAAAACTAACAATCACAAACTCCCCTCTCGAAGCAATCACCAACAAAATGAAAGTCTTAATCTACAAGAATACGTTAAATCACTTTCTAAGGCATAAAAATAAAAATTACTCATGGATTTGTCAAAAGAAATGGAGGGCGAGAAGTGCGACGAAGCAGTTGAAGTATAGGAGAAAGATGACAAACTATAGCGGTTGAATAGTAAATTGGAAAGTATTAGATTGTAGTTGATGGCACGTTGGTAGGAACAAATCAATCAAATCAATCACCTTTTCGAGAACTAACAAATCAGTTTATAAGATAAAAATGAGAAAATAGTGTTGATTGAAAAGATAAGGAACAGCAAACTAACCATGATAGACTATACCCGAGTACTGTTCTAAAAGATATTGAAAGAAGAAGGTGAATTGTAGCTGAATAAACAGCAACATATATAACACATCATTAACTCACTTCACTCCAACTCCTCCCTTGATTCTATTTCCGAACAAATCAATAGCATTGAAAGCAGCCGACAAACACAATTAAGACCACAAGTAACAATCAAGGAAGATTAAAGAAGAGAGATTTATCCGACCGAAGAGAAAAGAAACAATGAGGAATAAACCAAAAAATTAAGGAAAGAAGTAAAAGAGGAAAATAAAGAGAGAAGTAAAAAAGCAGAAATTTTTGAAAAAGAGAAATAAGGAGAAAGCTAGGAATGTCCTCTTATTGAAAAGGAAGGCATTCAAATTTAACTCGAAAGTAAACAAAATGAACAAAATAGAGGGACTGAAAAGATCAAAATTGAAGATTGCGAAAAGACTGGAGAAATTATTCCCAAGTCCCCTTTCAAGCTTGATATACGCCTAGATGAAGTGTAATTTGGTAAGGATCATTACGATGAATAGCCTGCAGAAGCCAATCAAGATCACTCCATTTCCCCAACAAAGAGTCCTCTGGATATTAAATTATAATTCAGTCGATAGCACGATGACTCAAATAAGCGTATAATTAGAAAAGGAGATGATTAATTTCTATGCGGATAGTCTGATAAAATAAAGATACCCATTTTGATGACGAGGGACAAATTAGAACAGATTTAAATATAAAAAGTAGGACAGTAAATATAGGCTTTAAACTTAGCAATCAGGAATAAATCTCAGTTCCAGTACTGTTAAGTCATTCCTGAAAATCAAGAGCACTTTACCACCATCATCGACATCAATCAGTTCGTGATCAGCTTCTATGAATTCGTAGTGAGTACTGTTTTATCGATAAAGATAATTATATGCGCGAAGTTATTGAATGGATGAATATTCCCTATGGCAAATCCTGTCCTGATAAACTTTTTTCAATTAGAAAGGAAGGATATGTCCCCAATAACGATTTTGGTAATGCCTTGCATCAAGATTTTCTCGACATGTACCACGCCGAAGTAGATGATGAGATATTTAGATAAATTAATCAGTAAGGACAATATCGGATTATTAAAAAGCACATAATTTAGTCATCTTTGATGCCTTTAATTCAGGACTCAATGTGTATCGGGCATATTATGAATTGGAAGGAGAAGTATTTCCTTGGAATACCTCTGAACGGGGATTAACCTTTTATTAAATAAGTGAGTAAAATATCGAAGAAGTCTTTGAAAAAACCAAAATGAAAATATTAGAGTCATGTACCATCTTGTGCGGGTTAATGCCTGACTGCGAATTAACGACTGAGGAAGCTAAACAGCTGCTGACTAAGAAACGATAGTAAACTTATGAACGTGTCCTTAGAGCTGAAATTAATGAAAAATTCTTAGAGTGGAATATACAGATTCTTAATTTTTAGGCCCTTGTTAGAATTATTCTTGCTGAGGATATATACTAGAGAGAACTTGCACTGCTAATGGACGACCTTCACAAATTAGGAGTCATTTGAGTGTAATTTTGGGTCCATGTCTTAATATTGTATAATTTAATTTACTAGTTATTTTCTTATCAAATAAAATACAAATAACATAGATAGTTACAAGTTGTTCTGTCTTGTTCAAAATACTGGTTGATAAATAGAACAAGATATTTTCCTCCTCTTGTAAAATTAATAAGCTTGCATTTGTTCTTTAATGAATAATTATCCTTTTTTTATAAAAATTGTAGCAGATGATGTTGGAGAAATTATCTCTATTTTAAATGGAGAAACCAAATAGTTAAAATATCTGCTTTTCAGCAATCAAAGATACTCAATATAGTCTTTTCTCTAAGATATTCAGTAATTGAATTTAAAAAGATAGTTACTGGGAGTTGAACCCAGGGCCTTGGTGTACACAAAACACACACGCTCTACCAACTGAGCTATAACCCGAATCAATGATTAACTCAACCAAAATTTATGTAAACTTGCAAAAAGGTAAATTGAAAAAAATATCATCTAGCAGCAACCATTTTTATTTTGATATTTAAGTCTTATCATAATAAAAAGAGATAAAAAATCAAGGGTTCAAACTGAAAGCAAAAAATCTTTTGAGGTCTTCAGCAATTTATTGATCGAGTTAATATGTCTAATTGGGGGAATAATAATTAATATTGCTTGTTTTCTCAATCGACTTAGGCTCACAGTGACGATCAGTGTCATTATCTGAATTTGTTTTTTCTGATGGAAAACTATGAAACATTTTAAACTGAGGAGTTTCCATCTTTAGGATTTGGTCCATCTGCTTTACAACTGGACTGCCATAGTTAAATTTTATAGAGGCGGCACTTCCAATGTGCTATTCGTGGATTTTTGACTGAGGTTTTTTTATGAAATTTCGAATAATTATCGGGGAAGGTTGCGGAAGAGGATTAAATTTTGGTTGATTGATTTGATTTACCGCTTGATTAACTGGACTGCTTAAATGAATTTAGGGCGGCGATCCTTGACGGAAAAGTACTCTTTTTTAATCTTGATTAATAGGTATATGAGAGTAATATAATTGTTGTGTTCTAAAAGCTGGAGTTAGCATTTTACTTGAATTATTCTGAGCCATGACCTTTTTCTATTTAGGTTGATTGGCCAAATTATGATTGCTTTAGTTGCTGAGAAAGCTTTTGTAGCTGGTTTGACTAATCTTGCTATCATATAATGGTTTATTATATATGATGTTGCTAGGAGATAGTCCCTTTTTTATCACATTGGGCTGAGAAGAAAATGATCCTCTTCCCATAAAATTGAGTGCTCCATCGACCGATACACGTATAACTTCACTTCTTTATGCCACACTACCAACTGACTGATTATCGTCCTCTTCGTATAACTCTTTAATAGAGACCATAAATTTTGGTACGCAAAGTCGATTTTCCAAGCAATAGTTTCTGAATTCCTCTAATGCCTTGTAAAATGATAAACGTTCTAATGTACCTCTATTAACAAGAAAATGTTTGAAATGAATAATTTTATTAGCTTGATCATCAATGTTGTTTTCGATGATACTTAGAAGATTGATGATCATTTAGGATTGTGATCCTCCTCTTTATTGTCTTTTTTGAGATTTAGGCATAATGTAGGGTTAATGATTAGCGAGATTAGGATTCATCCATACCTTAACTTTTCCTTTTCTATTGATAAAAATCATCTCTTCGATGATATCAAAGTATCCTACATTTTAATATAGACTCTTAAAACCCTCCAAAGTGGCCTGAGTGAGGTAGAGTTGATCTGCAAAAGGTAAATCGTTAATTTATCGTAAGCGCAAATCAACTTTCTCGGCGTAAAGCAATACTCTATGCAGTGCTGAACATAAATCCTCCGAAGATACATTAAGAATGCCCTTCACTCTATATATATAGGGTGAAATTTTTAAATTGTGTTCAGGCGAGTGTTAATCATTTGGGATAATCGAATTAAGTTCTCTGCGCATTTCGACTTCCCGTTAGAAGGATGAATAGTCTAATTCTGAAATAAATTCTAGTTCATATTCCTCAACGTATTCTTTCGTAACAATGTTCAAGAATATTCTTTTGGAGTAGGGATTTACATTGTGAAAGATATTTTTGCCATCGTTTTTGACCTCCTTCCAATTCGAGTTATTTGCCAGGGAATTTGGTATGCTCTATTATTGGCCCATTTTTAGTGCGAATATGATTGATTCTTAATTTTATCGGCGATATATTGAGATCAATAAAATGAATAATAAATAGATTTCCATCGGTGATAAAATTAGAATTATATTGAAAGGACTCTGCGCTACGAGTCAAAAAGGATAAATTTATTGTTTGATTAAAATTAGATCAAATGAATTGTTTAAAAGCTATATTGAGCTTGTCAATCAAAGATTATTGAATGAAGATAGCTAAATGACATGATAAATGACTGTTAAAGCTCTATCTTAAACAATAGTAATAATAAAAAAATGATTGATCTATTAATTAAAAAATATATGATAAATTGTAAAATTAAAGTTTTTGACTTATAATTGTTCTTAAAAGATGTATTTATGCATTAACAATAGAATCGATTATAAATTATGATTTTCCGTCTTTAATTCTATATATAATATACGTATCCTTAACGCTGTTTAAATGTTATACAGATTATTTAAAATGGGGAAAAAAATTAAATCAGTAAAGGCTGTTGATAAAATCATTCATAACTCAAAAAAAGATTGTTCTAATATGCTTTTTAACCATATCAGCAAAAATGATCTGAGAAAATATATCCATTCCAAATTGATTAAAACAAGAACTTCCCATCATTTTAAAAAAACCTGTAACTCTATTTTCATTTAGAATTTATCTCTCGAATCAAAAATGGTTCATTTAATGACATAATCGATAAGACTTAATTAGAGTGTCCCATTTGTTTGGAGTTATTTGTTTCTCCTGTTTTAAGAAAATGCGGACATATCTATTGCTACCGTTGCATGGAAACGCAAATAGCTTACAATAATAGTTGTTGTGTATGCCGATAATAGTAAGATGAAATCTAGCTTCTTCCTTCTAAAATGACTGAAATACTTATTTCAGAGTATTAATTTTACGACTCAGTTTTGTACTTCCCAAAGAGATTGAACTCTACAAGTATCTTTGCAGGAGTACGGATTCTTAAGAGTGGGCAAAAAGAAGAAAAATAGTAAATTTATAAGTTGGAATGAGAGTGGACTTTAAAGATTTCAGCAATGTTTGGAGAAGAGGAGTAGTTATTAATACTTTTGTAGCTCACAACAAGGATAGAATAGCTTAGATAAAAATTTGGATTAAAGGGTAGGTTTTTGTAGAGCCTGTCAATATTTTTTCAAATCGACTGGCCTATTCTAATTTTTTTACAGCAAAAGAATATCTATAGGATTTCTCACCAGTACTTCCAGAATTAGATCATTCATAAACTTCCTAAAAATAGATTTAATTTTAGGAAGATAATCCGAATGAGGAAGAAGAGTTTTTTAGATCTCAAATTGATCATTTCTAAAATGAATTAGGCTCACCAGAATAGATTAATATTTAAGATGTAGGAAGTATCGGCAACTAATAAAATTCTGTTTTAAGTGCTCTTAACGTGCTAAGCTCTTAAGACCACTACTCGATCATTTGATTTGTATTCTCAAATCTATTCTATATTAGCTTGATCGTAATTCAAGTTATTCTCCACATGTTTTTGCGTATATAATTTAATTTTATATGATTTAATCGGTCTTTCATTTTTTTGAAAGTTCATTACCTTCATAAATGTATCTCGAGTAAAGAGTTTGTTTTTAGTTGCTATAATAATATTCTGACATATGTTTTCCTTCTATATTTGGTAAAAGCTTTGACAAAGAGTCGTAATTGGTTTAATTTATTTAATTTTATGATAGGTTCATCTTTTCATGAAACTTACAAAATTATTATTATAATATATTAAGTTTTTTGAAGATTATAATAAACAATACAGATCATATAAATCTTTCATCCCATCTTTTTCAGCTCACCAGGACAAGAAAATAGCAGTGCTAGTATTGTCGGAAATGATTAGATTATAATTATTTGGACATCAGAAATTTTATAGGACCTATAATAATTAATTAGGATATAGTTGTATGACGACTCAAGACTTTTAAGCTATAGTATCAAATCACCCTTTCTTTGATAACAAATCGTAAACTTCTACTGATAGTGATTAGCTAGATTTTCTGCAAGTTAATCTATCATCTTCTCGCTATGTGCCCATTGCTAAGAATAACTGCTCCAAGATCAAGAGCTCTCTATGCAAAAATTATCTGCAAAAAGGGTATTGTCCTTATGGCGAAAGGTGCCAATTTGCTCATGGACCTGAGGAGTTAAAGATCAATCTAGATCACAATCGATCCTATAAGACAAAGGACTGTTATTCTTTTTCTAAGAAAGGATATTGCAGTTTCGGTAATGGGTGCAATTTCATCCACGAAAGAAGTCCCAAACAGGAGTAGCAAAAACAAAAATGGAGCATTATATACTCAAATCATCGATAAACTTTGAAAAGCAATGAATATTCGAATTCTCGTTTGCTGAAACTTTTGCTGCTAGAGTGAAGATGAGTTACTTTAAATTAATGATTTACATTACCAATAAATTATGTATGCATCACATATAAAAATGGGTAGATTATTCTTGAATAAACTAACAGATAAAACGTTATGAGAAGAAATTCTCTTATTTTATTTATTTTTGTATAAATTATGGTGAATTGAATGGCATTGAATAAGGTTTTAATGTATATTTACTTATGCTTATTGCTAAATTAAAATTATTGAAATTATGAACATGACTTATTCTACGAGAAATTTATTCAAGAAACACTAAATCATTACATGCGAATATAACAAAATTATAATTTGATATAATTAATAAGCAATATTAAAACTGGAAAATCCCTTGATTTCATAAAAATAAAGAGATAGACTTTTGTAAACAATATGATATATTTATTTTAAAAGTACTTCTTGTCGATTCAATATTATAGATGACGAAGTATTGCTTAAATAAAGGGAAGATTCCTAAAATTATAAAAGGATATAGATTCAAAATAAATATTAATTAATTAAATAATATAAAAATTTGATTATTGGCAATGGTTAAGCATAATAACGTGCTCCCCAACGTACACCTCCGAAAGCATTGGCAAAGAAACGTCAGAGTCTGGCTCAACCAAGCTGGACGCAAGAGCAGAAGACTGCAAGCAAGGAGAGCAAGAGCCACTGCCATAGCTCCTAGACCCCTCGATAGACTCAGACCTTCAGTGCACTGTCAGACCATCAGATACAGTCACAGGCCAAGACTTGGCAAGGGATTCACTCTTGCTGAAATCAAAGCTGTTGGACTCGGAATTGACTTTGCTAGGTCTGTCGGAATTTCTGTAGATCACAGACGTAAAAATCGCAGCCAAGAAAGCTTTGAGACAAATAAAGCACGCCTTACTAACTATCTCAGTAAATTAGTGCTCTTCCCCAAGCATGACAGCCATCTAGTGAGCAAGGCCAAGCACGGCATTCTCAACGACACTCCCAAGGTATATTTGTTTTAATGAAGGATCAGCAAACCATTGCTACAGCACCTACTGTTAATGTCCTTGCCCCATTAGTCAAGAGAGTTCGATCAGTGAGCAGACTTGAACTTGATAGGCTCAGAAAGTCAAGTGCTTACCGCAGTATTAGACAAGAATGGAATAACCAGAGAAACGACGGTATTCGTCAGAAAAAAGCCAGAGAAGCAGCCGAGAAAAACTGATTGGATCTATTTAATCTTTGAGAATTGTATTGTAGTATTATTAAAAAAGATGAAGATCTATTTAGAAAGGAGTTCTTTTTTCGTCAGAATTGTTAGTCCGTTGAACGATTATTATTCAAATCACATTTATAATCATTTGGCAATTTTGAGAGCAAAAAATATACTAATTATCATTTTTTGTATCTTTCCATGTCCTATATTCGTATATCACTGAAATAGGAGTGCTTCAAGGCTTATTTCATAGAAATTCGACGAGCAGGGTCGAGTTGGAGCATTTTCATGCACAGGTCTATGGCAGTCTTATCAAAATTCTTGAAATAAGCTTAGATATTGACTCCCTTGAATTTAGGAAAAGTTGGTTTGAAGTCAGGAAGGTTGTCTAAATAAATAAAAATTTACATATATTCATCCATTGATCGGAAGTTGGAGTGCCATGAAACTGGAAAATTTTAAATATTTGATCTATTTAGCTGTCTCCACAAAACATGGCCTTTTTTTCAATGAGTTCTCCAAAAATACAGCCAACAGCCCAAATATCAACTCCTAAACTATATTGTTTTTGTCCCAGTAAAACTTAGGGAGCTCTGTACCATAAAGTTTCAATCTCATGAGTAAGGGTTTTAATGGGAAGGCTAAAAGCTCTGGCAAGTCCGAAGTCCGCAAGTTTTAAAGTTCCTGATTTATCAATAAGCAAATTTTGAGGTTTCAGGTCGCGGTGAATAATTCTGCGGGAATGGCAATAATTAAGTCCGTTGCAAAGTTGATAGACAAAGAGTTTGACCTGGTAAGGAGTCATCGTTGATTTATGTTAACTCATGTATTTCTTTAGGTCGTAATCCACCAGTTAAAATACCAAGTTCAGCTTCTTTTCTGCAGGCACGTAAACCACTTAACGGAGGCTGTATAAATAAAGTATGACTTAACGATGTTTGGATGAGGTTGTAGCTCTTTGAGTATAGATATTTCCCTCATGGCTGTCGAGGGCACCCCTTAATCCTAATTCTCCAATTTGATCTTCTTAATAGCAACAAAGTCTTTCATAACTGTATCTTTAGCCTTGAACACAACTCCATAGGTTCCCTCTCCAAGTCGTTAGCATTTTTCATACCTGTCCTTGATTTATGCTTTCATTTAACACCTTCCAAAAATTAATATGAAAAAGATCGTTAATTAATTAATTTAAATCAGGATGTTAGCAAAATAAATTATCAAAGAATTATTTATGACATCACTGTAATTTATCTATAATTTTTTTTGATGCCATCTGCAGAAACACGCTCTACCAGCTTGGTTTAAGTTGAAATTACCATCATCTGTATATTACATTGTTTTTGCCCTATTTTATATTTCATTGTTTCCTTTAGACTTGAAAGAGCCAATTTTTTGCATCTTACAATGACATTTTCTTAATTATTATATGGGCACTTCATTATACTTTTAGTTAAAAGAGATTGAATTCCCTATTCGGCAGCGTCAATTCATTTGGCTTTGTATTCAATCATAGTTTTAGATGAATCAGTTTGATAGATGCAAGGACCTCTCTCATCAACACCAGCGATCAGTAGCACAACACCATAAGGTCTGGGCATTGGTTTATTTTTTGATGAATGATCTCCTTCGCCGAAATTGATGGCCAAGTCAGAAATTGTTTGAGACAAAATTTTTACAGTAATCGATTCTAGATATGTATAGCGATGATTCAGGGCTTCCAATCTTCCGTGTTCAATGAGAGTTTTTGCATCAGTGATCACCCCACGAGCTGCACAGCAAATATCTTGAATATTTTTTAGAGGGATTATGGTACAATAAGGTAGAGTTCAATCTTCGTTAAATTGCAAGAACTACACCTTAAACGCATTTAATTCCAATAGCTGAACATCCGAGCTGAATAAAGGAATGTTTACTTTGATGGCTTCAATGGCATACTCAACCTGAAAAATGCGACCCTCTGGAGAAAAAGTATTTATTCCTCGATCATATTCGCTTCTAAATGAGAAGTGATTTATTTGCCTCTGAACATGTTAGACAGAGATTATTAAGATTAAGTTAATTTAAAATATCCAAATAAAGTAATGTAGTGATGCAAAGAATAATTATTTGTTTTATAGAATTATTTTGAGGTGATAATCTCAATCTGACCGTTAACTTGATGATTTACTTAATACATTAAATATTTAAGAATTTATTTTTGCAAAAGTTTTCTCCAAGAAAATTGTTTTAAAATTTAATAACTTTTGTCGAATAGACTGATTCAATAGGGATCTAAATAATGCAATATAAATTTATTTTAACTATTTTACTTGTTGATTTTTAATTTGAAATATTTAGTAGTCAAACATGCTGCAGAATCCTTTAACTGGAATACTGCCGGATGACCAAGCAGACCTCATTCTCATAATGATAATCACCATTCCACTCTCGTACATATTTTCTTTCATCTACAATAAATACATATTGTTGGCATTGACTATGACCCTTACGATGGGATTTCAAAGTCTCCTTTTTCCTGAAGATAAATGGATCCTTTGGGGACAGCAACAAATTGTCTACATTTTGATATTGATTTCGCCAAGAAAGTACGTCGGCCATATCATCATTATTGAAAGTTTTGCGGTTTTAATGTTCATGCAGCTGCAAAGATTGTATATGGCATACGGAGTTAACAGATTTGATATCACAGGAATATTCATGATGCAGTTGTTCAATTGGGTGGGAATGGGTTACAATTATCAAAATGGAGCAAAATAAACCTCTGAACTGACGAAAGAACAAATGTAAAGAAGAATAGTCGACATACCCAACTATATCACATATCTTGGTTATGTAAATTTTCTGCCTGCTTGCCTAGTGGGCCCTGTCTATTAATATATTGATTTTGAAAATTATCTTAATAGGACCAATGATTACGCTAGCATTCCTAATACTTTGACTGCAGTGGGAAAATAAATGGGAATATTCTTTTTTAGTTTAGTTTTATATGAACTTACAGCCATTTTTCCTATATCACGCATTACCGAACCATAATTTGCCGCCTATAATTTCCCCTATAAACTAATCTATTGTGTACTGTGCATCACTCATATTTAGTTAAAATATGTGACTGCTTGGAGTTTAGGAATGGCTGGAATGCGAGCATCCGGCATTACTTATAATCCAAGTTAAAATACAAAAAGTGAAGATGGTATTATAACTGAAAATTTTGGTCGAATTTAAGTAAATCATATGTGGAATTTTTATATGGATCCCAGCATTAAAGTCAAAGCAGATAACTGGAATATAAGTGTACAACGGGCTCTAAGAAAATATATATATGAAATTGTTTATAATCCCAAATAATTCACGGATGATAATAAGAGAAAAAAGCGACAGTCATTTGCTCAATTATACACGGTATTAATGAGTGCTCTTTGGCATGGGTTGTATCCAGGTTACTTCATCTCATTCGTTCAATGGGTTGTTTATATACAAATCAGTCAATAACTTTACAGATTAAAGCGTATTGTTGGATCAAAAATAAACGGACTTTGGAAAAAGCATGAAACAATTTTTACAATAATCTAAAATTTGGTTGCCACATTTGTGCTGACTTATTATGGAATGGCCTTCCATTTGATGACTTGGGAAAGAGTACAAATTTATCTAACTTAAACATATTTCGCACCCTATATTTTGCTGTATGTAGCCTTCTATGCTGTTTTCAAAATGAAAATCCTATCTAGAGGATAAAGACATAAGAAGATAAAGGATGATGCAAAACATGAGTAACAAAAAACAATCAATGTCGATATTGTTAATATTCAGGATGCAAAAAAAGAATGATTAATCAATTAAATAACAATTCTGATAATATCACTTAATTTCTTTCACATTTATTCAAATATAGTATGCTATTGTATCATATTCTTATATTGAAACAGTAAAACGCATAAATTGCTATAGGATATTTTAAATACATTTAAGTATGATTGATCACAAGTTTACTTGTTTTTTTCTTTTAGACTTGAATAATCGTTGAATGTGTTGTTGTTGTATAATTTCATGGGATAGAAAATTTAATTGTTAATATCTTCTTTGGTACTATTTTTCAGAATAATATTAACAATAACCACTATATTTATAATAATAAAATAATGTG
>Ga0302188_10001379_pt1 | contig 19116 bp, 14 predicted proteins | sample II_Bog_E2_1_FD_198783 | JGI IMG/M metagenome (GOLD analysis project Ga0302188, IMG submission 198783) | Peat permafrost microbial communities from Stordalen Mire near Abisko, Sweden - II_Bog_E2_1 | ecosystem: Environmental > Terrestrial > Soil > Wetlands > Peat | place: Sweden: Abisko...
CTTGAACTATTCTAATTGCTATATAATAATCAATTTGTTTATTTGTTTTATCATTGATATGCTTGGCTCTAAATGAAGTGCAAAAATGAATGTATCTAATACGTTGAATTTCATTAAAAATTCCCATAAGTGAGTTTGATTTATTCTGCAAAATATTTGAAATTCTTTTATTTATGTTATGATTAAAGTGTTTCATCTTATGATATTCATGATAATATAAAATATCTTGACTGAAAAAGAAAACAAAAAAGCAAAAATCATAAATGTCAATAAGCAGCAATGATAGTATGTTATTAATTTGATATATATTACAAGTTTGACTCATAATTTATGAATTTTCCATCTTTAAAATAAGAAATATCCAACCCAAATCAAATGAGAACCAAATATCGATAATTTATTTATTTACCTTTAAGAATCATTTTGAGTAAATTGAATCTTCATTATAAAATATTTTCTTCTTTGTTTCTTACTCTTTAAATTGATTCTTTGATATGAAGATTGATGCTTTATAGCATAATAATTATTATCATTAGAAATTTTCTTTCAATTTTAGATTATGTTGATAATAACTATAGAGAATGTCAAGCTACACAGAACTCATCAGTTAGTTCTTGCAAAAGCAATACCCAGATCACAATACTGAAATGCTAGTCATCAGCACCTTAAATTTTAAAATCATCCCCTTTAAGGCTCAGTCACTGCTCGAAAAATATGCACGAGTTAAGGTCATAGTTCTCACTCGTTGCGATCTTCGTAATTTATAAAATTTTCCACACCTGCCTCTCCTCTCTGACTTGGATTTATCTTATAATAGTCTCCAAGGCACTCTTAATTTCTTGATGCCATGTTCTCAATTAAAGTATCTGGATCTATCAAACAATCTCATCAGTAGCTACTCTAAATTGCAGCCTTTACGTAGATTAGCGGGAATTGAAGTCTGTGTGAAGGACAATCCGTTTACGACTAAGTAAGTTTCATGGAAAAATAAGATAAAGCACTATAGTATTAAACTTGTCAAATAACAGCGCAAGCTTATTCATTCTTCTACTCCTCAACAAGCCAAACAGGAAGATATCAGGGCAAAGCGATAGGAGGATAATAATTTCATCATAGATAATTTTTCCCCCATCAATGGAAACCCAAATGACATTAGACGTCAAATGACTACCATGCGAAGGATACTCAACCAAGATAATCAAAGGATGGAAGCACAGCGAAGAAGATAAAACTTGCTTGATGACTCTGATTCAGATGATGAAAAGAGAGAATAGTTTCAGCACGATCAAGATAAAAGTTAAATTCTCTAAGATGGTTTTGCGAATATGGGAAACATCGATATTTTGGATGATTCTGACAACGAAGAGAATTCTGAAGCAGGCATTAACTAACCTGAAGAGGGAGATTAACTCTTTATCTTTAATAATCCCGCTCCTCTTCCTCTTCCTGATGAACAAGCACATGGATAAAATCAGAGCAGCGACTCCTCATCATGAGATTTATCAATATGATCTAGATTCTTTCATTGATCTTAAAGAATGCTTGTATGATATAACAATATTGCTAAAATCAGCGAGAAAGTAAGGCCTGAATTCGTTCATGGATCTTTGATGTGTTTTGAAAGGCAAATGTAAGGTTATCTCTCTATTGTCTGGTATATTCTGGAGTGGTGAAGTGCTCCCTTACTGAATTCGGCTTATAATCTGTTTTGAAGGAGCTCTATGGTCTTTTTATTCTTTCTACTTGATTATTTTATTTATTTCTTCCTTGTTTTTCATTCACTAGGCAATTTATTTTTTATCTAAAGGCTGCTTCTGCGTTTTCGATCACAGATGAAATGTTGATTTATGACTTTCTAGCAGATTGATTGTATTTATATCCTTTTTCTTGGAATTTATCCCTTCGAGTTGAGGAATAATACTGGAGATTTAAATCAGCGGGCATAAAATTTTAACGACTCTCAAGAGTATGTTACTGTGATTTATTTGATCGTTCGGAATTTCTGAACTATTTACTCATTCTTATGGCTTTTTCATTCTATTTCATTTTTTCAGTCATTATCTTTTATTTTTTCAGCAGTTTATCCCTGAGATTATTGATATTTTCAGATTGATTGTTAACAAATGAAGGCTCTATTTATCTTTGAACACTTTGACTGTTCCTGATCTAACTTATATATTTAGATTTCTATCCAAACCTTTCTGTTTTTTATTGGAGAGAAGATTTAATTGGCAAAGTCTTGGCATTAGATGATGAAAATATTTGTCTTGAGATGTTTTTGTCGTTCTTTATTGGAGTCTAATAAAGATAATTTTGCTGTGATGTATTGTTTCGAACAAATTGATTGCAGTTTTTCTATGGATCATTGATGAGTCTGCCGTACTTTTCTCTCATCTTATGAAGCAATTAATCATGTTTAAAACTTTCCATTTCTTAGCGGACAATAAAATAATTATTTTGTATGCTATATTTTATTTAGAATAAACTTTATTTGTAAATTATTGTATTTTATTCTTTTGATGATATTTTATTGTAAAAATTATTGACTCATTAATCGAAAAACATAAAAAAGATTTACACAACATGCCTTCTTCCTTTTATATTGACTACATATTATTTATTAGAAAAGTCTTTATTGATTATTATATTTCGAGGAGTATGAATATATAATCTTGCAAAGTAAATAGGAACTTACTTCGTGAAATAAGAAAAATAAATCACCAATAATCAACGATCAATAATTCATACAAAAATCGTAATTTGATAAGAATAATCTATATGTCCGCTTAAATAAATCATGGTTCATATATATATCTTTTAAGATCTAAGCAAGCCACTCATGAAATCCTTTAATGTTCTCAATATCTATCCAACCAGAGAATAATTCTTCTCTACTGCAAAACGGACACTTTGGAGAAACATTGAAGGAGTCGCATATACTTTTCCCACAGCATTTTCTCATATTTGCAGTTTTTTTATCCAAACAAATTGTGCATTCCAATGATCGGTGTTCAAGTTCGTACATTCCGTAAGCATTAAAACAATTAATTTTAATTAATTTGAAGTTAGATTTTAAAGGAACAGGTATAAACAGTTTCATGGCATGATAAATGAATTTTTGGAATAGTTCATTACTTCCAATTTGGGGAATTGAAATCATTCTCAGATTTTTATGAAATTTTCCTTCGATAACCCAAACCTCGATACTTAGCTGATAGTCTTTGGCAATTTTTTTAAAGAGTTCTTGTTCAAGTACAAGATTAGCTTTTGGTACAAAAAACCATCTAACAAGATAGTCAAATGCATACGGCGAAAATTACTAATTTGGATTTTGCATAACTTTTTCAGTGATTTACAGATGAGACTTTTGATTGATGATTGATCTTAATCTTTCCATTATTTCCATTGTACTGTTGCCTTAATTATAATAATTTATTTTTCGAATTAAACTTTAAAATAATCTTGAAATTATATTTAATATTGAAAATTATGAAATCAAAAACTTATTTTTATGCTGTGACAAAGTTGACTGCCTCACCTATAAAGAAGAATCAGTTTATAATAGTATTTTCATAAAATCAGTTCTTCTTAACAAGAGCAGGGAATGATGCTGTGATCTGCAGAGCTTTTAAATAATATCCTCTCCATTCTGTTTGAATTTGTTGATTATATTATGGTGCTCTTGTGTCGAAAAATAAATCGACATTATTATTTAATAGAGTTATTAAATCTTGCATTTGCAATGTGACAGAGGCAAGTTGTGCTTTTCCTATAAGGTGATTGAATTTGATCTCTGAAAACGTTTTAAATTTCTGAGCATATATTGTTGCTTGCTGAGCTTGTCTATCAACTGTATTTTGGTTCGCATTAAAGCGGTATTGAGAATCAGCTAAATTTTTCCATGTTTGCAATTGCTAAATTTGTTTCAGTTCTTAAGGGGATATATTAAAATAAGTAGCAATATGCTGATAGGAGTTGAATATTTGAGTGCCTTTGTTTGCATAATAAAACTGTCGGTATGTTTCATATAAGCATTCGAAGGGTGTTTTCCAAAGACAATGGTCCATATTGTATCTTAAAAAAAATTAATTCTTGTAATATTAAGCAAAAAATATAAACATTGTAGTTTGATCATTATTTTCATTTCTTCTTGATCCCCTTTGAGAGTTCCTTTATATTTATCTTATAACATTGCAGTATTGATGTAATCCCCAAAAAGGGTATGAATATAGAACCTTGCAATGTCAGAATTAAAAAAAGTAGCAGTAATACTAATAATAAATTTAATTTTTAAAATCAAAATGACATAAGTTATCTCATCAAGACCATTCTCCTTCACACTACATTTTTGAGCCATCTTCAAATTATCTGGTTTATTTTCCTCTATATTTCTTTCCATTTCTAAACTCTCCGATAAAGATCATTTTGTCTTCTTTGTGTTCTATTTTTCCTAATCCATGCACTTAATCATCTTTAAATTAACCTTCATAAATGTAACCATTTGTAAAGTATTGTTTTCCAAATCCGTTTTTCTTTCCATTTGTCCAATTTCCCTGATAAAGCAGCCCCATATCTTATAGCTTAATTCCATATCCATGAAGTTATCCGTCTTTAAATGACCCTTTCAAAAAAGTTTTTCCCTTGTGCTAGAACCTAATTGCGTCAACATCAATTTATTACATTTGCTGGTTGATCTTTTGTTCTGCAATTTGCATTTTATTTATTAAATAAGTATAATTTTACTAGACTTAAATTTGATAAAATATCATATTTATTTGTATAATAAGATCAAAGAGGCGATAAAATTAATCAATCACCAATATATTAATCATCTCCTCTACAAAGTATATGCAGTAACTCTAATAGTTGATTTCCCTGGGCAGGCATTGCAAACTCCTATTTTGAAAATCTTGAATGTAATTTAACCACTAAATTATTTTTGTAGATTTTAAATTCCGTACTAATTTTTCTAAAATCATTTCGATTCATTTGCCAATTTGGTGAACCCATACTATTCCCAAATCCTATTTTCTCATAACACATCAATCGCGTTCCTGTTATAAACATTTGTTCACGTTTAAATTATTTTTTGAAGACTCCATCATTGCGGTAGACTATGAATGTTGCTTCAAATTTTTAATTTGTTATCATTTGATTGCCTTTGATAACTTGTTTTTCTAAAACTGGTTCTTTATCAAACATAAACTTGCTAACAACAATGGTTCCAAACAATCTAATCATTAAGCTTTCTGTGTCAGCCATTAATGTGTGTCTTGAATACTATATTTTTAACGCAACTTTTTAACCATTTTCAATGAACGTTTTCGGATACAACGAAATCTTTTTAATTTAAGAACAAGGAATACTAAAGTTAGCATTTATTGTGTTATTAACAGATTGCTATTTTGCAGTTTTAATAACGGAAGGATCAGCCATGGATAGCAATCTTTATTTCCACGTCCCGAGATATTGTGATTTTTTCCAGATAACATATTAATTGGGGCCCCAATAGATTTGATTCATAGTGTTGTTTTTCAACTATTCAATATTATAACTCAATTTATTCTCGTTTAATAAAACTTTAAATAGTATTTCTCTGATTAAACGCTATTTTCGTTTCTTAGTTTATCTCGAAGAGAATTCCTTTATATGTATCCTATAACATTGTATTATTGATATAATCCCCAAAAAGGGGTCTGAATATAAAACCTTGCAATGTCAATAGGAACTCACTTCGTGGGAATGCAAAATAAATTAAGTAACAAATATTAAAATTAAAAAATGTTAAACTTTGCTGGATTCAATAAATTATATTTTACCCAAATATTTCTAAGTTTAAATTCAACTTTTTTTAATTCTGAAAAAGAAATATCTTTTTACAATATTTCAATATTTTCTTCTGAACAAAATTTATTATTAGAAACATCTTCTAAAAGTTTAATGCAAATCTTCTAAAAACAGAAAATAAATTCATTTAAATTTAAAAGCAAATTATTTTTTTCCGCATTCTAATTTATGAACAGGCCAATGCATTTTTTGACATTCTACTCCACAATAATAAATTTATTTACAACGACCACATTTGAAAAGTTTTTACTTATTTGACATGAAAAGCACTTGTTTTCTCCGCTTAATTTAACTTCTTTTTATGCTGTTTATTTTATATTTTCATGTATCACAGTTTGACTACATTCTTTACTATGTACTTTTTTTGCTGCCTATTTACCATCTTTGTGCATCTCAGTTATGTTGCAATATTTACAGTAGTATGATATACTCTCATAAGGATTGGGCAGTTTTTTTTAGCATTTTTTGGAGCACAGATGAATATGGATAATTCCGACTCCAGAATCATCATACATCCTTGAAATATATTCAACTTTCCCCAATGCGCAACATCTTTCTTTCAGTTGTACTTTTTCTTCCCAACAAGGACAAACAAATTTTATCTTACAAATGTAACAAGTTTGAACTTTTTCTGCTTGCATTTAGTTCTTATAAATAAGATATATCAAAAAATAAAAAATAAAAATTTAGATTGTTTGTAACTGAAACAATATGTCTTGATTTTAGTTAGTGGTTATCCCTCTTTGAAAGTTCCTTTATATGTATCTTAAAAACACTGTATTTTTAATGTAATCCCCAAAAAGGGCATGAATATAGAACCTTACAATGCCAATGGAAACTCATTCGTGAGAATAAAATACAATAAACAACTGCAAAACAAAAGAAAAAGAATGAATAAAGGAATAGTATATTAAATTTAAATAAACTTTAAGTTAAAATATAGAAGGCGCAATGCCTGAACAAATTAATGCAATAAATCAATCAGCCTTCACTTGTTTTTTATTATCAGGTTTCTGCATTGTAAATATTTAATGCTATAGATCATCTTCGCTGTATTCCAATTGCAATTTAATTTGTCCTCTTCTGAAGAAATCAGCCCCTAGTAAATTAATATCTTTAAAATCCTACGTAGCTCGAGAAACAATCAATTTTGTTCCCCAGATGTTTACATAAGTCGACTATATTAATGCACAGTCTTTCACTTCGAAAAGAGTCATGAGTGCTGTTGCCTCCAAATAAGTAAAAGGTGACCCAGTATCGACAATGAAATGAATTCCGAAATTCTTTTTTAACTTCATGCTGGCCACTGGAAGACAAATCATTGGGCGAGCGAATGGTCCAAATATGATTCCCTGTGCCTTACACTCTGCATTTTCAAAAGGGGAGAGATAAATTTTTTTTAGTGTTACGTCTTGAAGGATAATATCGCTGAAGTCTCCTGGGCCTGGAACATCAAAAGGATAATTCTTTTTGTAGCTAAAAGTAGCAAGGCGATGAAACAATCTGAACATTCGATCAATTATTATAGCACTGATTGGGCTGATCAAAATTAAATCTAACTTATAAAAATGATTTTCGATTGGATTAATATTTGATGTTTTTTATCCTGAAGTATCTGGGTTTTATTCCTCTTGGAGAGTTCCTTGATATGTATTTTATAACATTGTATTATTGATATAATCCCCAAAAAAAAGTATGAATATAGAACCTTGGAATGGAACTCACTTCTTGGGAATTAAAAAGGAATATATTAACAAGAATAAAAACAAAGAATAATTGCCCAATGACAAAAAATAAACTAAATAACTTTTAAATAATATGCAAATAAATTATTGTTAACTAATATCAGCGTACATGAATTATCAGTTAATTATTAATCTTTTCATCTTGACTGAACTACAAAAAGTAATTTAGATCTTTTTATAAGATTACTTAAAAATACTATAACCTTAATTTAATTAAATGGCTGCTTAAATTAGCAAATAATCATTCTACCTATTACATAACTTTGTAGATTTAATGTTTAAATGTTTCATGAGCCAAAAATTGAATTGATTCGTTGCCTTTCTTTGGGTTTGCCTCAATAATATTAAATGCGCATTTTTAATATTTTTCTTTCAATTATTTTAGGTAACATTTTATTACTTCAATACGCCTTTCTGTTTCATGATTTCTGTTAAAAGCTGTTTGTATCAGAGTGACGGGCCCTTTATATTTATGTTCTAACTCAATTTTTTCGTTTCACGTCCTGAAGGGGAAGCAGTAGCCCAGGAGCAGATGTGGTAACTTCAAGAGTTGACTAGCAGTCTAGTAGGTTCGGTCAGACGGTTATAATAGAGGTGTCATACATTCTAGCGTGAACTCATCATGAGTAGACAAGCGCCTGAGAATGAGATACTATCCTTGGAAAATCGTATGAACCAACGCTTTGGACAACAGCTATCCTCAATGGAGACCCACCTCCTGAACCTTATCTCGAACCCCTCTGACCAGGAAGATATCATTGGACGAATATTATCGATCGAGGAGACAAGCTCGCGAGCCCTCTATGAACTCAAAGCTGAGCTCGATGAAGTGCGCGTACTCTCCCATGGCACTGCAACGAATGTGGAACAACTACATTCTATCCTTGGTCGAATCAATATGTAGGTTGATGGGAACTTGCGGGAGTTGGCCTACAGAACATAAGAACTAGAAGCACAAGGTATACGAGCCTTGGACAGTATGTCTTCTACAGTTTGTCTTTTCAGACAATAAATGAATGTCAAGATATAATAGCATCTCAAAGTTATACTTCCTTGGGATGCCTTGGAAGTCCTCAGAGCATCGCCTTCTGTTTCTATATAGGTACAGAGAATCTCTGGCGAAGTCCTCTACCTGAGGTAAGCCAACAATCTAATGGCTGGAACTCTTGTGGAACTGAAATCTTCAACCGATGATGCGAGGTAGGCCCTGACGTGTGCTCAACTATGCCGAGGGCTCGTTGTGGATAACAATCGGGATATACGAGTGTAGATTGAGCAATTCCAGTAATCCTGCAGGAGGAATATTTCACTGGCGCTTTAACGGGGGAAGAATACGAATACGCGTCAAACCCCATAGCCGCTTCGAAATCATGAGAATAAGCTTGAACATCCAATGGATACGGACTAACTCGTCACTCCTATACCTAACCAAGAGAACCTTTGCTTCCTAATAGCCCCTTTACACCTACTATTGCGAGATAAATCACTGACTCGGACTGGGTCCTTAGGACCTCGCTTCAATGATGTACTAGTGGTCACTCGGGCTTTGGATAGACTCAACAACGGCTCTACTGATATCAGTGCTATCTTCTCAGCCGTAAACACGGCCAGAATGGCAGTAGGGTCGACTTCCTGGAAACCCGGGGAGTAGGGTTGCGACTTCTAAGCACTATAGTTTCTGCTATAACGTTTTGCCTAGGCTCGTTGCACCCCTCATCGCTAATACCTTGCTGAGATGGCCCAAGACTGTGCATGTGGAGTGAAAAGGAAGTAATATCATCACTTAATTGTAAAAGTGGACTGCCCGCCATGTAACATAGCGACCACTCTCGGGGATGTGATCAGTAGCTATGTTCTTCGAGAGAATTGTCGCACCTGTTTACAAGTCGCTTCCCTTCGCCTTATCTGCTTACCTCGACAGGTATTCGTTAACTTAACTGTCACCAGCTAATTGAGACTGACTGAGATAAGCCGGGTGCATCTGAATGAATTTGAGACACTCATGGGCAAAAGGTTCCGGATTAAAGGAGTCACTCAATATAACCTTCGGCTACGGCATTTTCGGACTATACGACAATTGTACTCCGAAGGGTCCTTTAGATGGTTTCTTATGGATTCTCAAGCTACCCCTCTTAGGGGTCGCTTCCCTGTGGAGATGAACCCTGAAGTTAGCACTGGATGGACTAACTCGATTGTATTACTTGAACTGTCCAACGAGCCCCCTCCTAAGTCTAGTCTTCCATTAAACAAACCGAATTCCACGTTTGTGTCTCAAGGTACAGCCCGTGTCGGCTCCAGTAGTGGCAAGAGTCGTGCGAAGAGGAGAAACCGGAGTAGAAGTGTCCTCTCTTAGGCTGGCTCAACCATTGGTAGACGGAACCGATAGAATTCGTCAAACAAACAAGATGTTAGTTAGCTTCCCAAATTTCAGGAGGTGGATGCAAACGCCTCGATCCAAGGAAGGGATCGTTCACCAACCTTGCTTCAGTCAGTGAAAGACCCTTCTCAGAGGGAGAAACCCAACGGTATGCGAACGAGAGCCAAGTCAATCGGTCTTTCGGGGCTGGAACCGTTGCCATTCGTCAAAAATGGTGGCTCCTCTGCAGTCAACGGACGAGTGAATGAGAAATATCGGAAGAGTAACTCAACCAAATTTCGAATTGGCACATGGAATTGTGGGAGAGGCTTGAATGATATGGAGGATGGTCATTGCTATCTGAAGAAACAGTTACTTCGAAGTTACCATTGTCTCGCTCTTGGCATCACTTAGCCTCAAAAGAGTTTTCGCCTTAAAGGATACCGATGTTATCACGGAGTGCCGCATTAAGCCAAACAGTCCAAGCTGAACGTATCAATAGGTGTGATGGAACAGACGTCATCCGAACTGAGGAAAAGTGAGGTAAACTATGTATCTGTAATATGTTCTGGGCAGCCTTGGCTAAGGCCCACCCTTTTGGCCTGTGTCTACCTGCACCCAAGTCACTAAGCTCGTGAATTAAATGATCTTATAATTAAGAGTGTTGTAAAAGACATTACTTAATGGAAACAGATCTCGTATGGGGACTACATACTCATGGGTGACTATAACCTTACGCATGAGGGCCTCCTAAACAGACACGTGTCAATGTACCCTTTTATATCGACAGCTAACTATAGCACCTGCAATTATAGCACATGCACCCGAACACCTGACGACGTTCCCCGATAAATTGATAGAATTTATAGCAGTTGGCCTATCAACGACATACGCTTGCAGATTGATATGGAAGGACCTGAAAACGGAATTAAACTTTCGGACCATCTGCCTGTCATAGTACAGTTGACTGGTATGAAGAACACGCATAGAGTCTACGTCCCCAACCGCAAGTACGCAAGAGGGATGACTGCTCATATCATTAAAAGCATGACGCCTATTTCTCTGTCTGAGGCCTATAGCAGCTATAGGCCCCGGAAGAAGAAATATAAAAGCTGTGCGACTCGCACCCCATGGGAGCTGGCCCCCGACTTGGTTACCCTTCAAGCAATCGCTTAAGGTCGACTCCTGAATGATAGGAAAGTAGGCTTTCGAGGCTTTATTAACTAACTGTCCAGAGATCGCTTCAGCTCTCAGGTTGGGAGTTGCTTTCGCAAATTGCGACTAGCCACAAACTACCACGCTTACGAGAAGAGGGATGGAGGACTTCTGACTACTGCTGTGCATCATGGGGTGAACATTTAGGGAGTACAACTTGAGGAAGCTGTATTGGAGCACTTTTAGAACATTCATAATGCGGTGCCAGGAGAACCGTCCCTGTCGTTCCCTGTCCTTTGTGCCTCCCCATAACTGATCAGGGTAATGGCCCGGAATGTGACAAAAGGAAAAGCCATTACTTTTGATGGAATAGATGACTCTCTTTTCGACTTTGCTAAAGGATGCATTTGTGAGACGTTGACAACTACTGATGCTCGGGGCTAGCGTCAAACGCGGTCTGACCTTTAGGGTTCAGTGCTCCTACCGAGTGTATGTCGTGCGTGTACACGAAGAATTCACGCGTTGGGATAGTTACTGGGTCGAGAGTACTGGAGTAAAACAGAAAGTCAGCGACATTTCAAATGTAGACTTATATGCCTCAATAAGAAACACCCGAATATACCGGCTATCTAGTAGTACAGACCCTTAGTTGTCAGCTCACCGGTTGTTAAATTTATGGAAGGCTGGTTGATGCCTCACCTCCGCGCATACGGTAAAAAACGGCTTCATCGTGATCAGCACGCATTTGTTGCTCACAGCAGTGTTGATCTATGTAAAAGACGGCTCTTCACAACAACGTTGCAACGGAGAGAGGATGGACTCCATACTATTGCAGTTTTTGTGGATCTAAGTTCCGCCTATGACAGAGTTGACCGTCGTCTCCTGTTTAACCTTCTACGATAACGAAACGTTCTTCCCCCTGAAGGACTGTAGCTTTTGGCATTTCTTCTGGGCAGGATTCGAATCCAGTACGGGAAGAACAATTGCTTTTGCAGTAATGGTGTCCCTCAAGGACTCACTACTTCTCCTATACTATTTGACGTATACACTGAACCCTTGCTCGAAATCCTACGCGCTCGTGGTAACCTTCCTGATGTTATGATGTTCGCTGATGATCTCTTAATCCTTGCCAGTGGATGGGAACAAGCAAAGTCTGTCATTTAGGATGTGGAAACTTGGGCTGCCGCCAGCAACATGATTGTCAACAAGGCCAAGAGTGGGATAATGATCATGGACGGCCCTCTCCCGCCTCATGGGGATACTCGCGGGTATCCGCTGGTGGACAACTATCGGTACCTTGGATGTGCCATCACCCCTTCACTCCTCCTCACTGATCAAGTGAAATCTATTGGAGGGAAAATTTTTTATCTGCGGGGGCAGTTAGCCCCTGTATTAAGGGGTGGCAAAACTCGCTTTAACGCCAGCTTGTTTCGAACTCTAGCCTTTCCCCTGTATCGACTTGCCTTTCCGCTATACGACCTGGCCGGGAGATCGGATCAGGAGAGTTTTCGAATAGCAATACGCAAACAGGCTCGAGCATTCCTTGGGGTCCCCCAGAATTGCCCAAACAGAATAATAGAAGGAATTCTAGGCGATTTAGGTCCAATGGCCCTTGACGTGTGTAAAGCTTGTGACTCCCTCCTTGGGTCCAGGAATCAGTTCAAATAACCTGACAAAATGTTATTAATGTCACTGACTGAGCATCCAAGGATAAATCTTTTACCTGACTCACTGATTCCGGCACTACGCTTGACATATGGAAGAATATGCACCGAGCATTAAGTACCCCTCAGAGTCAGTCATTTGCGTCAGTAGCACGGATTGGTGTACGGGTTGGATACAGCTCTTACACTTTATCAGACATCGAGTCAGAGGTCGGCAGCCAGAAGCATCATAAGCAAATTGATCAAAACTGCTGTGGCCATGACTCAAAGACACCCCCAGAATTGCTGAGCCAGCACAGGCGGCACAGACACTGAGCTTACGTGGCTCCTATGATAGATAGATAGATATTTATGTTCTCCTTCATAATTGTGAATTAGCCCATCAAATTAAAAGGATTGCAATTGTCGCCCTTGAAAATCACATAATCCAAGAACTATAAGGTCAAATACCGGCCCCTCATCAATCCTCGCGAAGGTAAAATGTTATTATTTTATATGATTACTTACATGTTTTAGATAGTTGATGTTATAGAATTGTTGTTGGGCGGCCATAAAATTTTATTGCCGAGCCTTATTGTGCTCTTTAATATTTTCTTAAAAGTTTTGCATATTTTACTTATTGTCGTAAGTTATTTATGGAATTATAATTATAATAAAATTCCTTTTTGTTAATATAAGTTTTATTCAATTTGCTCTTTTATAATTTTTGTTTTGCGGATTTAAAATACATTTTTGAGTATAGCCATTTATCCTCTAAGAGAGTTCCTTCTCTCTCTTATAACATTGTATTTTTGATATAATATGAATATAGAACCTTGCAATCTCAATCGGAACTTACTTCTTGGGAATACAATTAAATATTAAGAACTCTTTTTTGATTTTATATAAACTACATCTGTCAGAGGAATCATTAACACTATTAATTAAGAAGTCAAAGAGAATCAAAATTAAGTTTCAAGTCTATATTATCAACTTTCAGGAAGACTTATGATAATCTTCACAGCAATGCTCAGAATAGTTCGGAGTATGGTTAACATTTAGGCAATGGCATCGTGCTAATTAGTAACGGCTTTGTATGGTGCTCTATTATTGTATATTATAATCACTTAGTCTTCTTTAGTTTTTCAAAAAAGTTCCGTTAAAACGTAGTACTAAATTAGTACAAATAACAATGTTGATACTATCTTTTTATGCCATTTTTAATTTTATTTATTCAATCGATTAATTTCCCTCAACATTTAGAGTACGTATTTTACCGTAATTAGGCTCTCTAAAAAATATTTGAAATGTCCTCTTTGGTTTATCGATCGGAAGCACTTTTAATTTTTAATTTTTAAGCTATTTTCTTTGAAGTTGCTTTTTATAAATTTAAATTCCTTGTTTTGCCATTAAATTAATTGCTCCATCTTCAAACTTGTAGATTTTTCGGCATAAAGGACATTCTTTTTTTTGCTCGAGATAGTTGCGGATTTCTACTAACTCAAATGTGTGTTGACATGGTAAGACATACGGTTATTTCATTACTTCCATTGATATGGGGCACAAATAGATATTTTCGTATTATTTTAATGCTCTAGTGGAGATGGTTGATTCGCTGTTCATTTATAGATACTTGATAATTTTATTGAATTGATATATTATTAAAATATAATGAATGTAGGGAAATTTTATTTAGAATTCATCAGGTTCTCTCAATTTATCCCTCGAAGAGAGTTTCTTTATATCTATTTTATAACATTGTCTTTGTGATATAATCCCCAAAAGTATTATTTTTCCAATATCTTCGAACTGTAATAAAATATATAATGGAGGAATTTACTATTTTCACCTTATTAGAACTTTGCCCAGGCAAAGTTCTTTTCAAAAAAGGTTAATATTATTCGAACTTTTATCTTCTTATTGAAGGAACAGCTCGCATTACCATCAATCAAATTTCTATAGATATTTCAGCTCCCATGCTCATTGGTGACTATTAAATCCTTAATTAAATCGATTACCACCTTAGTGATATCAAAGCTATAACCAGATGCATCGTCAAAGCAGTGCCACTACGTTATTTCAAAAGAGATGACGTCCATCTAACAACCCTAGACAGTTCCTTTAAAAAACTCGGCATAAAAAATAAGTTGTTTCGATACTGGCTAAACAAATTATTTCTTATCCGCATCTGCCATAAAAACGAAGAAGTCGGAGCTAATGACTCAATGGGAATCGTTCTCAATGGCTAGTTTCTTATCAATCGCGATATTCTTATAAAAAGCATCAAACCACGAAATCTGGAAGTTCTTCGAAGATTTTAAATTTGCATAATGGCTCCCTACGAGATCTTTCAGGGGAGACTTACTTGTGAAACTGCGAGAGGAATTGTCGCTATTTGCGAAGAGGTGTATACCAAACAGTTGGAAACAATTTTTATTGAATTTGGAAATATTTTAAAGTTAGTCAATATGAAAAAAGCATTTCATAATCATTTGAGCAAAGATATTGCTCGGAGTTGTAAAAATAAGGCCAATCTCTTCGAGCAGATGGTGCCTCTTTCCTTAAAAAGCCATAATCTCGAAAAAGAATAACGATAAAATTCCTTAAAGTCTATACTCAACGAGAATAAGCTTTCTCCCCTGCGTGATAGTAAAGGAAACCCAAAAAAAGACGATGTCTTCAGCGTAAAAGATAACATTTCTCAATTTTTGCATCGACAATGGAGAATGGTTATGGGCATGAAGACAAAGCGTAAGGAAAGAATGAGCTTAAATCTCAGCAGTCACTTCAACAAATCGCCAAATTCATCTCATAAAAAAAAACTAAGCTTATTTGCCAATTCCTAACTGATAAGTCTCTCCATACCGAAATAATTTCAGCAATAAAAATTTAAAATGAAAATGCTGATAAAAGCTCGTGACCCTCTCGGTGGTTTCGGCTTTCGTCGATTCAAAACTTAAAGCAATTAGGAGGCGAAAAAGAAGAAGCTTATTTTTACTTGAGATTCAATGATTTTATTAAATATGTCTATCTCTGCACAATTTTAATTATTTTAATAGCTAGTTGTATCCAAGTATTTTTCAATGACATAGTAATCAGGCATAGCTTATGATCAATCATTCTTAATACTTCTTTGCAGCTGGGTAATAAAGGGCTGTCTGTCTAGGTTAGGCACTCTACTCATTAGAATCATTTAACTTTTGTCACAGCATTTTTATGCTTCACTCAAACAAAAGCACTTCTTGCACTTTTCACATTGTAAAAAAGACAAAAAGACATAGCGTTTGCATTTGCAACAGCACCATCGGTCATACTTGACCTTTTCCTCCACTACTTACAATTTATTGATATTCATCCTTTTTAAAAGATAGTTTAACTATTTCTCTTCCTTGGCTAATAACTCTTAATATTCCTTTATTATCTAAGTTACAGAGAAATTTACTGTTGCTTTGAGACCATTGAGATAGTTTTCGTAAATTAACCACTCATAGCAGAAAAGAGTACCCTTGCTCGGTTAGTGTTCGATTACCTTTCTAATTTATTTCAAACTGTCAGCCGTGACGAAGTTGACTGCCTCACCTATGTTGAAACCCTCAGAAAAACCGCAATGATATGTTTTAAAGAATGTACAAACATATTATCCAGGTCGGTGGTAAGTTTTAAAAACTCTGATGCCATATCTAATCAGGTCTAAAGGATCAATCATTACCGTAATTTTTCCCAATACATCTTTTCCATTGAATTTTTATAGAACAAACCTTTCAAATTTATCCTTATCCTCCTCAGGGATAATATACCAAATTTTAACTGCGCCTTGATGATTGTAGTTAATTGAATTTATATTGCAGTCTTAGACATGCCAGCAGAAAGTGGAAAACATCATCCCCATATAAATCCAAGGAATGGTGATGCCTCCAATATATTCACGCTTTAAATCGCTAATTTTCAAGAGTGAACATTAAGACCGATAAACGTTATTTAAATTGAAAAGATTGTCAGCGTAGTTAAAGTTAGGATCGTTGTACTTGGAGCAGTTTTGCTTGGGAAACCCACTTCCATATCTGCTAGCTGGCAGATCAGCCGCATACTCCACTGTTACTTTATATTTTTTTGGAAATTTTTACTCCTCTTCTGGACCAACTCCTTCTATCAAGCTCCAATATTCATTTTCCAGCCTGCAGAGTGGTGAACTCTTTTCTTCTTCGAACTTGTATTTGTATTTTCTCTAAAAATTGATGGCCATGTTGTAAAACTGTTCCAAAGAATAAGCCTATTTCTTTTCTTCGAAGGACTAAATAAAAAATAAATATTAATGGAGCTGATTCCCTAGGGAATCATAGAAAAAGTAGTACCCGACCAATTTTAAGCTCGTGCAATTTTTGGATGCGAGTTGTTATGTCAATTTTAGAAGATTTCAGGCAAATGGGAGGATTCCATTCTGGAGGAGTTATCAACTTAACAGCCCCAAAATTTGAGTATTTTACCTGTAGTTTCATAATCAAGATCAAGGGATCATCATTCATATCCTTTATACTTAACTTTATTTCTGGAATAAAAGGAATTTTTTCATATTTTCCCATTTTACAAAGCTAAAGAACCTCATTTCCTCTTTTCACTTTTTTTTGAAGGAAATTCACTTGCCCTTGAGATTTTTCGTCTTTTTTAGGTGTGGAATGAGGTCTTTATCTTTTTCCTTCAAAATCAACTCTGCGGGTTTTCATTAAATTAAATTTATTATTCATCTAAAATGGTGAGGCATTTGAATGGTCATAATTTACCTACTATTATGCTATCATATCTCGCATCCAATTGATATCTTTAAAGGTTATCAAGTAAAGAGGACCTATAAATTGATTTGATCTAAGTTTCATATTGCATGATATCCATTAAGATAGATGATAATACTATTGACAATCATACTTTCTTTTTCATCTATTGGTAAAGCTCTTCCCGCATATAGTTCCCGAACTCGTTTTAGAGACGTGTTTATGGCATTTCATTCACTCGGTTCTTTAGCCATCCCATTTATTTCACTTTTGTTGTGTGGTCTGCGTAAAAGAAAGCATACAATTCCTCAATAGCGCTCTCTAACTCACCTTTCACTTCATGATCTCGTCGGTTTATCAACATCTTTTTCATCAATTCCGTATGTTGCTTACTAAACTCGGATTATATTTCCCATTGAATATTGTTTTTTTAATTTTCGCAGTAGAAGTTAATGAAAGTTTTACGCAGATACATATTTAACTATTCATTAGGACCTTACATCTTTTCAGGCAACTATCGAACAGTGTCAATGTCCTTGATGTTATAAATTTCACTTAAGGCGTACTCACATATCTTGCCTTTATTGACCCTCAGCATGCGTTTTAGTCGAATATCTATTGCTTTAGGCTTACGAAGTAAGGCAGCTATGCTGGCAATTATTGTGGCGTCCACATTGGTCTCAATTTATTAATTAATAGCGAACCTAAATGTTCTTTCGCTTAGCATATAATCAATCTGTGGACAAAGTGGCTTTTTATTGACTTTTTTCCAGCCAATTTTGCTTGAATAACTGTATCTTCCCCTTAGTTCTTCAGGTGCTGGTTCCTTGATATACACGTCCATCCGGAGTTAATTATCCTCTGCGACCTCTAATAAATGGTTGTTGCTGTTGATACTCAACTCCTGATAGATGTTGTAAGGAGACTACCCTTTAATGGCCTTCAACGCATAATGATTTTATTTGTTATGATTGCACATTTTGATTAAGAGATCACGAATATGGTAGAACTTGTGATGGACTGGTTCATCGAAACCAGAAATTAAACTATAGGTTTGTCTGCCAAGGGGATTGAGGACGAGAATGTTTTGTTTTGAAAGTGCACCTAGACTAGAAAAAAACAGCTGATGTTGCTGATTATAGAGATACTCTATCTTCTGTCTAACAGCAGGAGTTAATTCTTTAAAATTGTTTTCATTGTAAAGTGGACTGAAGTACTTGAATTCGGCGTATTTGAACTCAATTTCTATCTTTTCTACTGGCTAAGTGGTCAATATGCGACGTAGACTGTCAAGAGCCAATGAGTAGAACTGATCAGTATAAGGTGTAATACACAGCAAATTTTTAGCCATGATATAAGTCACTGTTCAAATAAATAAGATATTGTGTATAGTTGAATGAGAGTGCATATATCACTAGTGTTTGTATATGGAAATTGGATAATTTGCTAAAAGATAATAGTGGCAATAGTTACAAGTTTTCTTTAAGATGAAGTCGATACTGACATTTAAACCACTATATGGAACAAAACATGTTTAAAAGGAAGAGACGATGCGAAACTAAATGCCTAGAGCATGCTTTTTAGATAACAAATGCGGAAAATAG